>ERZ894183.319-NODE-319-length-42739-cov-25.009769_pt1 | contig 42739 bp, 38 predicted proteins | sample MGYA00380279_ERZ894183 | MGnify/ENA primary metagenome ERZ894183 (study PRJEB32331, sample SAMN06328422) | human gut metagenome | biome: human gut microbiome; feature: stool | host: Homo sapiens | collected 2013-06-26 ... | reverse complement strand
TCTCTTTAGAATTTTCAGGGTTGTTGTCTATTGTTTAATTATCAAGGTTCTTTGTTGTTTCTTGTTCAACAGCTCGTTTAGTATATCACACTCTCAACTGTTTGTCAAGAACTTTTTTAATTTATTTTTTGCTTTCTTTTTACAAATCTTTTAAATAATTTGTTTGCGAAAGCTTGTATATAATACCATGTATTTTACAGACTGTCAAGATGTTTTTTCATCTTTTTTATTTTTCCTTTTAAATACATTTCCCAGTATCATATATGGCCGTAAAAAAACTATCTGAAAGCTCGTTTCAGACAGTTCTCACTGACCTAACGGAGAAAGAGGGATTTGAACCCTCGCGCCGGTTACCCGACCTACACCCTTAGCAGGGGCGCCTCTTCAGCCTCTTGAGTATTTCTCCAGCGCTGAATATCATTCAATATAATATTCTTTACGAAAGCGAACTTTCGCAGTGCATGAATTATTATAACTGACATATATTACATTGTCAATACATTTTTTCTTATTTTTTTATCCACTTTTATCCGATATTTTCGTTTATCTTTTTCTGGATTCTATCATGTACTGTTGACGCTATTTCTGTTGTCTTCATGTCTTTATAATCTTCATAATACAACGGCTCCATAAAATGTACCTGTACCGTCACCTGACTGATTGTATTCGTATCAAACGGTTTGAAAGAATCAATCAATGCAACCGGCACAATTGGACACCTTGCTTTGGTTGCAGCCTTAAAACTTCCTCCCTTAAACTCACCGATCACATTACCATTTTTCGATCTGGTTCCTTCCGGAAATATCAAGAAATTCTTACCATTCTTCACATCATTTGCCACATTCATAATTACCTGCATAGACTGTCTGATATCTTCTCTGTCCATCATATATGACTTTGTACATGCAAATGTCTGCTTCAATAATGGAACATTGGCAACTTCTTTCTTCGCTACTACCGAAAATGTATTATCGCAGGCATCTATAATTGCCAGCACATCATACATCCCCTGATGATTTGGAAAGAACATAAACCCATCTTCTTTTGGTATGTTTTCTTTTCCATAAGATTCTATCTTAACATTACCACCCTTATTAGCATGAGCAACAATATAGCGGAGTATCTTAAAATGTTCTGCTAATGTATATTTATCCACATGCGTAGCATGCCAGCACAATCTTATCCACATGTATGGCACCAGAATAATATTTCTGAGCACCATCATAATTATTCGTTTCATATTTTACTTTATTAACCTCTCTTATATTCTTCAATAGCTGTCTCATACAGATTATTACCTTCTGCATCTACAACTACGATTACAGGAAAGTCTTTTACTTCCAGCTTTCTGATAGCTTCTGTTCCAAGATCATCGTATGCGATTACTTCTGATTTTTGAATACACTTAGAAAGAAGCGCTCCTGCCCCGCCTACCGCTGCAAAATATATACTTCCATTTCTTACAATTGCATCCAGAACTTCTTTGCTCCTTTTGCCTTTTCCTATCATTGCCCCAAGTCCCAGATCCAGTAACCTAGGTGCATATTTATCCATACGACTGGCTGTAGTAGGCCCTGCTGATCCAATAATTCTGCCTTCTCTTGCTGGTGATGGACCCATATAATAGATCATCTGATTTTTAATATCTAATGGCAGTTTTTCTCCTCTTGTGAGAGTATCATCCATTCTCTTATGTGCAGCATCACGTGCAGTATAGATTATACCATTGATATATACGTAATCTCCTGCTTTCAGATTCTTGATTTCTTCCTTTCTGATCGGCGCCTGAATTACTTTGTTCATAACTACACCTCCCTGATGATATGTCTGTTTACATGACAACAGATATTAATTGCTACCGGAAGTCCTGCAATATGAGTTGGATAGGTATTCACATTGACTGCCAGAGCCGTTGTTGTGCCACCAAGTCCTCCAGGTCCGATACCAAGATTATTAATCTTCTGAAGAATTTCTTCTTCCAAATCTTTTACCCATTCAATCTCTGAATGTGTTCCTACTTCTCTCGTAAGTGCTTCTTTTGCCATTAATGCACATTTTTCAAATGTACCACCGACACCTACTCCAACTACAAGTGGCGGACAGGCATTTGGTCCTGCATCTTTTACTGCTGTCAGTACTGCATTCTTCACTCCTTCGATACCATCTGCCGGCTTCAGCATAAATACACGACTCATATTTTCACTTCCGAATCCTTTTGGTGCTACTTTTATGCGTACTTTTTCTCCCGGTGCGATAGAATAATGGATAACTGCCGGTGTATTATCTTTCGTATTTTCACGGATAATCGGATCTTTTACTACTGATTTACGGAGATAGCCTTCTACATATCCCTGACGAACACCTTCATTGACAGCATCTTCCACCGATCCGCCTTCCAGATGTACATCCTGTCCGATTTCAAGAAATACAACTGCCATACCTGTATCCTGGCAGATAGGAATCATATCTTCTCCGGCAATCTGAAGATTCTCCTGAAGTTGATTCAAAATCTGTTTTCCAAGTGGCGACTCTTCTGTCTGAACAGCATTTTTCATTGCCGCTGACATATCTTCTGAAAGAAAATGATTGGCTTCTATACACATTTCTTTTATATTTCTCGTAATTTCACTTACATGAACATTGCGCATAATATTCCTCCTTATCATTTGAATTCATTCCATAATTCATTTCATCTTTCTTATTTTAATGCATGGATGAATCTCTGTCCATTTAATTGCGCTTTTTATTGATAAATATTATACTATTCATATACTTTTATCGTGAATGTAAAGAAGGAGGTATTTTTATGACAACAGATATCAATATGAAGCAATTAAAAGCAGACGCACTCGAGATCTTCTGCAATGGTTTTGCCTGTTCAGAATCCGTTATCTTTTCACTTCGCAAGCATTTTCAGGTAGACATTTCCGACGATGCAATTGCTATGAGTTCAGGTTTTCCATGGGGACTTGGTGGACCTGGTTGTCTCTGCGGTGCTGCGGCCGGCGGAACTATGATGATCGGATATTTCTTCGGACGTAAGACTCCAGGCGATCCTAAGGTCAAGAGATGTTTTGATCTGACAGCCGAATTCCATGATGCATTTAAGAATGAATTTGGTGCTACATGCTGCCGCGTATTGACTAAAGGTATGGAAAAACATTCTCAGGAGAGAAAGAATCACTGTATGGAGATGGTATCTTTCACTGTTGAAAAAGTAGCTGACATCATTATTCGTGAATTGGAAAAAGATAAGGCTGACTCATAATTATTATAAGTTATTTTCCAAAAATGGCTGCCACTTTATGTGGCAGCCATTTTATTAGCTTTTACTCTTCTGAATCTCCAGTCTCTTCTGTTGGTTCTTCAGCTTCTTCAATCTCTTCTTCTTTTCTTACTTTTGCAATGCTTGCAACAGTCACTCCATCTTTCAGATTAATGAGTTTTACGCCAGATGTGATTCTTCCAAGAATAGAAATACCCTCGCAGAACATACGGATTACAATACCTTCTGTGTTGATGATCATAATCTCGTCATCCTCATTTATTGCCTTAATACCTACAACATTACCTGTCTTTTCTGTAATCTTGTAGCACTTCACACCTTTACCACCACGATTCTGTGCACTAAAGTCACTGATCAGTGTACGTTTTCCCATACCCTTTTCAGATACGATCAAAAGCTCATTGCCCTGAGTTGCAAGCTGCATACCAATTACTTCATCTGTGTCATCCAGGTTAATACCACGTACACCCATAGAAGTTCTTCCTGTGGTTCTTACATCTGTTTCCGCAAAACGGATACACTGACCAAATTTAGTTGCCAGAATAATTTCCTGATTACCATCTGTAAACTTAACTTCAATCAATTCATCCTCTTCCCGCAGTGTAATTGCAGCAAGACCATTCTTACGGATATTAGAGAAATCCGTAACCGGAGTCTTCTTCACCAGACCTTTTGCAGTAGCCATAACAATATACTCACCGTCACGATATTCATCAATTGGAATAACTGCACTGATTTTTTCTTCCGGCATCAGTTGAAGAAGATTGATAATTGCTGTTCCTCTGGATGTTCTTGATGCCTCCGGAATCTCATATGCTTTCAGACGGTATGCACGTCCCTTATTGGTAAAGAACATAATATAATGATGAGTATGTGTCATGAATAACTCTTCCACATAATCTTCATCAATGGTCTGCATTCCTTTGATTCCCTTACCACCACGATTCTGTGCTTTGAATGTGTCATTAGACATTCTCTTGATATATCCCATTTTTGTCATAGTAATTACTACATCCTCTTTTGGAATCAGATCTTCCATGGAAATATCATATTCATCAAATCCTATAGATGTTCTTCTCTCATCACCATATTTGTCACGGATCAGAAGAATTTCTTCTTTGATTACACCAAGAAGAAGCTTTTTATCTGCAAGTATTGCTTTCAAATGTTTAATCTTCTCCATCAGTTCTTTGTACTCATTCTCGATTTTCTCTCTTTCCAAACCGGTAAGAGCACGCAGACGCATATCCACAATAGCCTGAGCCTGTACATCAGACAGATTAAACTGTTTGATCAATTCTGCCTTGGCAGCCTGCACATTTGCAGAGCTTCTGATAATACGAATGACTTCATCAATATGATCCAGTGCAATCAATAATCCCTGTAAAATATGAGCACGCTCTTCTGCTTTATTTAATTCATACTTCGTTCTTCTAGTTACGACTTCTTCCTGATGCTGAAGATAATATGTCAGCATGTCCAGAATATTCATAACCTTCGGCTGGTTATTGACCAGTGCCAGCATGATCACGCCATAAGTATCCTGTAACTGTGTATGTTTGTATAGCTGGTTTAAGATAACATTTGGATTCACATCTCTTCTGAGTTCAATACAGATTCTCATACCTTCTCGGCTGGACTGGTCGCTCAGATCAGTAATTCCATCAATTCTCTTATCTCTTACCATCTCTGCAATCTTCTCAATAAGGCGTGCTTTATTAACCATATATGGAAGTTCTGTTACCACAATACGGTTCTTGCCATTTGCCATCGGCTCGATATTAGTCACTGCACGCACACGAATCTTACCACGTCCGGTACGATATGCTTCCTCTATACCGCGAGTACCAAGGATCACAGCACCTGTCGGAAAATCAGGTCCTTTGATAATATTCAAAATTTCTTCAATTGCTGTCTCATCTTTATCCTCAATCTGGTCATCGATAATTTTAACAACTGCATTGATAACTTCACGCAGATTATGCGGTGGAATGTTGGTTGCCATACCTACTGCAATACCGGAAGTACCATTTACGAGAAGATTAGGAAATCTTGACGGAAGAACAACCGGTTCCTTTTCCGTCTCATCAAAGTTCGGCATAAAGTCAACCGTATCTTTGTTGATATCCGCTGTCAGTTCCATAGAAATCTTACTCAGACGAGCTTCGGTATATCGCATAGCAGCTGCACCGTCACCGTCTACAGAACCGAAGTTACCATGTCCATCAACTAATGGATATCTGGTAGACCATTCCTGTGCCATATTTACCAATGCGCCATAAATAGAACTGTCACCGTGCGGATGATATTTACCCATTGTATCTCCGACAATACGTGCACTCTTTCTGTGCGGTTTGTCAGGCCCGTTATTCAACTCGATCATTGAATACAGAATTCTTCGCTGAACCGGCTTCAATCCATCTCTTACATCCGGCAGTGCACGAGAAGCAATAACACTCATAGCATAGTCGATATAAGAAGTCTCCATTGTTTTTTTCAGGTCCACCTCATGAACCTTATCAAAAATATTGTCTTCCATAGCTCCTCCTAGATATCAAGGTTTTGTACATATTTTGCATTTTCTTCGATAAACTCACGACGCGGCTCTACTTTATCACCCATCAGTGTGGTAAATGTAAGATCCAGCTCCGAAGCTGTCTCATCATCCATTGTTACCCGAAGAAGTACACGGTGCTCCGGATCCATGGTTGTATCCCAAAGCTGTTCTGCATCCATTTCTCCCAGTCCTTTATATCTCTGAATCTTATTATTCGTGTCTCGCCCTACTTCCTGAAGAATCGAATCCAGTTCTTCATCGCTGTACGCATACCAGATTTTTTTATTCTTCTCCAATTTATAGAGCGGTGGCTGTGCCAGATATACATACCCCTGCTTAATCAGTTCCGGCATGAATCTGTAAAGGAATGTCAGAAGCAATGTACTGATATGTGCTCCATCCACATCGGCATCCGTCATGATAATAATCTTGTGATAACGTAATTTACTAATATCAAAGTCATCATGGATACCCGTTCCAAATGCTGTGATCATCGCTTTAATCTCAGCATTGCCATAAATGCGGTCAAGTCTTGCTTTTTCAACATTCAGGATTTTACCTCTAAGTGGAAGAATTGCCTGTGTTGCTCTGTTACGTGCGGTCTTCGCAGATCCTCCCGCGGAATCTCCCTCTACAATGTAAATCTCACAATTTTCCGGATTCTTATCAGAACAGTCTGCAAGCTTGCCCGGAAGAGACATACCATCCAGTGCAGACTTTCTTCTTGTAAGTTCTCTTGCTTTTCTCGCAGCCTCTCTCGCTCTCTGAGCAAGTACAGACTTCTCGATCGTCTGCTTTGCAATCATCGGATTCTGCTCCAGATAGATTTCAAGCTGTTTGCTTACAACACTGTCAACTGCTCCTCTGGCCTCACTGTTGCCTAACTTCTGCTTAGTCTGTCCCTCAAACTGAGGTTCCTCAATCTTAACACTGACAATGGCTGTCAATCCTTCCCTGATATCTTCACCTGAAAGATTAGGTTCACTGTCTTTTAATAATTTATTCTTTCTTGCATAATCATTAAATGTCTTTGTAAGCGCATTGCGGAATCCCATAATATGAGTACCGCCTTCCGGAGTCGTAATATTATTTACAAATCCATAAGTCGTCTCATTATAGGAATCATTATGCTGCATGGCAACTTCAACCTGAACGTTATTTACCATACCTTCACAGTAAATAACATCTTCATATAATGCTTCTTTACTCTTATTCAGATAAGTAACAAATTCTTTAATTCCGCCTTCATAGTGGAATGTACGCTCTATCAGTTCTTCTTCTCTCTCATCTCTGAGGACAATCTTCAAACCTTTGGTCAGGAACGCCATCTCACGGAAACGCTGTTTCAAAATGTTATAATCAAATACAGTCTCTTCAAAAATAGTATCATCCGGCATAAATGTTACCTTCGTACCGGTCTTGCCTTCTTCACATTCACCTACGACTTTCAGCTTATATACAACCTTGCCACGCTCATAGCGCTGCTTGTATACTTTTCCGTCATGGCAGATTTCAACTTCCAGCCAGTTAGACAATGCATTAACTACAGATGCTCCTACTCCATGAAGACCTCCAGATACCTTGTAGCCTCCACCGCCGAATTTACCTCCTGCATGAAGAACAGTAAATACTACTTCTACCGCCGGAAGACCTGATTTATGATTGATACCCACTGGAATTCCACGCCCATTATCAATTACTGTAACTGAATTGTCTTTATTCACTGTGACCTGGATCTCTGTGCAGAATCCTGCAAGAGCCTCATCCACAGAGTTGTCGACGATCTCATATACCAGATGATGGAGACCTCTGGAAGAAGTGCTGCCGATATACATACCGGGTCTCTTTCTTACAGCTTCCAGACCTTCCAGAATCTGGATTTCATCTGCGCCATATTCGTGCTGTACCTTCTCTGTACTCATAGTATCCTCCTAGTTTTCATTTCTTACCTGTCCCTCATGGACATAGAATATTTTATTTATAGAAAAACGATGATTTACAAATTCATCCACACCTGTACAGGTAATCAATGTCTGTATATCATCTATACTATCTAATAAATAGTTTTGCCTGTGTTTATCAAGTTCAGACAACACATCATCAAGCAGAAGAACCGGTTTGTCTTTGGTAAGCATCTTCACCAGTTCTATCTCAGATAACTTCAGCGAAAGAGCTGCTGTTCTCTGCTGTCCCTGTGATCCGAATTTACGAATATCAATTCCATCTACCTGAAAGCAGATGTCATCACGATGCGGTCCTGATGTCGTGCTCATCATTCTCAGATCACGTTCTCTGTTTCTCTGGATCACATCCCCCAATGACTGTCCGCCTGTATTTGGCTCATAGATCACTTCAATCTGTTCCTGATTACCTGTCAGTTTTTTATGAATCTCAGAAATAATCTCGTTGATATCGGACACAAACTTTTTTCTTGCCTGAATCACTTTTTCGCCGTACTCGATTAACTGTATATCCCAGATATCCAGTGTATCTTTTAAACCACTATTAAAACTGATGTCTTTCAGCAGCTTATTTCTCTGATTTATAATACGATTATAATTGCCGAGATCATTCAGATAGACTTTATCTAATTGCGAAAGTTCAAGATCTATAAATCTTCTTCTCTCTGCCGGACCATTTTTTATAATATTCAGATCCTCTGGTGAGAAAAATACGACATTCAGAATACCGAATAATTCACTTGCTTTCTTGATAGGTATCCGATTAATGGCAATACCTTTTGCTTTATTCTTCTTCAGATGCATATCAATCTGATAGGTAATGCCCCTCTTTTCTACTTTTACTTCTATGTGTGATTCATCTTTTCCAAACTGGATCATATCTTTATCTTTGGTACCTCTGTGCGACTTGGTCGTGCCGCACAGATACAGGGATTCCAGTATATTGGTCTTTCCCTGTGCATTATCACCATAGAAAATATTCGTCTGTTCACTTAATTCCAGATTTAAAAGATCATAGTTGCGAAAATTTTTTAATTTCAAAGAATTAATCTTCAATTTTGATTTCTTCTCCATCAAATTCCACAACGTCTCCGTTGTATAATTTCTTACCTCTTCTGGTATCTACTTCGCCATTCACTTTTACCAGACCATCCTGGATCACATCTTTTGCCTCTGCTCCGGTCTCTACCAGACCTGCAGCCTTCAGTGCCTGACCAAGCTTTATAAATTCATCTTTTAATTTGATAATTTCCATACTTACACCTGTCCTAAATTGAATTAAAGTTAACCGGCAGAATCAGATAAATATAGCTTTCTGTTTCATCTTTGATAAAACAAGGGGCTTTTGCATTCATAAGATAAAGTTCTACTTCTTCATCATCGATAACACGCAGTGCATCGATTAAGAATTTAGGATTAAATCCGATCAGAAGATCTTTACCTTCCTTGGTAATGAATATTTCTTCATTCATAGAGCCAAGCTGAGATTTAATTTTAAGTTCCATGATTTCATCACCGATATTAATGATAATTGGCTTTTTATCTCCTTCTTTGATGAGCAGTGTCGCTCTGTCTATACAGTTCAGTAATTCTTTTTTATTAATTCTTACCTTTGTCTCGTAATCGCTTGAAAGCATCTGATCAATTCGGAAATATTCACCTTCAATCAGACGTGATACTACTACCGTCCGGTCAAATTCAAATACTATATGATTCTCAGTAAAGTAAATACATACTTCTTTGTCTGCTTCTCCGGAAAGGATCTTACTGATTTCAATTAATGTCTTACCAGGAACTATAATCTTTTTATGGTCATATTCTTCTTTCAATTCAAGCTTGCGAATGGAAATTCTGTGACCATCGAGAGATACGACACGAAGCGTATTCTGGTTAATCTCGAACAGCTCCCCAGTCATTACTTTATTACTTTCATTATCTGCAATAGAGAAAATGGTCTGTCTGATGACCTCTTTTAATGTGTACTGCGAAATACTAATTGTAGTGTCCTTTTCGATAATAGGAAGATAACTGAACTCATCCCCTGGTTTGCAGGAAATATTAAAGTTCGCTTTCTCACATGTAATAGTAGCCTGAAGATTCTCATCTGTTTCTATTACTACATCGTTATCCGGAAGCTTTCTTACGATCTCGGAAAAGATTCTCGCATCAATCGCGATCATACCGTGTTCAATGATCTCTCCTTCTACCTCCGTCTGAATGCCAAGTTCCATATCATTAGCTGTCAGCTTAATTACATCAAGTGTTGCGTCTATCAGGACACATTCCAGAATAGGCATTGTAGTTTTGGAAGGAACGGCCTTGGATACGGTACTTACTCCCTTCGCAAGATTAGCTTTACTGCAGACTATTTTCATGTGTATAACTCCTTTCGAAAAAATGGTGGGCAAAAATGCTATATATAAATATATAATTTCCGTAGTCTTAGTAGTAGGGGATGTGGATATGTGGAAAACCACTGCAATCCCTTGAAAAATCAAAGAAAATCGATGCTGATAAACTTGATGAAAACGAAATTATAATCTGTGGATGAAATGATGAAAACTTTTTTAGAAACAATTTGTAAAAGTTATGATAAAGTTATCCACCATTATCCACATAGTTATCATCGAATTGTGCACATCTTAAACAGGATTGATTTTTTTCTTTATAATATCAATCGTATTAGCAAGCTGTTCATTTTCTTCGACATCGTGTTCTATCTTTTCTACGCCGTGCTTAATGGTAGAATGATTCTTACCTCCAAGCAGGATACCAATGGACTTAAGTGGTACATCAGTCATCTTACGGCAGAGATACATGACGATCTGACGAGGTACTGCAATCTCAGCAGGTCTTTTATTACTTTTCAGATCGGCAATGGATACACCAAAATGATCGGAAACGATATCCATGATCAGTTCCGGTGTAACTGTTTTATTATCGTCTGGTGAAAGGATATCCTTCATGGCTTCTGCAGCAAGGTTAATATCGATCGGTCTGCCATTGCCTTCCAGACGGTAGAGTGCAATTAATTTATTCAGTGAACCTTCCAGCTCACGGATATTATTCTTAACGTTCTGAGCAATATACTGAAGTACATCATCAGGAATGTGATAGATTTCCAGATGTTCTAATTCAATCTTCTTCTGCAGAATAGCCATACGTGTCTCATAATCAGGTGCAGACATATCGGCTATCAATCCCCACTCAAAACGAGTACGCAGTCTCGCTTCCAGTGTCTCAATGTCCTTTGGAGGGCGGTCACTGGAGATAATGATCTGCTTACCAGCAGTGTGCAGGTGATTGAAAGTATGGAAAAATTCTTCCTGAGTACTTTCCTTTCCTATAAGAAATTGAATATCATCGATCAGAAGTACATCGGTATTACGATATTTTTCTCGAAAATCCGACATTGAAGACTCACGTCCATTCTTCAATGCATGGATCAGTTCATTTGTAAATGTCTCACTGGTTACGTACACGACTTTTTTCTTAGGACTGAAATCCAGAATAAAGTGTGCAATCGAATGCATCAGATGTGTCTTACCAAGTCCTACGCCTCCATATAAGAAGAGAGGGTTGTATACTTCACCAGGTGATTCGGCTACAGCCAGAGATGCAGCATGTGCAAAGTTATTATTATTACCTACAATAAATGTGTCGAATGTATATCTTGGGTTAAGACCCGCTTTCTCTGCAGCAGTCTTCGTCTTTCTCTTATCTGTGCTGGCAGAGGACATCTTCTTAAGTTCTTCTATCCGCTCATCATCCTCAGAAAGAAAAACAACCTCATATTCAATACCTGTAATCTCAGCGATACAGACCTTCAGCGGAAGAGAATACTTCTTCTCGATGTAATCCACGCTGGCAGCCTTGTCCACGAGCAGATAAACGGTATTGTCTACAACGTTGTATACCTTAAGAGGCTGAATCCAGGTTGAGAAAGAAATGTGGGATAATTCGTGTTCAACACGCAGATGCTCGATAATTTCATTCCATTTTTCTTCCACAACATTCATCAATTTAATCTCCTAATCTATTTTATCGCATAAAAAACCACTTTCCATTATTCTACATCAAAATGCTTATGATGGCAATGAAAAAGATGGAATAGGGAAAAGAAATATAGTCCATCTACTTGACTTAATTCGTATTATCTAATATAATTAAACACGATGTCTTTTGAAACAAACGAACAAATATTGAGAACAACTTTATAGATAGAATAAGGGAGGTGGATATCAATGAAAATGACATTCCAGCCAAAGAAAAGACAGAGATCAAAAGTTCATGGCTTCAGAGCAAGAATGAGCAGCGCAGGTGGAAGAAAAGTACTTGCAAGCAGAAGAGCAAAAGGAAGAAAGAAATTATCAGCTTAGGTCGCATCTATTGTGACCTTTTCTTCTATAATAAAACAGGAGAAATACAATGAATTTTTCTGAATCGCTGAAAAAAAATACAGACTTTAGAAAAGTATATCATGGCGGACATTCCAAAGCGAACAAATATCTGGTTATATATATAAGAAAGAATGGCACAGATAAGAATCGTGTTGGGATATCTGTCAGCAAAAAAGTAGGAAACAGTATCGTAAGACATCGCTTAACAAGATTAATTAGAGAAAGTTATCGATTAAATGAAGAAAAAGTCGCACGTGGTTATGATATGGTCGTTATAGCAAGAAGTGCAGCAAAGGGAAAGAATTATCATGATATTGAATCAGCATTTCTTCATCTTGGAAGTCTTCATGGAATAATCGAGTCGTAATGGAGTGGCATACATTTGAAAAAGATTTTGATAAAAATGGTTCGGTTTTATCAGAAATATTTATCTTCGGCCAAGGGATATTCAAGCTGTAAGTATTATCCTACCTGTTCGTGTTATGCAGTGGAAGCAATTGAAAGGTTTGGTGCTTTGAAGGGAACAGGACTGGCTATTTGGAGAGTTTTGAGGTGCAATCCATTCTCGCAGGGAGGATATGATCCGGTTCCACCGGAAAAAGACAAGCATATCCGCTACTACAAACGGAGGAATTGAATATGGGTACTTTGTTATCAGCAGCAAACTGGCCTATTGTCGGACAGATTGCGATATTACTGGGTAAAGTAATGAATGTCATTTATAATACCCTGGACAATGTATTACCAACCGATCATGGTCTGGTTGGATGGTCAATCATTATTTACACGATTCTGGTATATACATTGATGCTGCCGCTGACAGTCAATCAGCAGAAGACATCAAGAATGACAGCTCTGATGAATCCTGAGATCAAGGCAATTCAGAAGAAATATCAGAACAAGAAGGATCAGGCTTCTATGATGAAGCAGCAGGAAGAGATTCAGCAGGTATATGACAAATATGGCACTTCCATGATGGGAGGATGTCTTCCATTATTGATCCAGATGCCTCTTTTGTTTGCGTTATATCCTGTTATATATGATATGTCTAATTACGTGCCAGCTATTGCAAAAGCATCAGATAATGTGCAGAGATTCTTTACACTGCCGAATCTGTCTATGTCACCAATAGCAATGATCAAGGCAAGAGATACATTTGATGTAGCACCGGCACTTGTAGTTATTACATGTATTTTACTTCCTATTATATCTGCTGCAACTCAGTATGGAAGTATCAAACTGTCACAGGCTATTTCAGGAGTTAAAAATAATTCAGATAAGAATGATCCGATGAATTCTACTATGAAGACTATGAACATGACAATGCCGTTATTCTCACTGTTCATGGTATTTACACTGTCATCTGGTATCGGTATTTACTGGATTATCAGTGCGGTTGTAAGATGTACACAGCAGTTCTTTATCAATAAGCATCTGCAGAAAATCTCACCGGAAGAAATGGTAGAAAAAAACCGTGCTAAGGCTGAGAAGAAGCGTGAAAAACGTGGAGAAAAGGCTGAAAAGATCAATGCCATGGCTCAGGCCAATACTAAGAGTCTTTCATCTTCTGCTCAGAAGGATGTGTCTTCTTCTGAGAAGAATGCAAAGCTTAAAGAAGCAGAGGAAAAAAGAAGTCATGCAAAAGCAGGAAGCCTTTCTGCTAAGGCAAATATGGTAAAAGACTTTAACGATAATAAAAAGAAATAGTTTGGCTATGGGAGGTTGAACGCAATGGAAGAAATCACAGTATCTGCGAAAACACTGGATGACGCCATTACAGAAGCATTGATTCAGTTAGGTGTTACAAGTGATCAGCTTGAATATGATGTAATAGAAAAAGGAAATGCCGGATTCCTTGGTATTGGAAGAAAGCAGGCAGTTATCAAAGCAAGACGAAAAGTTGAAAAGAAAGTGAATGATGAACCAGTCATCGACTTTTCTGATGCTGTTAAGGAAGTTATGAAAGATTCTAAATCTGATAACTACCACAAGCACAACAACAGAGATAACAAGAAAAAGAAAGATAACCGCAAAAAAGAGAATTATCATAAGAATAATAAGAACGTGACAGCTTCTGAAAAAACTGAGAAAGTAAAAGAAGAAACTGTTAAAACTGAAAAGAAAGAAAAGAATGATAAGCCTCATAAGCCGGTACAGGAGAGAAAGGAAATCGAACTTGCTAAGGTTGAAGATATTACGGTTAAGACCTGTGAAGAGTTTCTGACAAATGTACTGAAAGCTATGGATATGGAAGTTGAGATAAAGACTTCTATCGACGAGGAAGGTGCTCTGTGTATTGAAATGAACGGAGACAATATGGGTATTCTGATTGGTAAGAGAGGACAGACTCTTGATTCACTTCAGTATCTGACTAACCGAGTGGCTAACAAGGCACAGGATGGTTATGTACGAGTAAAACTCGATACAGAGGATTACAGAAGAAGAAGAAAAGAGACATTGGAGAACCTTGCCAAGAACATTGCTCACAAGGTAAAGAGAACCAGAAGATCGGTATCTCTGGAGCCAATGAATCCATATGAGAGAAGAATCATTCACTCTGCATTGCAGGGAGACAGAAGTGTTACAACTCACAGTGAAGGTGAAGAGCCATACCGTAGAGTAGTGGTTACACTTGTAAGAAAATAGTATTTCGTATAAGATAGTAAGTAGGGGCGTCAAAACTCCTACTTACTCTTTTTTATTATCAGGAGGTATATCGTGCTTTATAATGACACGCAGACGATAGCAGCAATATCTACAGCTGTTACTGAATCAGGAATTGGAATTGTAAGAATCAGTGGTGAACAGGCAATTGAGATAGCAGATCGTATATATATAGGAAAAAATGGAAAAAAACTAGCGGACCAGAAGACGCATACGATCCATTATGGCTATATCGCAGATGGTGAAGATATGATTGATGAAGTGCTGGTTCTTATTATGAAAGGACCACATAGCTATACCGGAGAAAATACGGTAGAAATTGACTGTCATGGTGGCGTATTTGTAGTGCGAAAGATCCTTGAAACGGTAATTAAGCATGGAGCAAGACCAGCAGAACCTGGTGAATTTACTAAGAGAGCATTTTTGAATGGTCGGATTGATCTGTCTCAGGCAGAGGCAGTCATTGATATTATTCAGTCGAAAAATGAATATGCTTTGAAGAGTTCTGTTGGTCAGTTAAAGGGGAATGTTAAGCAGAAGATTGTAGATATCAGAGAAAAGATATTGTATCATACTGCATTTATAGAGACAGCTCTTGATGATCCGGAGCACATCAGTGTAGACGGGTATGGCGAGACACTTCGTGGTGTAATAGAACCTTTGATAAAGGAGATTCAAAAGTTGATAGATTCTTCGGACGATGGGCGTATTATTAAAGAGGGTATTAATACGGTAATTGTAGGTAAGCCCAATGCAGGTAAATCTTCTCTGCTCAATGCATTGCTTGGAGAGGATCGCGCAATTGTAACTGATATTGCCGGAACAACCAGAGATATTTTGCAGGAAAATATTAGTCTGCAGGGTATATCGTTGAATATTATGGATACAGCCGGCATCCGTGATACGGCAGATATCATAGAAGAAATTGGAGTTCAAAAAGCAATTAGCCATGCAAAAGAAGCAGATCTGATCATCTATGTAATTGATTCTTCGGCGCCGCTGGATCAGAATGATTATGATATTTTGAAACTTTTGAAGGATAAAAAGTCAATCATATTATTAAATAAATCAGATCTGGAGATGCAGGTTAAGAAAAAGGAAATTATGGATGCATATCTGGGAGAGAATAAGGAAGAAAATAAATTTGATATCCCGATGATTGAAATATCTGCTAAAGAAAATATTGGGATTGATATATTAGAAAATACGCTTAAAGATATGTTTTATCATGGGGATATATCTTTTAATTCGGAAGTCTATATTACCAATGTGCGCCATAAGACGGCATTGCAGAATGCATTGCAGAGTCTGAATAATGTAATTCAAAGTATTGATATGCAGATGCCAGAGGATTTCTATTCAATCGATCTGATGGATGCATACGAGACACTTGGAAGTATTACTGGAGAAACGATAGGAGAAGATTTGGTCAATGAAATTTTCAGCAAATTCTGTATGGGAAAATAAAGATAAATATGATGTAGTAGTAATAGGTGCAGGACACGCAGGATGTGAAGCTGCTCTTGCCTGTGCCAGACTTGGGTTTCAGACAGTTGTATTTACGGTCAGTGTAGACAGCATTGCATTGATGCCATGTAATCCAAATATCGGCGGAAGTTCGAAGGGACATCTGGTAAGAGAATTGGATGCACTTGGAGGTGAAATGGGTAAGGTGATTGACCGTACTTTTATACAGTCCAAGATGCTTAATAAGTCAAAAGGTCCTGCTGTTCATTCGCTTCGTGCACAGGCGGATAAAGCCAATTATAGCAGAACCATGCGCCGTGTATTGGAGAATCAGGAGCGTCTGGATATCAGACAGCAGGAGGTTGTCCGCATACTGACTGAAGATAATCAGGTAACAGGTGTTCAGACTTATTCTGGCGCGGTTTATAGATGCAGAGCGGTCATTTTGTGTACCGGAACTTATCTGAAGGCAAGGTGTATCTATGGCGATGTAAGTTCTCATACGGGTCCGAATGGTCTGCAGGCAGCGAATTATCTTACAGACTGTCTGAAAGATGAACTTGGTATTAAAATGTATCGTTTTAAAACCGGAACACCTGCGCGAGTGGATAAGAATTCGATAGATTTCAGTAAGATGGAAGAACAGTTTGGTGATGAGAGAGTTGTTCCATTTTCATTTACAACAAATCCGGATGATGTGCAGATTGACCAGGCATCCTGCTGGTTGACATATACTAATGAGGAAACACATAGAATCATCAGAGAAAATCTTGATAGATCACCGCTTTATTCGGGAATGATCGAAGGAACAGGACCGAGATATTGCCCATCGATTGAGGACAAAGTAGTAAAATTCGCGGATAAAAAGAGACATCAGGTATTTATTGAGCCTGAGGGACTTGAAACAAATGAAATGTATATCGGCGGTATGTCAAGTTCACTGCCGGAAGATGTTCAGTATGAGATGTACCGCAGTGTGCCTGGACTAGAGCATGCTAAAATTGTCAGAAATGCGTATGCAATTGAGTATGATTGTATTGATGCCAGACAACTGAAGCCAACACTGGAATTTCGTAATATCAGCGGATTGTTCAGTGGAGGACAGTTTAATGGAAGTTCGGGGTACGAAGAGGCTGCTGCACAGGGATTGATTGCAGGTATTAATACTGCAAGAAAACTGCAGAGAAAAGATGGGATTATTCTGGATCGTTCAGAAGCTTATATCGGTGTTTTGATTGATGATCTTGTTACTAAAGAAAGTCATGAACCTTATCGTATGATGACGTCCAGGGCAGAATATCGTCTTCTTCTTCGTCAGGACAATGCAGATCAACGTTTGACGAAAATAGGTCATGAAATAGGTCTTATTTCTGATGAACGATATGATCGATTACTTATGAAAATAGAATGCATCAACGAAGAAATTGAACGTGTTTCACATGTACATGTGGGAACAAGTGATAATGTACAGGATTTACTGAAGAAGTATGAAAGTACACCGCTGAATTCAGGTATATCGTTAACAGAGCTGATTCGTCGTCCGGAATTATCATATCAGGCATTAGAATCTATAGATAAAGGTAGACCGGAATTTCCAGCAGATTTGAAAGAAGAGATTGAAAACCAGATAGATATCAACATTAAGTATGATGGTTATATCAAAAGACAGCTTAGACAGGTAGAACAGTTTAAGAAGATGGAAAAGAGGAAAATTCCAGAAGATATTGATTATGATGCAATTCAGAGTCTTCGTATAGAAGCAATTCAAAAGTTGAAGGAATACAGGCCGATATCAATTGGACAGGCTTCCAGAATATCAGGAGTATCTCCTGCTGATATATCTGTATTACTTATATATTTGGGAGGAAAATAGTACATGGTGATTAGTCCAAGATTTTTAAATATGATGACTCAGCTTAATATATCATTGAGCGAAAAACAATTAGAACAATTCGATAAGTATTATCAGCTTTTGGTTGAATGGAATAAGGTTATGAATCTTACAGGTATTACAGAGTATGATGAGGTGTTTTGTAAGCATTTTGCAGACAGTTTATCCATTACAAAAGCTAATGATATGAAAAGAATTGAATCGGTGATTGATATTGGTACAGGAGCTGGTTTTCCTGGATTACCACTTAAGATTGCTTTTCCTCATTTAAAAGTTACATTGTTAGATTCATTGAATAAGAGAATAAATTTTTTGAACACTGTTATTAATGAATTAGAGCTGGAAGATATTACAACGATTCATGGAAGAGCAGAAGATTTTGCCAGAAATGAGGAATATAGAGAACAGTATGATATGGTTGTATCGAGGGCAGTAGCTAATCTGGCTGTCTTATCTGAGTATTGTATTCCGTATGTAAAAATGGATGGATACTTTATACCATATAAATCAGGTGAGATTGAGGATGAACTCAATGAGAGCAAGAAGGCTATTAAAATTCTAGGTGGTAAGACACAAAAAGTAGTCCAGTTTGAACTTCCTGATACAGATATAGCAAGGTCATTAGTTATAATAAAAAAAGAAAAAAGTACAGGTATGAAATATCCCAGAAAATCTGGTATACCTTCAAGAAAGCCTTTGCATTAGTGCAAAGGCTTTTGCTTACTTATGGGGAAGTCCACATTTTGACTTTTCACATCATATAATATTTGTAAAAAAAGTTTTTAAAAGATATTAAATATAAAAAATAATAGGCAGAATGTTTCACGTGAAACATTCTGCCTATTTTTGTGATATGTATTTTGCAGTAGTGATAATACAACTATTAAAGAAGGCCGAAAGTATCTAGGTGGATAATGAATTCGATTTTTCAAATGTTTCACGTGAAACATTTGAAAAACAACAAATTATTCATTAACAATGCATATAATCGAAATAAAACTTTATGTTAATAAAGGAAACTTGCTAAATGTAATGTTTCACGTGAAACATCTATGGAATCCAGTAGTGAAACGTGGTATAATAGTCAAGCATAGAAAGGGGAAATAATATGGGAAGGATAATCGCGATAGCAAATCAAAAGGGTGGCGTAGGTAAAACTACCACGGCTATCAACTTGTCAGCGTGCTTGGCTGAAAAAGGCAAGAAAGTGCTATCAATTGATATGGATCCGCAGGGCAATATGACGAGCGGACTTGGAATTGATAAAGATTCTGTCGAAAAAACAGTATATGATATGATCATAGGACAGGCATCTATTGAAGAAGTTATCTGTAAAGATGCTTTGGAAAATCTGGATGTTATTCCGACTGGAATTGATTTATCGGCAGCTGAAATAGAATTAATTGGCGTGGATGATAAGGAATTTATCATTAGAAATGAAGTGCATAAGGTAAGAGATAATTATGATTTTGTGATTATTGACTGTCCACCTTCATTAAATACGCTGACAATTAATGCAATGACAACAGCTGACAGTGTGATTGTGCCAATCCAGTGTGAATATTACGCATTGGAAGGATTAAGTCAGCTTATGCACACGATTGAACTGGTTAAAGAAAGACTGAATCCTGATCTTGAGATGGAAGGCGTCGTATTTACAATGTATGATGCACGTACAAATTTATCACTCCAAGTTGTTGAAAATGTAAAAGATAACCTGAATCAGAGTATCTATAAAACAATTATTCCCAGAAATATACGTCTTGCAGAAGCACCTAGTTATGGAATGCCTATTAACATGTATGATACAAAGTCTACAGGCGCTGAAAGTTATAGAATGTTAGCAGACGAAGTGATTGATAAATAAGGATTGGGAGGGGAATAATATGGCAGTAAAGAGAAAAGGACTTGGAAAAGGACTGGACAGCCTGATTCCTGAAAATAAATCGGTAAAACCTGCTGTAAAACCGGAAAAAGCAGAAGAATCTGTCAAAACCGGAGAACAAATGTTGAAAATAAACCAGGTTGAACCAAATAGAGAACAGCCGAGAAAACATTTTGAAGAAGACGCATTGTTGGAATTGGCTGATTCTATCAAACAGTATGGTGTATTGCAGCCACTGTTGGTAAGAAAAAGAAAAGATTATTATGAAATTATTGCAGGTGAAAGACGGTGGCGCGCAGCAAAGCTTGCCGGTGTCAAAGAAGTTCCGGTTATTATTAAAGAGTATACGGAACAGCAGGCAGTGGAAATTGCTTTGATTGAGAATATTCAGAGAGAAAATCTGAACCCAATTGAAGAAGCAATGGCATTCAAAAAATTGCTGACAGAATTTAATCTGAAACAAGATGAAGTGGCAGAGCGCGTGTCAAAGAGTCGTACAGCTGTTACAAACTCTATGAGACTTCTGAAGCTGGGAGAAAAGGTTCAGCAGATGATTATTGACGATATGATCACTACCGGACACGCAAGAGCATTACTTGCAATTGATGATGAAGAACAGCAGTATCTGCTTGCTACAAAGATTTTTGATGAAAAATTAAGTGTACGTGAAACAGAAAAACTTATAAAATCATTGAAAAATCCTAAGAAACAGGTTAAAGTAGTCAAAACCGTAGAAAATGCATTCGTCTATGATGACCTGGCAGAAAAAATGAAACGGGTACTTGGAACTAAAGTTAGTATTTCACCAAAGGGGAATGGAAAAGGAAAGATAGAAATCGAATATTACTCAGATGATGAACTCGAGCGCATGTTTGAGATGATTACATCTGTACAAAAAGGAGAATAATATATGGAAAGCAAGATTTTAGCGAAGCTTGGAATCGATCCTGCATTTATATTCTTATTTATGCTGATATTGATCGTAGTGCTGTTCGTACTGTATGTGAATGTCAGTCTGAAATATGACAGACTGAAAAACAGTTATGCATCGTTTATGCGGGGAAAAGATGGTAAGAATCTGGAAGAAAGTATTCTTACAAAGTTCTCGGAACTGGATGGAATAGCTAAGATTATTAAACAGAATCGTGCTGATGTGAAAGAAATGTACCGCAGGACTGAACATTGTATTCAAAAATGTGGAATTGTCAAGTATGACGCTTTTAATGAAATGGGCGGAAAACTCAGCTTTGCCCTGGCACTTCTGGACAGTGATAATACCGGATGGATCATGAATGCGATGCACAGCCGTGAGGGATGCTACACTTACGTGAAGGAAATTCTGAAGGGTGAAAGCTATGTAGAACTTTCAGAAGAGGAAGCAGAAGCACTGGATCGAGCAATTTACAGTGAAGATTATATGAGCAGTGAGTCTGAATCAACTTCGGAAGAAAATGAAGCAAAAACAATCCGAAAAGAGCAGCCGAGAAAAGTAGCTAAAAAAGAAGTAAGAAAAGATACAAATAAAGAAATAAAAAAAGCAAGAAAATAAAGGAAAGGGAGAAAGAAAATGCTTGATATTAAATTTGTGAGATCAAATCCTGATGTAGTAAAGGAAAACATTAAAAAGAAATTCCAGGATGAAAAATTACCACTGGTTGACGAGGTATTAGAGTTAGACCAGAGGAATAGAGATATTAAAGGAGAAGTAGAAGCTCTTCGTGCTAATAAGAATAAGATTTCCAAGCAGATCGGTGCATGCATGGCTCAGGGTAAGAGAGAAGAAGCAGAGGTACTGAAACAGGAAGTTCAGAAGAGTGCAGCAAGAATTGAAGAATTATCCGCAGAAGAAAAAGAAGTAGAAGAAAAACTTAAGAAGAACATGATGATCATTCCAAATATCATCGATCCGTCTGTACCAATCGGTAAAGATGACAGCGAAAATGTAGAGATTGAAAAATTTGGTGAGCCGGTAGTTCCGGACTTTGAGATTCCATATCATACAGAGATCATGGAAAGTTTTGATGGTATTGATCTGGAAGCCGCTGGAAAAGTTGCAGGTAATGGATTCTATTACCTGATGGGAGATATTGCGAGACTGCATTCAGCAGTAATCAGTTATGCACGTGACTTTATGATCGACAGAGGATTTACTTATTGTGTACCTCCGTTTATGATCAGAAGTAATGTGGTAACAGGTGTTATGAGCTTCGCTGAGATGGATGCTATGATGTATAAGATTGAGGGAGAAGACCTGTATCTGATCGGAACAAGTGAGCATTCTATGATCGGTAAATTTATCGACACCATGTTGGATGAGGGAGAACTTCCAAAGACACTGACCAGCTATTCACCATGCTTCCGTAAAGAAAAAGGTGCTCACGGTATCGAAGAACGAGGTGTATACAGAATCCATCAGTTTGAAAAACAGGAGATGATCGTTGTATGTAAACCGGAAGAAAGCAAGAAATGGTATGATGTACTCTGGAAAAATACAGTAGATCTCTTCCGCTCACTGGATATTCCGGTGCGTACGCTGGAATGCTGCTCTGGTGATCTTGCTGACCTGAAAGTAAAATCTTGCGACGTAGAGGCATGGTCTCCAAGACAGAAGAAGTACTTTGAAGTAGGAAGCTGCTCTAACCTTGGTGATGCACAGGCAAGAAGACTTGGCATTCGTGTAAAGGGAACTGATGGTAATAAATACTTTGCTCATACATTGAATAACACAGTAGTTGCACCACCGAGAATGCTGATTGCATTTTTGGAAAATAACCTTCAGGAAGATGGTTCTGTACGTATCCCTGAAGTACTTCGTCCATATATGGGTGGAAAAGAAAAAATTGAACGTAAATAATTAGACGGGTAAATAATATGCACAAATATCTTAATGCTATTGGGTATGGAGGACTTGCTTCAGAAAAACAGCTCAACAGATTGCTGCAGTATGCTGAAAAGGTATATACACATCATGAGCTGATGGCATTGGATCAGGAAACAGATTACTGCGAATATCGAATGAAAAGTTCGAAGGATATGGGAATCTGTGTCTGTGGTACCATGGATGAAGAAGAACATTTTGAAAGATATTTCTATTATCCATATTTTGAAGGAAGTGGCATTACATCTGTCGCTGATGTAACATTGGAGAGACGAATGGACCGGCATTCATTTGTAGGAATTTATGAAGATGCTAAAGTGGGAGTCAGCCTGATTTTTCATGTACAGAATGCGATAGAATGTATGCTTGCAGATGTGCACAGGAATCATGTGCTGGATCATGTATCGATCACTTTGGCCGGACTTTGTAATGATGGCATGATTTTGCTGCCTGTATTTAAGAATCCGGATCAGGAAAAGAGAAGCAGAGAAGAATCAAAAAACAGGATGACGCTTCTAACTGCTGCGCGAAATGGTGATCCATCGGCAATCGAGAGTCTTACATTAGATGATCTTGATACTTATACTAAAGTATCAAGAAGATTGGTAAAAGAAGATGTATTTACAATTGTAGATACATATTTTATGCCATGTGGAATTGAGTGTGACCGTTATTCGATTCTTGGTGAAATTCTGAATATAAGAATGGATGAAAATGAAGAAACAGGAGAAGAAATTTATATCCTGAGTCTAAATGTAAATGAAATGAAATTTGATGCCTGCATACCTAAGGCAAATCTGATTGGAGAACCTGCAATCGGCAGAAGGTTCAAAGGAAACATCTGGCTGCAGGGAATGATAAGAATGTAAGAGAAGAGTGTACAGCTTGAAACACTAAGGCTGTACACTCTTTTTGAGTCTGCTTAGAAATTATTATTTATCACATCTTCCAGCGTAATGTGAAAGAAGAAGTCATGCACCAGCGTGTAGTATTTCTCCCAGAGAGGAAGGGTTACGCAGATGTCTTTGCGATTGCAGACTTCGGCATCCGGCTGTAAGCAGGCAACGGGAGCAAGTGGACCTTCGGTTAATTCAATGATGTCACCAACGATATATTCAGATGGTTCTCTGGTAAGAATATATCCGCCTCCCTTACCACGAAGTCCTTTTAACATTTTTCCTTTTACCAGTATCTTGATAATAATCTCAAGATATTTTTCAGAAATCTCCTGGCGCGCTGCAATGTCCTTTAATGGAATATATCCAGCATCCTGATGTTCAGCCAGGTCGATCATTACTCTTAATGCATAACGTGCTTTTGTTGAAATCATAGGATATTACCTCCGTTAATATGTCTATTATATAGCTCGTAAAAAAAAATTTCAATAAAAACCTATAAAACCTATTGACTCAGTAGGTATTTAGTGATAATATACAGCCATAGCAAACAAGACAAGAAAATATAAAGACTTGGAAGGAGATATATCATGGCAAATATTTATCAGGGAACATTGGGATTAATTGGAAATACACCACTTGTGGAGGTAACTAATATCGAGAAGGAACTTGGGTTGGAAGCAACGGTACTTGTTAAGCTTGAGTACTTTAACCCGGCCGGAAGTGTAAAGGATAGAATTGCGAAGGCAATGATCGAAGATGCAGAAGCAAAGGGACAGTTGAAAGAAGGTTCCGTTATCATCGAGCCTACATCAGGTAATACAGGAATCGGTCTTGCATCTATCGCAGCGGCAAAAGGATACAGAATCATCCTGACAATGCCGGAGACAATGAGTGTTGAGAGAAGAAACATCCTGAAAGCATATGGTGCTGAGCTGGTGCTGACAGAAGGTGCTAAGGGTATGAAGGGGGCAATCGCTAAGGCAGAAGAACTTGCGAAAGAGATCCCTGGAAGTTTCATTCCTGGACAGTTTGTGAATCCGGCTAACCCGGCAGTACACAAAGCTACTACAGGTCCTGAAATCTGGAAAGATACAGATGGTAAGGTAGATATCTTTATTGCTGGCGTGGGTACAGGTGGAACACTGACAGGTACAGGCGAGTACCTCAAAGAACAGAATCCGGATGTGAAGGTTGTAGCACTTGAGCCTGCTACTTCACCAGTACTTTCTGAGGGTAAAGCAGGAGCACACAAGATTCAGGGAATTGGTGCGGGATTCGTACCGGATGTACTGAATACAGAGATCTATGATGAAATTTTCAAAGCTGAAAATGAAGATGCATTTGCAGCAGCAAAACTTCTTGCTAAGAAGGAAGGAGTACTGGTAGGTATCTCTTCCGGTGCAGCACTTCATGGAGCAATCGAACTTGCAAAGCGTCCGGAGAATAAGGGAAAAGTAATTGTAGCACTTCTTCCGGATACAGGAGACAGATATTACTCTACTCCACTCTTTACAGAATAATCGAAAGGCGTTATATATGAATTTCTCAAAAAGAAGCAGATACGGTATCAGAGCATTGATTGATCTGGCTGAACATACAGATAGTCCCTGTGCTTTGTGTGAAATAGCAGAACGAAATAATATTTCTATCAAATATCTCGAACAGATATTTTCAGTTTTAAAAAAAGCTGGTATTATAAAGAGCATCAAGGGACCACAGGGTGGTTATTTTCTGGCTGGTAATCCGGAATATATTCGAATTTCAGACATCATAGTTACACTTGACGGATCATATTTTCTGGATGATGAGCGACTTGCTCCCGGTCAGAAGGGCGAGGCGGAAGCACTTGCAGTGCAGGAAACGGTCATCGATCCGATCAATGAAGAAGTACACAGGATACTGGATCAGCTGACATTGAAGAAATTGACAGAGCATGCAGAGCAGACTAATCAGGCTGCACAGAGTATGTATTACATCTGAAAACGGCGGAGCTTCGTGCTCCGTCGTATTTTGACGTTTAAGAGGAGGATACATTTTATGAAGTCTATTACCATTGAATCGTTGGAGAGAACGGATAAGGACAAAGTACTTGTCGTAGATATCCGACCTGAGGATCAGTACCAGAGAGGTACATTTCCGGGGGCAGTCAACCTTCCGATGGCAGAATTTGAAGACCGTAAGACGGAACTGGAACTATATAAAGATAAGGAAATCTATCTGATGTGTCATACCGGAGAGCGGAGCCTGGAGTATGTACAGGATCTGATTGCAGATGGTTACGATGCCGGTAATGTCACCGGTGGATATCGGTCATATCTGAAATTAACGCTGACCAGATTTGTTCAAAAAGATTCGGAAGAACAGCTTGAGGAGCGTACCAGAGAGATTGAACGAAGCATTATTAAGAAGTTCCGCAGATCTGTCTGGAGACCCTTTACCAAGGCGTTGAATGAGTATCAGTTAGTACAGGAAGGGGATAAGATCGCAGTCTGTATCTCCGGCGGAAAAGATTCCATGCTGATGGCAAAGCTTTTCCAGGAACTGAAGCGTCATGGAAAGGTGAATTTTGAAGTGGTATTTCTGGTAATGAATCCGGGATACAATGAAGATAACTGGAATATTATTTTGAATAATGCCAAGTTACTTGGAATTCCACTGACCGTGTTTGAGTCAGATATATTCGATACAGTTGCAACAATTGATAAGAATCCATGTTATCTGTGTGCCAGAATGAGACGGGGATATCTGTATTCTAAGGCAAAAGAGCTTGGATGTAATAAGATTGCGCTGGGACATCATTTTGATGATGTGATTGAGACTATCTTGATGGGAATGCTGTATAGTGCCAAAATAGAGACGATGATGCCGAAGCTTCACAGCCAGAATTTTGAAGGAATGGAACTGATCCGACCGATGTATATGATAAAAGAAGAAGGGATCAAGGCGTGGCGGGATTATAACAAATTACAGTTTATCCAATGTGCATGCCGTTTTACGGAGAATTGTTCTACCTGCGGAGGCGGCAGAAAGTCAAAACGTGATGAGATGAAAGAGCTGGTAGAGCAGTTTAGAAATATCAGCGGTGTAATCGATACGAATATATTCAACAGTATCCATAATATCAATCTGAATACTGTAATCGGATATCACAAAGATGATATGAAATATAATTTTCTGGATGACTATGATACAAAAGGGAAAAAGACTGAGACGGAAGGATAAAGATTCAAAAGAGGACTGACTTATGACACTTACACAGCTGAATTACATTATTACAATTGCAGAAACGAAGTCTATGAATAAAGCAGCCGAGAAGCTGTATGTATCACAGCCGTCGCTGACGAATGCGATTAAGGAACTGGAAAAAGAACTTGGTATTACGATATTTTATCGAAGTGGGCGAGGTGTTACATTGACCAATGATGGGGCGGAGTTTTTATTGTATGCCAAGCAGATATACGGGCAATATGAAACTGTCCTTGAAAAATATGGTGAAGGTGGATCTTATAAGAAGAAATTCGGTGTATCAACGCAGCATTATTCATTTGCAGTGAAAGCATTTGTGGATATGGCGAAAGAATTCGATATGTCGAAATACGAATTTGCAATCCGTGAGACAAGGACGGCAGAAGTGATTCAGGATGTAAGTACCATGAAGAGTGAGATAGGTATTCTGTATCTCAGTGATTTTAACCGCAAATCGCTTGGTAAAATGCTGAAATCGTCAGGACTGGAGTTCCATCATCTGATTGACTGTCAGGCATATGTGTATATTTGGAAACATCATCCACTGGCAAAGGAAAAGTCGATCAGTTTTGAACAGTTAGACGGATATCCTTGTCTGTCATTTGAGCAGGGCGATAACAGCTCATTTTATCTTGCAGAAGAAATTCTGTCTACGAATGAATATTCACAGGTGATTCGGGCAAATGACCGAGCTACGATGCTGAATCTGATGATTGGACTGAATGGATACACATTATGTTCCGGTATTATATGTGAGGAGCTGAACGGCAATGATTATGTGGCTGTACCATTTCAGGATGATGAACAGAATCCAAACAGCGTGATGGAGATTGGATATATCACGAGAAAGAATACTCTGCTCAGCAAAATGGGAGTGTTGTATGTGGAAGATTTGAAAAAGTATTTGAATATTAATGAATGAATATAAGATACTGAGTTATAAAATAGAACTATAACTCGGTATTTTTTTTGTGTATTAGACAGTATAATCCTACTATGTTACTATGAATACAACAAAGAGAGAAACACATAAAAGATAATACAAAATATTTTAGATATTCAGGAGGTAATCATTATGGCAAATATAAACGATTCTAAAAACTGGGGATTTGAAACAAGACAGCTTCACATCGGACAGGAGAAAGCAGATCCGGTAACAGATGCAAGAGCAGTTCCAATCTACGCTACAACATCTTACGTATTCCATGATTCACAGCATGCAGCAGACAGATTTGGACTTCGTGATGCAGGAAACATTTACGGAAGACTTACTAATCCTACAGAGGATATTTTTGAACAGAGAATCGCATCTCTGGAAGGCGGAGTTGCAGCACTGGCAGTTGCATCCGGAGCAGCAGCACTGAGCTATACATTCCAGGCACTGACGAAATCTGGCGAACACATCGTAGCTTCTAAGACAATCTATGGTGGTACATATAATTATCTGGCACATACATTACCGTTAAATAATAATGTAACTACTACTTTCGTTGATCCATATGTAGAGGGATCATTTGAGGCAGCCATTCAGGAAAATACAAAAGCTATTTTCGTAGAGACACTTGGCAATCCTAATTCCAATGTAATTGACATTGCAAAGATTGCAGAAATTGCTCATAAGCATGGTCTTCCGCTAGTAGTAGATTCTACTTTCGCAACACCTTACCTGATCCGTCCGATTGAATACGGCGCAGACATTGTCGTACATTCAGCAACGAAATTTATCGGCGGACATGGTACAGCAATCGGCGGCGTAATCGTAGACGGAGGAAAATTCGACTGGAAAGCATCTGGAAGATATCCATGGATCTCCGAAGCTAACCCTAGCTACCATGGCGTATCATTTGCAGAAGCTGCGGGCCCTGCAGCGTTTGTAACTTACATTCGAGCAATCATATTACGTGATACTGGTGCGACCCTCTCTCCGTTCCACGCGTTTATATTCTTGCAGGGCCTGGAAACCCTCTCACTTCGTGTAGAGAGACATGTAAGCAACACATTGAAGATTGTAGACTACCTGTCAAAACATCCACAGGTAGAGGCGGTACATCATCCGTCACTTCCTACAGAGCCGACTCATGATCTGTATAAGAAGTATCTGCCAAATGGTGGTGGATCAATCTTCACATTCGAGATTAAGGGAGATGCGGCTACAGCACAGAAGTTCATTGACAACCTGGCAATCTTCTCACTGCTTGCAAATGTAGCTGATGTGAAATCCTTGGTTATCCATCCGGCAACTACTACACACAGTCAGTGCACAGAAGAAGAACTGCTGGAGCAGGGCATTAAGCCAAATACAATCCGTCTGTCAATCGGTATCGAGAAAGCAGAAGATCTGATCGCAGCACTGGATGCAGCATTTGAAGCAATCAAATAAGAGATATGTGAAAAAACAGACTCATCGTCTTGCGGGACGGTGAGTTTTGTTGTATAAATGAAGAAGATTTTATACAGGTAGGAATTAGATCATGCAATACGAATTTCCATTTCAGGATACATTGGATAAATTAAATGTGCTGTTATCTCAGAATCAGTTTGAATTATTAGTCCCAAATACTGCGGTATCGTCACAACAAACCTCAGATATCCGTCTTGTGTACCTGATGAATGACGCAGTTGAGAGTTTTCTGGTATTTAAGGAAGCCGTACTTACTGGGACTTATCTGAAAGAATATGAGGGAGAGCTGGAGGCAAGGCTGGATGAAAGTGAAGACAGATATGTGCTTGCAGTATACCAGGGAGAGACCGTGTGTACGCTGTTTTTTCAGAATTTGACGCTAGAGGTACACTTATATGATTATAGTGGAACCGGACATTTTTGGGTAAAGGGATATGAATATCTGAGACAATTAGAGTATAGAATTGCTATCCTGCGCGATAAACGAGAATATCTGGGCGAAGAGTATTGCACAGAACAGGAAGTAAAGTTATCATATCTCGCTGAATTTCCACCGTTAAATTACTGTTCATACCCCGCTGTGCCTGATAAATATCTGGTTCCGTCGTATGACTGGTGGCAAGTATCGGATGAAGCTGTGGAAGAAATGAAATATCTCGGGAAAGAAGCAGATGATAAAAGTCTGCTTCGCTGGCTGAAAATATATGAGTTTTACCCAAAAAGAGCGGTAGCGAAGAAAATAGCCAGAATGTTACATACATCTGCGCATTCTGCAGTGGTAGAATTGATCGATCATAAGCTGAAACTGGCTACCGCAGAATTTGGGAATAGGGTGTTCGATAAAGATGAAGAACGGCACATAAATGACCTGAAAAAGAAAGCACAGAAGAGAAAAACAGAATTATTACAGAATGGAAAGCATGTCGAGATGCTGAAAGAAGAACCATTTGTATATGCAAAAGACGGTATCGAATCCAAAATCCATCTGATGATCTGGGATGGAAATACGAGGAATGAGTGGGTGGAAGTAGAGACTTTCAAATAGGCAACAATAGGATCATCGTCACTTGATTTTCAGATATAGGAATGTTACAATAATATAGCCGTTGGGAAAATCTCAGAAACTCAGTAAAATTAAAGGGTTGCGGCATGTGTCGTCATAGCTCAGCTGGATAGAGCACTCGCCTCCTAAGCGCTTGTTGGGACGAAGACCTTTTGCTAACTGAATATGATATGTCCCAGTACCTCAGTAGGATAGAGGGTTCGCCTCCTAAGCGAAACGCCGCAGGTTCGATTCCTGTCTGGGACGTGTGGTAAAAATCGCCGGAAGCCTGATTTTTCAAGGGTTTCCGGCATTTTTCCTTTTCAGACGGCTACACCGTTTTCGACTGGCATTCCAGTTTTCGGTATAGCCGTCTTTCCGTTTTTCCGTTTCTATTGTTTGCTAACAAAAAACATCTACCTGTGTGTCTGGCACAACATTTGGGACGATTTGCTAACAATTTGCTAACAACTACTGCTAACGGGCAACGGAGACAAGCGCTGCAAGTTGCTCAGGTGACAGGTTCTTAAGGATAGCCGCCAGAGCTTCGCCGATATCCTCTGTTGCTGATGATTTCCCATTTTTGGCAGTAGGGCTGTAGAAGTCGGCTTCCATGCGAGCCGCGTTCTCACGCCGGTTCTCGTCTTCAATTTCCGAGTAAACGTCTGTCACCATCTGGGCTTCGGCGTGACCAGTATCTCCTTGGACGGATTTAATATCGCCCTGTGTCAGTTTGAGTTTGTACTTCGTGGAGAGATGGCGGAGCGAATGGAAGTCCACACGTTCGTATCCTGTCGTGTCACAAAAGACTTGCAGGCGCTTTCGGATGATGCGGCTCTCCACCGGATTTCCGTTTTCAAGGGCAACCACAAGATTGTAGTCATGGTAATCCACTCCAAGGAACTCCTTTAGTTCCTCCTGTTTTTTTCTGTGCTCCACAAGCATGTGCGCCACGGTTTTCGGAAGCCATACCACACGGGTGCTGGTTTCGGTCTTCGGAGTCTTGAGTACGAGTCTAGTGGTGCAGTGAGGTTTCTGGGCGGGAAACGTGGCGAGCACGTCCCGCTCATTGAGTTTCTGCAAGGCTTCGATGGAAACGCGAGCAACCTCCTTGTTGATGATGACGCGGGCGTTGCCGTTTTCAATAGATTCCTCGTCTATTAAAACGCAGTCCCACGTGAGACCGGTTATCTCCCCCACCCTGAGCGAGCAGGAAAAGGCGAGGTTCATGGCGAGAGCCAGAATATCGTCCTCGACTCTTGGGAGCGCTTCGCGAAACGTGCTCACACTCCATACCTTTCGTTTCGTTTTCTTCATCGTCGGCAGGGTGGCAAGTTTTGCCGGATTCTGCATCATCGGGTCGAGATAGTTCCATATACACGGATGCCGATGATAGAAAAAGACACCATCTAGCATCAAATGAACCCATTTGCACCTATTTGCGAACGTTGACCCTTTTCTCGTCCGGGTAGAGGGATTCGCCCCTCAACCATCCCACCCACAAATCTTTCATAAATCCGCAGGCGGATTGACGGAAACATTTGGAACGGAAAAGTTGACCGGCTCCGACTTCCGTGCATTCGCCTTCGCTGCCGCGATGCGCCGGACGCAGAAAAAAGTGATGGGACTTTTCCTGCGGGGCACCGCGACCGCTCATTATATGCACGGAGATTGCTGAAATGGGGCGCTGCCCCAGACCCCGACCACTCCGCGCAAGCCGCAGGATTTTTTCCTTTCGGCGGGGAAAATACAAGTCTTGAATGTTTACTGGCTTTCTTGTAAAATATATATATAGCAAGATGGTTGATACCTTCTTGTGAGTCGAACAGGAGGTGGTTAACACCGATGAATCAGGAAGAAACGATGCTTTTGCATAAGGAGAGATACAAGGAAACGATTAAGAACCTGACCGTGATGAGCGATATTCTCGCGCGGAACGTATTCAAAGATAAGAATGCCTGCGAGTATGTCCTTAGAATTATTCTGGAAGACAAAGAACTGACCGTCATCGACAATGAGACGCAGATGGATTTCAGGAACATGCACGGCAGGGGTGTCGTGTTGGACTGCGTGGCAAAGGATGGAAGCGGACGCGTCTTCAACGTCGAGATACAGCAGGACGATGAGGGGGCGCACCCGAAACGTGCCAGATACCATCTTGGGATGATGGACTCGAATGTGCTGGATACGGGAAAGAACTTCGACAGGCTACCGGAGACCTACGTGATATTTGTCACCTTAAAGGACGCGCTTGGATGCGGACTTCCGATAGCCCATATCGACCGGATAATCCGCGAGAACGGCAAGGAGTTCGGGGACGAGGAACACTTCATCTACGTGGATTCCAGCAAGGACGATGGAAGCGAGCTTGGAAGACTGATGCACGACTTCCGAGCGAAGGAAGCGAAAGAGATGCAGGCCGGAGCCTTGGCCGACCGCGTGCACGAACTGAAAGAGACCGAGAAAGGAGTGGAACATATGTGCAAGGAGATGGAACAGCTTTGCGATGAAGCAAGAATGGATGAGAAGAGAGAAAACGCCAGAAGCATGGCGGAAGACGGCTTGACAGTAGATAGAATCGCAAAAATCTTGAAAGTAAATGCCCAGATGGTGCAGGAGTGGCTTGCAGGTAGTGTTTCTACTGCAAGATAGATAACCACTTAGACGGCTTCACGGTTTTATGGCTCTACGGGCTTATGGCTCGTGGAGCCTTTTGCTAAAGAAATATGAAATGCAGTCCTGTTGCTTAAGGGGTGATTTGCAAAAAGTAGAAATCCATGTCCGACAGATTTGCAGGACATGGATTCCTTATTGGCTAATGCCGACACATTCGAGTATCCAATTCTCCAACGAGAAGGTTGGGGCGGTTAGACAATTCTATTGACTTTAAGCTGCTAACATTCTGCTAACTGATGCCATTCCACAAGTGGATACGGAGCACCGGCTAAGGTAGAAAGAAGCATCCGCTCAATTCATAGAATGCCCGTAGTTACAGCGTCAAGCGGTCATCTGGTATCAGAGGATACCAAGTGCTACCGAATTGCAGGGAGAACTCCTAAGCGAAACGTCGCAGGTTCGATTCCTGTCTGGGACGCCAGCAAACAACGCTGAAAGCCTTGATTTATCGAGGTTTTCAGCTTCTTTTGTTTTTGGCTTATAACCTGTCGGATAAGAACATATAAAATGTACCCTATAGATTAGACAGTTTGAGTTTTTAAAACCCTTACCATTGGACAGTAAGTTTTAATGAAAACCCTTAAATCTAGACAATGAGTTTACAGGGAACCCTTAAATTCGGACATGGTTTTGATGAACCCCTTTATTTTGGACAAAATCGCTTTTTGACTCCGATTCAGATTGATATTACAATAAAAATGAATTGGAGGAAATTATGGCAAACAGAAAGTTTACAGAACAGGAAATGCTCACACTGAGAAATAGCAAATATGTGCTGGATGTATCACCGAGCATTGTACATTTCTCGGCAGAATTTAAAAAACTGTTTTGGGAGGAACTGTCAAAGGGCAGACTTCCACGTGAGATTGTTTCGACTCTTGGGATAGATCCCGATATCTTGGGGGATTCCAGAATAAATGGTCTGAAAACCATGATTGGAAATGAAGTAAAAAAGGGAAATGGTTTTCGTGATCTTAACACCTATGCACAGGGCTGTAACGGATATCTTTCGGCTGAAAATCGGATAAAATATTTAGAAATGCAACTGGCATATAAAGATCAGGAAATTGAGTTTCTAAAAAAAATTGTATCTTTAAATCCGGAGGCTCCGGAATAATGAAAATACCAGCCCATGCAAAGTATCAGATTATTTATGATACCATGCAAAAAAACGATAATCTATTGAATGTAGCTGCCATGTGCGAAATTGCAGGAGTATCCCGTTCGGGATATTATCATTATCTCTCAACAGAAGACCAGCGAATGGAAAGGGAGGAACAGGACAGACAGGATTTTCTTTTGATTCTGAAAGCATACCAGTACCGAGGATATCATAAAGGTGCCCGTAGCATATATATGAGGCTGTTACACATGGAACCGCCGATAGTGATGAATATCAAAAAAATCCGGCGGTTGATGAAGAAGTACAACTTACAGTGCCCTATCCGCAAGGCAAATCCCTATCGGAGAATGGCGAAAGCAATGGCAACTGCATATACCGCACCCAATATAGTAAACCGTGAATTCGAGGAACACGGACCAAGAAAAATTCTGTTAACGGATATCACGTATATTATAAATGGAAAAGCACCCCGGTGCTATATGTCGACAATTATAGATGCCTGTACCAAGGAACTGCTGTCATGGGTTCTCAGCGAATCACTAGAAATTGATTTTGTATTAGAAACAGTAAAGCAGTTAATAGAAAAACATGGAACTGATTTAAGCACAGAAACATTAATACATAGCGATCAGGGTTCCCACTATACCAGCATTAAATTTATCCAATTGTTAAAGGATAACGAACTGAGACAGTCTATGTCACGTAGAGCAAACTGTTGGGACAATGCTCCTCAGGAATCATTCTTTGGTCATATGAAAGATGAATTAGATCTATCAGAGTGCCACGGCTATGAGGAGATATTAAACGCAGTTAGGGATTGGACAGAATATTATAATACAGGACGTTATCAATGGGACTTAGCAAGGTTGTCACCTGTTGAATATTATCAATATTTGACAACAGGAATTTATCCACTGATAATCCCTAAAGCAAAAGGTGAAAACAATCAATCAGAGGCATCACTTTGATGCCTCTACACAACAAATAAATATAAAATAGAAATCTGAAAAGGAAAAGTCATAGTGTCCTTGACAAAGGGTACACTTTATACAAGGCTTTCGGGCATTTTATGCCAGAATTTTAGCCATTTGAGTGTCGTCCATATTTGATACACGTTGCTCGATATAGTGTTGCGTCATTGCAAGATTTGAATGCCCTAACAATGGCTGAATATCGATTGGATCTACGCCTTCATCGCGTAGAATAGATGCGTTCGTGAAACGTATCTTATGGCTGGATAGGTATGGGATACCTACTGCTCCGCAGTATTTTTTCAGACGATTATTGAAGGTATCTGTCGTTAATGGTCTGCCTCGATGCATAAATAAAAGTTCACCATCTGGATTTAAAGCTTTCATTTGGTTTAAAGCTTCAATTGCAACATCTGGAAGATATTCTTTTCGAATACTGTAATGTGGATTACCTTTAGGATCTTTCAGTACTCTGATAGGAGCACTGAAAGAAAAGTCGTCTTGCAGTATTCTTTCTTCAACTAATTGCTGTTGAATGGTAATGGCATTGCTTTTTCCATCCCAGACAAGTCCTTTGATTTCGCCAATTCGAAATATTCCGTAAAAGGCTAGGGTGATTGCCAGAACATACGCATCAGGTTCAAGGGTGGTGAGGTAGTCAAGCAATTTTTGGCGTTCGTCTTTTGTATAAGCTTTCTGTGACGGCACACTGTTTTTGAATTTTAACTCGCTACAAGAAAGAGACGTAATTGGATTGCGCTCTATTAATTCATTAATGACGGCGTAATCGAAGATGCCGTTTAAGACGGACTTCCGATTATTGAAAGCTTTCCTTGTGATGAGCCCGTTTCCAGTCCAAGTGTCAAAAACCTCCTTAATGTGCTTTGGCTTGATATCTAGGATGTTCATTTCTGCAAGTTTTGTATTTGCTATATAACGTTTCCAGATACCAACATCTTCCTCGATCGTTTTGCCAGATACTATTTTTGTTTTGAATCGATATTTGATCCAATCGCGGTAAATGTCTTCAAATTTTCGCTCGAAATAGTATGAGAAAAGCTTGTCGATCAGCTTTTCTTCGGTAGCACAGATGAATTGCGGTTTGTAAGATTTTACCCGACCATCTGCACAGTGATAAAATTCTTTTGATTTTTTGTCCGCAAAGTATATGTCGCGAACTAGCTTTTCTTTTTTCTTTTTGGTCATCTGCATATACAGTGCCAGTTCTGCTGTATTAAGTATACTTGATTGCAGTGTATTTTGCCACTGCTGAATGATTGATAAAACAGTTAACTGCTCTGCGGATAGTGCAGAGACTGCACAATGAGTCATTTTTTGTAGTCCTCCATTTTCTATAGCGTAAAGTTATCGACCAGGGATTTCAGAACGCTTTTTCGGATACGTAAGAAGCGCTGCTGAATTTTGGTGTGTCCGATCGTCAGTTTGATTGAGTTCCTGATCCGAGTGCCTTCAAACGATGATTCGAGCAAATTTTCTGCTTTAAGTGGAGCAATTAAGTCACGTCCGGACTTGCAATCGAATAACAATCTATGCTTACGAAAGTAGTTTTCAGAGAGATGCCAGAGGATTTCTGACCGTATTAAAATAAACTCTGAATCCTCGAAAGCAATAAAATCAGTCGGGGCATACACGAAATTGTCAGGAACTTGCTCAAGCTGACGCAAATTAAGCGTTCCGCTTTCCAAGGCATCAGTAAGGGCGAGACAAATCCGCGCACCGAGAGAAAGCGTCTGCAGATATGTATCATTTTCCTGAATTATGGATAAAATCTGCAAAAGTTCTGCATCTTTTTGTACCTTGGCATTTTGGAAAGTCCAAAATCCTTTAGCAATTGCATAGTTGCCAAAAATCTCAATAATTGCTTCGAAACAGCCATACATTTCAGCAAGGCGAGGCGTAATTAGACCAATTGCCTTTGGAGGGCGTATACGGCTCTGTGACAGCGTTGAATCGATGATAGAGAGAACTTCTTCAACGTGATCTTCAACGTAGCCTAAAAAGGACAAAATGAGGCATGTAAACGCATCAAGATTCTGCTGGTAATGCAGCAAGATATTACAATCAACGTCATTATCGTCAAATTCGAGCTTCAACACACGGCTCTGGCTGGATTTACATCCGGTCCATACCTCACCAGTCATCAGACAACAGCCCGTGATTGGTGTGTAAGCGGAGACATTATTAGCCTTAGCATATGCATCTGAACGTTTTCGTGGAATTCTGTCTCCATATGAACGAACAAGCGCTTCAGCTTTTTTTGCCTGTTCTCGTGATTGTCCAGCGTTTTCAGGAGGCACGAAATCGTCTACGATAAGCACGGAATCGGCGCAATTTGCCATCGCTTCATACATGGCAATTTCGGTTGATTTAAAGTTCAAATCCGGCTGCATTCCATTTTTGCGTTTGTATAACCGCGAAAAAATGGTTGAGCAGGATGTCTTTTTGGAATTTGTCTTACCAACAGCTGCTACCGAAAATTTTATTGGAAATCCCGCAACTTGGAAGAGTTTGGTCAATGTTGCCAAGAGACCAAAATACTGAAGAATTAGGGCGTTTCCAGGCTTTCTGGGGATTATTCCGCGCATTCTGATAAATTCTTCAAAGGCAAAAAGTGGAGTTATGTCATCTTTTGGCGGGGTGATGGCATAGCTTCCCTTAGAAGAAATAGGAATTTTTTGTGTTCCCACATTTCCATAGTTCGTGACAAAGACCCAGCGATTTTGGTAATATTTCCAGCCGGGAGTGGTGAAATATGTAGCAGTCGGATAATTTTCATCCGCAATTTTTATCCCGATATAATGCGCAAGTATTGCAGAATCGTTTATGAGCCCGCGAGAATCAGTTTCGTTAGGGATGTATCTGGATGGTGACATAACTTCTTTATTCGATATACGGAAACAAAAAAATTTGCCGGAAGAAAGAATTCGCACACGGATCATCCAATATACGTCTCGGTGAGTTTGCGTGACCATATTTTCTTCGTTGACTTCTTCAGTGAGTTCAATTTCCTCAGATTCAATCCCGTAAGAAAAATTACATATCTTATCTAATTTCCTGTTCAAAAGTCGATAGAAGAACTTCCTGAATATAATGTAATATGTCAACCCGGTATCGCATTCTTCGGTGTGTACCAATTGAGCGCCGTTATAAAGAAGTTTTTCCAACATTTTTTCGGTCGAATTTTCCTTGGAAACTGTACAATTAATTGCGGAATTTCTGATTTGAGCAGAAGATACCGGTGTGTGTTCAGTTACATTAGCTGTTGGAGTATCCACAAAGGAGGTATCTGAAGACGCACTGCTAGTAATACGTTCGACAAGCGGAATCAGTTCCGAAAGTGTGGAAGCACTCTTTTGGGACTTTGTAACTTCGTCTGGGGGAGAAAATCGTTCTACCAGTGTGACAAGATCATCGCTATTAGTGTTTTGGGCTGTTGAGGTGTCAATCGGAGTGACAAGATCAATAAGGTCTGAGGTGGAATTTTGCTCAGAACGTGACAATGGATTATCATCATAAATTTTTTCGACGAGGTTGGTTAATTTTTTGTGTGTACTCATAGAATAAGGTCTCCTTCCGTATGTTTTGTGTTTTTGTTTGCGGTACGCGTGTATCATACCGCAAATAAAAACTAATCTCACAGGGCGATAATCTGACCCGTGAGATTAGGAAAGGAGATAGGCATTATATGTTGGTTAAGATATAGCAGTTTATAAGTGAATAATTTGAAGAGTTTAAAAGAATATCGTTATCTTCGTATGGAGAAATGGCATCTTTTATACAGGCAGAAGTTTCTGCATCATTAAAAGCATTTTGATCCGTAAAATTAGGATATTCTTTTTCTAATGTTTGTTTTATATTGAATGCGATATCGAGAGCATAAATCATATTAGTATATATATTATCGCCAAAGAGGAGAAGTGGTTCCATTAATTCTTGAATAATATATCTTTTAAATGTAAAAGAAGGCATCTGGATAAATATATCTAGTAGTTTAAGTAATAGTAGATGAAGTTTCTTTTTTGGCTGTCCAGGAGCTAAATTATTCATAATAGTATCATAATATTTTAAAAAGGTACTGCATAGCATACGTCCAGTTAATTTTTCAAATAAATGAACATATATCACAAGATCCTTTGGCGACATGTCTTTTTCGTATTCTAACAATTCTTTAAAACGATGTTTCATTTCTTTATATGTATATTTTGTGGAAATATTTCGCTTTTGTATATTTTTTACATAGGAAATATTCTTTTGACGTTGATTCTTTTTGCGAAAATCATAAAGGTCAGAAAGTTTAGGATTAAATAGTAATTCTAATTGTAAAAAATAATAAGGTTCTTCTAAGATTAAAATATCTTTATCAATTTTAAAGTTAAATTTTAATGGAAAAATAGCGTTTGCTTTATCAATTTGATCTTTGGAATATTCGGCGAAACGCTTTTCTTCAGTAATAGGTGTTTGAACATCACGGATAGAGTAATGCTCTGTCATGAAAGCAGAAGTGTCAAATACAGTTTGCGCTTGCAAATCTATAAAATCATCGCCGTTATATGTTATTTGAATTGTATTCGTTCTTGTAGCCTTCCAGATACTTTCCAAATATGAATCGTATAACCAGAATTTTTTTAATTCAGGATCTAATAATGCGGTTCCTAGAATATTAAAATATTCTTGTGAAGGAGTGGTAGTAGAGGATTGTTTTTGACTGATTATATGTAAATAATAATCTTGTGTCCATCTATCAAATCGTAGCGATTCTTTTTCGTCCTCTATTAGCTGATTATTTTTTTCATCCCAAGTAATCGGAGAAACTAGATTTAAAATTTTTTCTCTATCGGATAAGTTACGTAAAAGGAGCTCTGTTCTATGTGAATGGCTGATAGAATCTTTATTCGTCATAATAGAGTAATGTGGAATGTCGTGTATATTGGTTAAGCCATATGCTTCTTTCAGTGAGTTTATTACGTGTTTTTGTACGGTTTGTCCTAATAAGTCTTTTGCCATATGATTAATCCCCCTATTCCCTAAATCCCCAGGATATAGCCTGATGCACTGGCATGGGTATCCTCATACCCATATGCGGGGGGATGAGGGGAACTGGGGATTTTTTATTCATTATAGATTAAATGTGGGGAACCATCAATAAAAATGCCAAAATAAACATACTATGCTATGTTTTATAATATTAGAAAATATAAGATTATTGTTTTGAAGCAATATATTGAATCAGCCATTCTTTAGGAATCTTCCAGTCTTTTCCATCCTTATAAGCTTTCAATTTTCCGGATTTAACAATGCGATATGCATATGAAGTACCGATTTTTAAGGCATCAGCTACTTCTGCAATTGTGAGTATGTCATCAAATTCTTCAAACATGATTACCAATCCTCCTTGGAGTAAGCTAAGCGTACATTGACATTGGGAAAAATACGTTGTAATTCTGAGAGAATATAATGAGAGATATGTTCCATTTTCAGATCAGACAGAAGTTCTGTATCAGGATGATAGCTATATGCGTTGACAGCAAAATGTATATGAGGGTTATTGGTATCTTTATCAAGACCGTAATAAACTTGGTAATCCCTGCAGAATATAAAAGCAATCTGATTCGCAAGTTCCATAAAGAAGTAATCAGGATGATGATTATATTCTGGACTGAATGTAAGAATAAAATGCCAGAGATTACGAGGGGATTCAAATTTTGAACAATATTTAGACTGTTCAAAATCAAAGATCACACTGTTAATATCTAATGGATAATAACCGTAACCACCAGTCAGATATTTTTTACTGATATAAGCAAGTACATTTGCATAGGCAGAATTATTATCATATGTGCCGTTGATGATTTGTAATCTAATGGAAGACATCTGATTGCACCTCCTTGGTGATCGCATCTTTTAATTTTGGTGTACTGTCTGGATGGCTATCTATGAGATTTAAAATATGATTCAGCATAAGAGCTGACTGTACGTGAGATTCATGACTTGATTCTGTTAATGGTATAGAAGAATCCTGCTTTTTAAAAGTATCATTAATTACATGGACGAGATATTCTGATGATGATTTATAATTAAATTATATATGTCTTTTTGACTATCTTTTTATATCTTCTTAAATGTCCGCAAAGCCTTATTTTATCGGCTCTACGGGCATTTTGCTTTTGTGGTAAACCTCACATATCTAGGTCTATCTTCTTATATTTTCGCTATCAAGCGTGGTTAAAATCGTGGTAAATACTTCTTATGCAATTAGACGCTGAACCTCTGATTTTGCGGTATCTATGGACGCATGAGCGTACCAGTTCATTGTGATACTGATATTTGAATGCCCCATGATATACTGTAAATCTTTCGGGTTCATGTTCTTGCTTGCCAGTCTTGTACAGAACGTATGGCGTAGCGTGTGCGGTGTGATATGTGGCAAGGGGTTATCCTTATGGTGCTTGTTGTATTTCTTTACCATACGGACAAATAAGGCGTTGTAATCAATGGCAACTTTGGGCTTGCCTTTCTGATTGACAAATAGGAAGTTGCCCCGTCCGTCTATCACAAATGGTTCTGCCTTTGGGCGTTTCTTCATCAATCGTTGAAATGCTTTGATTGTTTCCTCACTCAACGGTACTTGCCTTGTTCCGCTCTTTGTTTTAGGCGTTTCAATATAATAGCCTTGTTCCTTGCTCTTTAGTAACTGGTGGTCGATAATCACAACCTCATGGTTAAAATCAACGTCCATGATTGTCAATCCGCACAGTTCCGAGATACGAAGTCCAGTCTTTAACAGTATCAGCACATCATCAAAATACTTATGATACACATTGTCCGTCTTGATGAATGACAGTAGGGCTTGTTCTTGTTCCTCTGTCAATGCGACTTTCTCTTTTGTATCATTTTCTAAGACTTCACTTAACTTGAAATCAAAAGGATTTTTCCTTACATAATCGTCTTGTATGGCGATATAGAATGACGCTTTTAACGAGCGTTTATGGTTGTTAATGGTGTTATAGGAAAAGCCTTTGTCTTTCATGCGTAACGCCCATTCTTTAGCGTCAGAGGGTTTTATCGTATCAATACTCCTAGCACCTAACTTGTCCTCTTTCAATAACCGCATGAGTTGTTCCCGTTGTTTCTGTGTGCTTTTCTTCACGTTTGCCCTTTGTGCGTTCTGTTTGGCGTAGAGTTGGCAAAGCGTCATTTTCTTGCCTGTGCTATCGATACCGTCCTCAATATCCCGTCTTATCTGCTGTTCCAGTTCACGAAGTGAGGGTTTTTCCCGTTTTCCCTTTGGTGTCGGGTCTGTGGGTGTCAATCTCCAAGCATACACATATTTTGTGTTTCCAAATGCGTCCACATATTTATATAAGTATTTTC
>ERZ894183.314-NODE-314-length-43528-cov-31.322890_pt1 | contig 43528 bp, 46 predicted proteins | sample MGYA00380279_ERZ894183 | MGnify/ENA primary metagenome ERZ894183 (study PRJEB32331, sample SAMN06328422) | human gut metagenome | biome: human gut microbiome; feature: stool | host: Homo sapiens | collected 2013-06-26 ... | reverse complement strand
TGCAGAACTGCTCTTTTTGTCAACTCTGAATCTGATACTTTCCTAATGAATTATATCTCCTGTATTTTTTCGTAAAAGATTTCTGCTCTGCTTTTAATCTTTTGACTATAAGCGATTAAGTTAACAGCTTTTATAAAGACTCTTCAAAACTGTTAATATTTTTAATCTTCCCAATAACCACAATAATATCATCCTTTTTCAGAACATTCTCAGGAATTACTTCTGTATTTGTTCCGCTTATATTTTCAATAGCAATAATATTCAGGCGAAATTTTTGACGAAGCTCTATTTCTTCCACTGTTTTCCCATTCAGACTTTCCGGCACCTGGATCTGTCGGATTTCCACATCATGCAGCAGGGCGACATAGTCGATCAGCTGTCCTGACAAAAGTTTTTTTCCAAGGCGGACTGGATCACTTGCAAAAGCACGTGTCCCATAGAATTATTTTCTACAGAAACACGTGCTTTTTATAGATTTTATTCGACTTATAACAATTCCAAATTTAACTCAGACAATGACTTTCTGCCTTACATCTGGGTCAGCGTATTGGTACAGCTCATAATTGCAACTAATACTGCCATAATGATGCCTGCCAGATACGGATTCTTCGTTGCACGATACAGTTTTCTGGAAACCACTGCTGCCACAGCCAGAATTACAATTACCGGGTAAAGCCAGATTCCAATAATTGAGCCTCCGAAGAACGGAACAAATTCATTAGGTAAATAACCGCTGATAAAGAAGCATCCATACATGATGATTACCATAACAACACTTGGCAGAATATTAAACATTGCATTCACGCAGGTATTTATCCATGGTTTTTTTCCTAATTCAAAATAGTTATAACTATTGATACAAATTGAATTTGGTATGTAATATAACAAGAACAAAGGCAGGTATAATAAAATATACGGAATCATATTTGCATTAAAAGCCTTCAGTGCTACTACCCAAATGCGGAAATCTGTCTTAAACAGATAATCTGCTAAAAATACCAGACCATATGCTGAAACTGCTACTATAAGAGCAAGAAGAATGGTCAGCCCAAGCTTTTTCGCACTGATCTTAACACCATTTTCTTCTGTTCTGGAAGGAGCCTTTGTAAACTTTCTTCCAACCCAAAGAAGGAATAGTGAAAATACTCCGCATAAAGCCGCCCAAATTCCAATAAATGCAGGTCCTGACTGAGGAGCAATTCCACCAACCAGTTTTGCAATCACACTATATCCAAACATATAAACAACAAAACTAAAAACTGCTCCTAAAATACTGCTGACCCAAAACCAGGTCTTTTCTCTTCCGGAAAGCACCGGTGACGGAAGTACTTCTTCCTCTGCTCTCAGCGAAGAAAAACAGGATGTTTTCAATAAAACTTTTGCAAAACTTACCACGAACATAATAAATCCTACAAGTCCTAAAGCATTAAAAACCACCTTTATCTGCCATATCTGATCACTTCCGTTGATTGGATTCGGAGCTCCTAAAGCATCCTCAAAAAACTGCACACTTGAATCTACCACTCGCTTAGAAAAATGTGCCCATGGATGGGTAATATTGGGATTATAGATTACACGGGCAGCTTCTTTTCCCTCTATATCTTCCTTATAAATTGTTTCTGCTTTACGTGACTCCAGCCCTTCCGGATCCTCGCCAAAATGCAGGAATGACTGTGCATTTGGCTGTTTAAGGAAATCTCTCGGTGCAGTATGAGAGCCATCCTCATTATAGGTTCTATGGAAGAATTCATCATACTGACATGCAACAATACCTGCATCCCTGTCTCCAAACATATTAAAATATGCGCCGTCCTCGCCTTTATAAACGGCATCATTTGAAACCAGAAGAGCAGCTTCGATCAAAGGTTTCTCTGCTTCATTATCCAGTAAAACTGCTGTACGGCTGGCAAGTGCCCCGTTAGAGTGTCCTGTAACTCCGATTTTCTCCTTATCAACATACGGCAGTGTAGCCATCATTTTAACAGCATCATACATTCCATTTGCATTATTTTCTGGTTTCCACCAGTCTCCTGCAGGCAGGTTATCTGAATTGCCGTGCCCATACATATCAATTGAAAGTACCACATATCCGCGTCGTGCATACTCAACATAATTCAGATCCTGCATCTCACGGTTATTGTACCATCCGTGGCTGCAAATGATAGCCGGTGCAGGATTTTCTGCTGTTGCTGTGTCCGGTTTCAGAAGCAATGCACTCATCTGATGTCCGCTTTCTGTTTCAAATCGCAGATCTTTGACGGTGACTTTCCCAAAATTTGTCTGAATCATACTGGCGCCAATACAGCTGATCAGACAAATGATCAAGGAAATACACAACCAGAAACCAGCACTCTTTTTACCTTTTTTGTTCATCCTCATGTCCCTCCTTATAATGGATGCATAATGCCTGTAAACAAAATAAAAGGGCATACAAAACAATGCTTGTATACCCTTCTCTCCGTTCTCTTAGGCAACACATATATTATGTATAAAGTATAATATATCTTTTTATTTCTGTCAATATAAATAGTGCAGTTTGCACATATTTTTTCCAAAATAAGTGGTGTTAATTAGGTAATTTTTATCTTATATTTCTGTCTGTTTTGCCCATCCATAAGCATACTTAACAGCCTTTTTCCAACCCTGTATCCGTTCTGTCCGTGTCTTTTCTTCCAGAACCGGAACAAAAGTCCGATCGACCATCCAATTATTTTTTATATCCTCCAGATCTTTCCAGTATCCGACTGCAAGTCCGGCCAGATATGCCGCTCCCATAGCTGTTGTCTCCACGCACTGAGGCCGGTTTACAGGTACATTAATAATATCTGCCTGCGTCTGCATCAGAAAATTATTCGCACTGGCTCCCCCGTCTACCTTTAAAGAAGAAAGCGCAATTCCGGAATCTGCTTTCATGGCAACCAGGACATCATTCACCTGGTATGCCAGGGATTCCAAAGTAGCCCGGATAATATGGCATTTGTTTACACCCCTGGTAATTCCCACAATGGTTCCTCTCGCATACTGATCCCAGTAAGGAGCTCCCAGACCTGTAAAAGCCGGAACTACATAGCAGCCGTTGGTATCCTTTACTTTTTTTGCCATATACTCAGAATCCTCTGCAGAGTCAATGATCCGCATCTCATCACGAAGCCATTGTATTGCTGCGCCTGCCACAAAAACAGAACCTTCCAAAGCATAGGTCACTTTTCCATCCAGGCCCCATGCAATAGTTGTGATCAGACCATTTTCCGAAAATACCAGTTTTTCCCCTGTATTCATCAAGAGAAAACAGCCTGTCCCATAAGTGCTTTTTGCATTGCCTGCCTGAAAACATGTCTGTCCAAAAAGAGCTGCCTGCTGATCTCCTGCCGCTCCGGAAATAGGAATCTCTCCTCCCAGAAATGCCGGATCTGCCATTCCATATACACAGCTGCTGGGCATTGCTTCCGGAAGGATTGCCTTTGGAATATCCAATATCTGTAATATTTCATCATCCCATTCCAGCGTATTGATATTAAAAAGCATTGTCCTGGCTGCGTTGGAATAATCCGTAACATGAGCTTTTCCTTTTGTCAGTTTCCAGATCAGCCATGTTTCCACAGTACCAAATAAAAGCTCGCCCTTTTCTGCTCTTTCACGTGCTCCCGGCACATTATCAAGGATCCATTTGATCTTTGTTGCTGAAAAATACGCATCAATGACCAGGCCTGTTTTCCTCCGGAATTTTTCTGTCAGCCCCTGTTCTTTTAAGGAATCACAGTATTCTGATGTCCGGCGGCATTGCCATACAATGGCATTGTAAACCGGTTCTCCTGTATTTTTATCCCAAAGGATCGTTGTCTCTCTCTGATTTGTAATTCCGATGGCAGCAATATCCGCTGCTGATGCATCAATCATGTTCATAGCTTCCACAGCCACTCCCAACTGACTGGCCCAAATTTCATTAGCGTCATGCTCCACCCAGCCCGGTTTTGGAAAAATCTGCTTAAATTCACGCTGTGCCACACTGCACATCTGCCCTTTTTCATTAAATAAAATACATCTGTTACTGGTTGTTCCCGCATCTAATGCCATCACATATTTTGCCATACTTCCGCACCTTCGTCCTTCTTATTTTACATGAACCAGACATTCTGTCTTGTAGTAGAAATTGCTGTTGCCCCGGCATCCAGCGCTTTCATGGTATCTTCCTTATCCATGATCATTCCCCCTGCGATCACTGGAACTTTACCCTCAATAAATTCACAAAGCCTGGAAATCACCTTAGGCATCGCTCCCGGAATAATTTCTATCATATCCGGTTTTACATTTTCTATCTGTTTTCTCACATTTTCATAAACCATGGAATCTAACATAAAAAAGCGCATAACTGCAAAAAAATCCAATTCTTTTGCTCTTTTTATCAAGGTTGATTTTGTAGATATGATCCCATCTGCTTTTGTTGTGTTTTTTATATAATCTACAACAATCTCCCGGTTTCCCAATCCACTGATCAGGTCAAGATGGACGATCACCGTTTTTCCGCCTTCTTTCAAACGATCTACAATATCCCCGATATTGCAGAGGTCTCCATAAAGCACAAATACAATCTGTATTTCCGCCCCTGATTCCAGACATTTTTTCAGCCCGTCTTCATCCTTAACTGCAGCAATAACAGGATAGTCTTCAAATTGTTCCAGTATTGTTTCCTTTTCCATGCTGTACCTCCAATGCCTTTATCAAAATATGAGGATAGACAGGCATTGCTTTTCAGTCACTGCAACGCCTGTCCAAAGAAATATGTACTACATTCCGATTATTCTGTTTATCAGAGCCTTGCTGCTCCTGAGTCTTTCGCTGCTTTTGCAACAGCACTTGCTACTGCCTTTCCTACTCTTGGATCAAAAGCTTTTGGTATAATATAATCTGCTCCCAGTTCTTCTTCAGGTATTAATTCTGCAAGCGCTCTGGCTGCCGCCATTTTCATCTCTTCATTGATGTCTTTTGCACGCACATCAAATGTGCCACGAAATACCCCGGGAAATGCCAGGACATTATTGATCTGATTCGGAAAATCGCTTCTTCCGGTGGCTACTACCTTTGCTCCGGCCGCCTTGGCCTCATCCGGAAAGATTTCCGGTATCGGATTAGCACATGCAAAAACAATCGCATCTTCAGCCATGGATCTGACCATATCACTGGTTACTAACCCCGGAGCAGAAACTCCAATGAAAATATCTGCCCCAACCAGCATTTCTGCCAGAGTTCCCTTTCTTTTCTCACGGTTTGTGCATTGTGCCATTTCTTCTTTGATCCAGTTCATGCCTTCTTTTCGGCCCTCATAAATCGCGCCGTTCCGGTCACACATAACAACATTTTTAAAGCCTGCTGATAAGATCAATCTGACAATAGAAACAGCTGCTGCCCCTGCACCGGAAGTCACAATTCTTACATTTTCTTTCTCTTTTCCCACCACTTTCAGCGCATTTAACAGTCCTGCAAGAGTAATAATTGCTGTTCCGTGCTGATCATCGTGAAAAATAGGAATATCACATTTTTCTTTCAGTTTTCTTTCAATTTCAAAACATCGAGGTGCGGAAATGTCCTCCAGATTGACCCCGCCAAAAGAACCTGATAACAGATATACTGTATTTACAAATTCATCTACATCCTTTGTTTTGATGCATAACGGAAAGGCATCCACATCTCCAAATGCTTTAAACAAAACACTTTTTCCCTCCATAACCGGCATTCCCGCTTCCGGTCCAATATCTCCCAGACCAAGAACTGCCGAACCATCTGTAATCACAGCACACATATTATGGCGTCTTGTAAGTTCATAGCTTTTGTCTAAATCCTTTTGGATCTCCAGACATGGCTGAGCAACTCCCGGTGTGTATGCCAGCGCCAGATCTTCCTTTGTGGAGACCGGCACTCGGCTGACTACTTCTATTTTCCCTTTCCACTCACTGTGTTTTTTTAATGATTCCTTTGCATAATCCATTATTTTCTTCCTCTCAACTTTCTGTCATTCTCTCTTTTATGCTTCAAAAGGAAAATTGAATTCTGTTAATCCCAGTTCGTCTCTTAACTGTATAAATTCCTTCTGTACAGCCTCTGTTACAGGAACACCTTTGTCCTTCCGGTACATCCATACATCATGCTCCTTTTCTCCTGCTGTATAAATACGCTCCTGTCCTGGCGCCTTCTGAGAATTTCTCAGATTTCTTAAAATATTCCCTGCAGTCTTTTTAAATGCCTCTGCTCCCATAAATGCATCTGTATCGATTGCAATAAAGAAATGTCCTAAATGATATGGACGAAGATTTCCATTTTCATCCTTTCCGTCCAGATCTTTCAGGAAAATTCCTGACTGCAAAGCTGCGGAAAGAATTTCCACAACAGCAGCATATCCATATCCTTTATATCCGGCAAGTGTTTCACCGATGCCTCCCAGCGGAGCCAGGGCTGCATTTCCGCTGCGAAGATCTTTGAGGATCTGGGCACTGTCTGTCAGTGTAGAACCATCTCTTCCAATTACCATTCCTGCCGGTGTATCTTTGCCGATTCTGGCATAATACTCAATTTTACCATTCTGAATAATAGAAGTTGCACAGTCCAAAAGAAACGGGAATTCTTCATCTGTTGGCATTGCAAAGGTCAGAGGATTGGTTCCCATCATATTTTCTACACCAAATGTAGGTGCAATTGACGGCCTTGCATTGGTTCCCGTAATACCAATCATATTTTCTTTTGCAGCAAGGTTAGCCCAGTATCCTGCGATTCCATAATGGGAAGAATTTCTCACTGCCACCATTCCCATGCCATATTTATGCGCTTTTTCAATACACATATCCATAGCTTTTTTACTTGCTACCATTCCCATACCGTCATTGGCATCCAGAACTGCTGTGGTTGGTGTTTCTTTCAGAACATCTATTTTTGTGATCGGATTAAGGATTCCCTTACGGATACGATCCACATAAATCGGTTTAAAACGGTTGCAGCCGTGGCTTTCTATTCCCCATTTGTCACTCTGCATCAGAACATCTGAACAAAGACGGGCATCTTCCTCCGGCAGTCCCAGTTTTACAAAAACTGCTGTCATAAAATCATCTACCAGTTCCCACGGAATAAAAGGTCTTGTTTCTTTCTGCATATTAAAATCCTCCTTAACATAATAAAAAAGACAACGCAAAAAACACTTAGTGTTCATTGCATTGTCTCTCGTCTCTTTGCAACAATTAAACTATAATATATATACCATTAATTAACCAAAAAGTCAATAGATTATCCGATTATTTTTCTAAATATGTGCAACATGCACAAATATATATTATTTGAAATATGTTACAGTCTGTGACAAACTCACAGACTCCTTCCCACGACCATGTTATACTGTTCCTATCAAATTCAGGAGGTCTAACTGTGGAAAAAAAGATCAGAAAAAAGAAAAAAGCCTTTGTCAGTACCGGTGACTGTGTTGCCTGCGGCTGCTGTCTGAAAGTATGTCCCAGAAATGCCATTGAAATCTGGAAAGGTATTATGGCAAAAATAGATATGAATGCGTGTATCGGATGCGGCAAATGCGCAAAAGAATGTCCCGCATCTGTGATCGTGATACAGGAGGCGGACGCATGAAAAAGCACTGGTACGATTATCTTTGAATCTTATCTCTGACATATCTGATACTGGGATTTTTTAATATCCTGTTTGCCTGGCTGGGACTTCTTTGTTTCTTTATCCCCTTGATCATCTCTGTAGTAAAGGGAACAAAAGGATACTGTAACCGCTACTGCGGAAGAGGTCAGCTTTTCGACCTTCTGGGAGGAAGATTTGGGTTTTCTCGCAAAAAGGATATTCCGAAGTGGATGAAAAGTAAATGGTTCCGCTATGGATTTCTGATTTTCTTTTTTGTCATGTTCTTCCAGATGCTCTGGAATACCTGGCTGGTATTCTCCGATGTACAGGATCTGAAGCAGGTGGTAACAACTCTACTGTGGACCTTTAAGGTTCCCTGGCGCTGGGCATATCATGGAGCCTTTCTTCACCCAGGCATTGCTCAGTTCGCCTTTGGATTTTACAGTGTCATGCTGACCTCCACGATCCTTGGGCTTGTTACTATGATTTTGTTTAAGCCCCGAAGCTGGTGTGTCTACTGTCCTATGGGAACTATGACACAGCTGATATGCAAGGCAAAACAAAAAGGTCAGAATACCTGACCTTTTTTGTTTTGTCTCCGTTTTAGTGAATCTCCTGATCCGAGAACTCCAGTGTCACTGCCTGTACAAGATCCATATCTTTAAATTTTTCCGGTTCAAAATAATCCTCAGTGGTATAACTTCTCATACTGTTTCCATTGTCATAGACCAGGACTGATACCGGAATTTCCTTACCCAGCTCGATTTTCTGCGCTTCCTTCAAAAAAGCTTTTCCTTCAATTGTATATTCCTGGTTTTCCCCGATATCTTTTGTGGAAAAAGCTCCCTGACCGGCCATATTTATGTGGAAATCTATACTGCGGTCATCTTGTATCTGCATGGTAAAGCTTCCTGAAATCTGCTCTGCCGGTTCTTTTTCTTTTCCAAAGGACATGGAACCGTCCCCTATGATCTCCCAGTTCAGATCCTCCTTCAGTTTATAAACCCTGGCAGTAACTGTAATGACCGTTTCCGGAGCACAAAACGATACAATCTGCGAATTTTGATCCATCCCAAAAGCTTCCAGAAGCTGTGTCTCACTCTCCGAAAGTTCATATGGAGCTACCTGTTCCTTTGACAGCGTCTGTGCATTCGTCTGTGCACATCCTGCCAATGCTGCCATACACACTGCAAGCATGCTCATTCGTATTTTTTTCATTTGAACGCCCTCACTTTTCATATATTTCAATGGCCAGCGGTTCTTTGGCAAATACCTGGCATCCCAGCCGGTATCCTTTCATCCAGTTCTTTCTGAGAAAACCAGATTTGATCCATTGTATTGATCTTTGCCTCCCCTTTCAGTATCCTTACCTTACACTTTGCACAATTGCCGCGTCCTCCGCAGGGCGTAAGAATATGGATGTCATTTTTCAGAAGATAATCCTGAAGTCTTGTATTTGCCGGACATTCTACAATCATCTTTTTCTCCTGTTCCCACCGGATGTTTCCGATGTATTATCTTTTGGTGTCAATATATTCGCTGATTTCCTGCATTCTGATGTCAAGTGAATGGATGCTCTCTGCGCATCCCCGCAGTTTTTCCACAATATCGGCGGTAGAGGCATCAATGTCTTTTTTATATTTTACTTTATGTTCAATGCTTGCCCAGAAATCCATAGCAATGGTACGGAACTGTACTTCTACCTGCATCCATTTCTTTTCATCTGCAAAAAATACCGGAATCTCCAGAATCAGGTGAAGACTACGATAGCCGTTTGGCTTTGGATTCTGTATATAATCCTTTTTCTCAACCACACGGATGTCATCCTGTGAGCAGATTTTTTCTGCAAGTTTGTAAATATCTTTTGGAAAAAAGCAGATAACACGGATTCCGGCCACATCATGCAGATTCTTTTCAATGCTGCTGAGGCTTACCTCCACTCCTTTGCGTTTCAGCTTTTCCACAATACTCATAGGCTTTTTTATACGGCAGGAAATAGATTCTATGGGATTTCTGTCATTGTCCAGAGAAAGCTCTGTATTTAAAACCTCAAATTTTGTCTGTACCTCCAGCATAGCGCACTGATACTGCATCATCAGCTTCATAAAGGGCTGGGCCGACTCAATAAATTCCTCCGGTTTTTCCCCTGATATCAGCTCGTCAAATGTAAAACCTCTTCTGTTGCTTTTCAAGTTTCTTTCCCCCATTCCTGTTATAATCCGGCAAAAAACAGCTCATAAAAATCATCTTCGCCTTCCAGAACAGGTGAATTTTCACCGCCTCCGTTGGTGCTTCTTTTCATGGATGCATAAAACTCTTCTCCTGCACTGATAAGTTCCATTTCATATACAGGATATCCCTGCTCCTGACATTTTCTGCAAAATGCCTCAAGGGGATGTGTGGCTTTCCTTGTTTCCAGAAGCTCCTCCCTGAGCTTTTTATCTCTCAGTGCTTTCTGTTTCAGCATGTCAAGCATTTCCGCTACTTCCATATCCTGATCTCCTTTGCTGCTTCTTTATATCAGACTTTGTTAACCGCTTCATATTTTACCATAACAGAACGCCGGGGTACAGAATTATTTACTTTCAGACCATGCCAAGCGCATGAATGTATTCCTATTTTTTTAATTTTCAACATGTCAGAATAATACTTTCCTACCCTGTCCATTCCTTCCTTTGGCTTAATCAACCATAAGATGTCTTCTGGTTTCTATTCAGATGATCCAGAAATTCCGGCATTGCTTTAATCTCATTTATTTTTTATTCTGTTCATATGATCATTATTCTTTTCCGTGACAAAATCACAGACTTCTCACAATCCTCATGCTATACTTGCACCAGTAATTCAGGAGGTATCAAAATGGAACAAAAAACCAGAAAAAAGAAAAAGGCTTTTGTCAGCTCTCAAGAGTGTGTTGCCTGCGGCTGCTGTATTAAAGTCTGTCCCAGGAACGCAATAGAAATATGGAAAGGAATTATGGCAAAAATCCATATGGAAAAATGTATTGGATGCGGAAAATGTGCAAAAGAATGTCCCGCATCCGTAATTTCGCTTTGGGAGGTACAGCCATGAAAAAACACTGGTACGATTATCTGTGGATTTTGTCTCTTACATACCTGATTCTGGGATTTTTTAATATTCTTTTTGTATGGCTTGGACTTCTGTGTTTTTTTATCCCTTTGATCATCTCAATTGTCAAAGGGACAAAAGGATACTGTAACCGTTACTGCGGAAAAGGACAGCTTTTTTCTCTGATTGGAGGAAGATTTGGGTTCTCTCGCAGAAAAGATATTCCGGGATGGATGAAAAGCAAATGGTTTCGGTATGGATTCCTGATTTTCTTTTTTATCATGTTCTTTCAGATGCTCTGGAATACCTTCCTGGTATTTTCCGGTACACAAAAACTTTCTCAGGTCGTAACCATTTTGTGGACATTTAAGCTGCCATGAAACTGGGCTTATCACGGTACGCTGTTCCATCCCGGCATTGCCCAGTTCGCTTTTGGTTTTTATAGCGTTATGCTCACATCCACAATTCTTGGATTTGTTACCATGCTTCTTTATAAACCCCGAAGCTGGTGCGTATATTGTCCCATGGGTACTATGACGCAGCTGATCTGCCGAGCAAAAAACAGCTGTCATGCATCCTGAACTTTATCTGTATTTTTCCGTCTGGCATATTATTGGAGTTCTTTATCCTAGAACTCCAATCTTACAGCCTGTACCAGATCCCTGTTTTTAAATTTTACCTGCTGTGCTGTAAAACTGTATTCTGTGGAATCCACTGTTTTTTAATTATAAACTTTTTTTACTCTGATTTAGTATCACATTTTGCTAATTCCTGTACAAACCCTGATTACTGTTTACTTCTGTCACAACAACTTAGTTAAAATGCATTCCAAATTGCCTTCAGTAATAGCATTTTAACCTGCCCTTTCGTCAATCCGATATTTCTTCTAAACGCAAATAAACCTTTAAACGAACACAAAACTCATCCGTTTAAAGGTTCCAGTAATAAAACGTTACCGATTATTCCACATTAACAAGTAATTTTATCATATACAAAATTTTCCTAATACATTTGTCACTATACCATTCCGTGTTCTTCCAAATATTTATAAGCCACTTTATAAGGATCCTTATTTTCCACATCTATCTGATAATTCAGATCTGTACAAATTTCATTGTTAAATTTCCCTTCTAAGGAAACAAATATATCTTCCAACTCTGGAAAATCCTTGTACAAGTCCTCACGAATCAGATATGCCCCATTATACTCCGGAAAAAAGTTCTTATCATCTTCCAGAGTAACAAGGTCAAATTTTTTGTTTAATCCATCCGTAGAATATACCACTGTGACATCCATATTATCAGAAGACATTCCCACATGCTTCAATCCCCTGTCAATGGTTCGGCTGTCCTTAAATTCTAATCCGTAAAATTCTGCAAAAGAATGAAAATGAAAGGATCCTTCATCAAAAAACTCATGTTCTGCAGCAAAACGTAAATCCTGGTCATACTTTTGCAGATCGCTTGTTTCAGACAGATTATATTTTTCTGCTGTATCCCGACGTACTGCAACCATATAGGTATTTTCTTCGCCAAGCTTTGGCGTGAGTATCACATTAGCCAGCTCCTGCCCCTGCTGATTGGCATAATCATACAGAGAGCTTCCTTCCGGCACCTCTGCCGGATCTTTTCCAAGATAGGCAGTAAGTAAAGAACCATCATAAGACATATAAATATCCATTTTTCCGTCTCGTATCTGTTCAAACGCAAAACTGCTGGCCATGGAGTCCTTCACTTTCACCTTCAAATCCGTATGTTCTTCTATCATAATCCGGGCAACCTGAGTAAACAGCTTCATTTCCGCAAAATCACCGTCAATGATAGTCACCGTATTTTCATCCGGAGCGCCACACCCTGTCATCCCACACAGGATTCCTGCTGCCAGCACTGCTACCCCTTTCTTAATTCCGTATTTTTTCATCCATGCCACCAACCTTCTTTTCCAGCAGTCCCAGCAAATAATCAAACACTACAGACATTCCCATCAAACAAAGAGTACCTTTCAGAATTACTTCAAAATCCTGAATTCTCATTCCTCTATATAATACACTGCCAAGCCCTCCGCCTCCTACAAAAGTAGCAAACACCGCAATACCTACTGCTGTTACAACTGTAATGCGAACTCCTGTAAGAATAAACGGAAATGCCAGAGGAAGTTCCACCTGCATTAACCTTTGGATACGATTCATGCCCATTGCTTCTGCAGTTTCTTTTAGTACAGAAGGAATTCGCTTTAACCCTGTATTGGTGTTGCGCACAATTGGCAACAACAGATACAATACCATAGACAGAATCACTGTAATAGAATTTGCCCCAAATACAGTCATCAAAAGCCCCATAATTGCCAGTACCGGAACCGTCTGAAGCAGATCTACCACAGTCAGTATAACCTTCCCCTGGCGCGGAAAGCAATAGCTGTAAATTCCCAAAGGTATCCCTGTTACAGTTACACATATACAGGAAGCCAGTACCAGATATAAATGCTCCCAAATATTCTCCCAATTCATCTTAATCCTCCTGCAGTCCTTTAGAAACACATTTTTTTTCCAGACGGTCAACCAGCATCCTGAACAGAACTGCCAGAATGGCAATCGGTATTGCACCGACCACAATGTATTCCTTTACATTTGCATCAATTCCTATATAAATAAATTCCCCCAGACCTCCCTGTCCGATCATGGCTGCAAGAATTGCCCAACTAACTGTATAAATCACGGACATACGAATTCCGGAAAAAATCGCAGGCATTGCCAATGGAAATTCTACCTGAAATAAAATCTGCTTTTTATTCATTCCACAACCTTTTGCCACTTCTATATAATTGTTATCAATATCAACAAATCCCTGATAAGAATTTTTTAAAATAGGAAAAACGGCATAAATGCTCAAAGCCAAAACAGCGGTCAACTTTGTCATTCCAAATTTCATCATTAAAAGTCCAATAAACACAATACCTGGTATTGTCTGAAATACACTAACAACTGGAAGCAGAATACGGGCTGCTTTTCGAAACCGTGACAAAACAACTGCAAGAGCCAGCGCAATCACTACTGCTACAGACACAGCAATAAGAACATACATAATATGCTGCCCTATGGCAATTAATAAACGATATGCATATTTTTCAATTAATCGTCTCATTTCTTACACCTTCCCGCCATATGATGAAGAAGACTTTCTACTGTAATTTCGCCAATGACTGTACCGTTGTCATCTGTTACGTACACTCTGGAAGTTCCCTTTACATACCGTGCTGCTATTGAGGACAAAGATTCCGTAGCCAGTACCTTCTGCGCACCCCGTTCCAACCCTCCTGTTGGAATTTTCTGCATCAGGTCTGCAGCTGTCAGTTGCTCATCTTTCATTTGAACTTCCTGTAAGCGGATAAACTGGGCAATTTTTTCACTAACTGGATGAAGAAACAGTTCTCTGGGTGATGCTTCCTGTAAAATCTGTCCCTCATCCATGAACACAATCTTATCCGCCAGTTTCATTGCTTCATGCATATCATGAGTAATAAACAGCACAGTTATCTTCAGTTTTCTTTGGATTTTTTTGATCTCTTCCTGCAAAATCTCTCTTGTAATCGGATCCAGTGCGCCAAAAGGTTCATCCATAATCATAATAGGGGGATTTACCGCCAGAGCCCGCAGAACACCTATTCTCTGCTGCTGCCCTCCTGACAGTTGCCTTGGATATTTTTTTCCATATTCCTCGTAGGGCATATGAACCATTTCCATCAGCTCCTTCACTCTATCAAGAATCTTCTGTTTTTCCCATTTCATGATTTTTGGAACTACAGAGATGTTCTGTTCGACTGTCATATTTGGAAAAAGGCCAATCTGCTGAATCACATAGCCAATGGATGTGCGAAGCTTGATCAAATCTATTTCCGCCGTGTTCACACCGTTAATCAGGATTTCACCCTCATATTCATCCACCAGCCGGTTTAAAGCTTTTACTGTAGTTGTTTTTCCACAGCCTGAAGGCCCAATGATAACAACAAACTCACCCTTTTCAATTGTAAGGTTAATGCCTTTTATGATTTGTTTTTCTCCATAAGACTTTTTAAAATTTTTGTATTCGATCATATTCTGTCCCCGTATAAGTATTCTCCTAAAGGGAGAAGGCAATCCCAATGGACTGCCTTCTGCTTTACCACTTACAGATATTTTTCAATGATCTTCAGCTGATCTGCAGAAATATCCGGTGCCTTATAGTTCTCAATTCGTTTTTTTACAACCTCTGACGCTCTGTCCTTGATACTTACACTTCCCTCTGTCTGCCATGCTTTATAGTCCTGCTTTACAAAAATATCCGGTACAAAATGCTCTTTTCTGTATTCCTTTGGAGTTCTTCCTCTCAAGAATGTGCCCTTCGGTCCCACTGCTTTAATCTCTGTGGTGTAATCCTTTGTTTTATCAATAGCAATTCCATTATATAAACGTTTTACCATTTTTATCAATTGTTCATCCACCACATATTTCTCCAATGAAGTTACATTAAATCCACTAAGCATTCCCGCTGCAAAGTAAACCAGATCCACATCACTTAAAGTACCGCACATCAGATTCAGCGCTGATTCCACACCTGCCTGATAATCAATGTCTACCGCATCATTTAATGCCCCTGAAGTACGGAACGGCATATGATAATATTTTGCCATTGCAGCTGTTGCCAGAGAAATCAAAGCCGTTTCACTGGAGCCAAGAGACATGGATACTTTTCTCAAATTAGTGGATGTAGATGTATTTCCATAAAAAACAGGTAAACCTGGTTTTAACAGCTGGATTAATACGATTGCAGCCAGAAGTTCTGCATTATTCTGGATAATGGTTCCAAGCACGGAAGCTTGGCTTGTAAGCACCGGCAGGGAACAGGTAGCCAGCTGAATAGGCTGATTTCTCTCACAATATACATACAATGCATCCAGCGCTTCCTTTATATACGCAAGCGGGGAAATCGGGCTGACACATCCAATAAGAACCGGTTCTGCCGCACCTACACCGATAAACTGATGTACCATATCGATCAGTCGGTTGGCAACTGTTCCTGTATCCTCTTTTGCAGTCATCAGCGCTGTGATTGACATTGGCAGTGTTGTGTAACGAAGAAGGGCTGCCATCATATGATAGGCACGCTCATTGCGGTCAATATCATACGTATCACACAAATTCAAATGTGTCATATCAAGACAGTCACTTGTCTGAACCAGTTTACATATTTTTACATAATCATCCATTACAGAAAACCGGAACTTTCCATCCTCCAAAATATAAGGAGGGCTTCCTGCTGTACACATGGTCTTGCTGCCTTTTCCCATAGCATACTTTGTGCCGTCCGGACGATAAAGCTCAAAGGAATCCACGACTGTGGAAAGTCCTTTCTCCACAAGCTCTTTTGTAAAATAAACCGTATTTCCCTCAACTTTTGCGCCATGTTTCTTAAATACTTCAAGTGCTTTATCATCATCAAAGACACAACCTGTTTCCACCAGTACCTTTAAAGATTGTTCATGCACAAATTCTGCATCACTTTTATCGAAGAAAAATTTTTCTAATTCCATATCTTTTTGCTCCTTATCTTCTCAATCTGTTATAAGCTCTTAGTTTATGTTCTCAGGCCTCAATCTTTTTCTTGTATACCCGTACTGCTACTGCACACAATAATGCAAGAACTGCACTTACAGCAAGCACTGCAAAGATTCGTGTATAAGCTCCGGAGGTATCATAAGTATCCAGCCATTTTCCTGCTATCGGAGAAACAAACATATCCGGTATAAATCCAATTACAGAAAGAATTCCGGAAGCGGAACCAAAGATTGCAACTGGAACCTTTGTTTCGGTCAGCATAGAAGAAGTCACTCCGTACGCTCCGTTTAAGAAAAATGACAGGGCAATAATCAGTACCACTGACGGAATGATAAATCCTGAATTTTTTGGAGCAACTGCCATAGCCCCAAGACTCACTGCGGTAATTCCCATACATACAATAATCGTCTTAGATGGTGTTTTCTTCTCCGCAATTCCGCCTACGATAGGAGATGCAAACAGGCTGGTTCCATAAGTGCGGATTGTTCCCACTATAGAAGCAATTGCTGCGGTTGCTCCAATGGCAGAAATAAAAGATACTGTATAAGCCAGGGATGTGTAAATTGTGTAAACAAAAAACATACACAATGTTGTCAGCCAAACACCAGGATGTTTAAATGCCTGTACAACCTCACTGAAATTAAATTTCTTACGCTCCGTTGCAAATTCATCTGCAAATTTAGGAATAAAAATAAATGACAGTACTGCAAACACTGCATTAATACCGGCAAAGAACATCAGCACAATGTGAAAGCCCTCAGCAGGATCCTTAAATGCTTCAAAAATTGCAATCGAAATAAAACTGATCACCAGACCTACAACACCTACAACACCGTAGGACACTCCAATATTTGTAGAATAATTCTCTTCCGTACTCACCAAACGGATTGCCTTGTACCTGATTCCCCAGAAAATAAAGGTGGTGCAAAGACCAAACAACAGAAAGATAATCTTCAGCTGTCCGTAGCTGGGAGCTGTCGAATACCAAAAAGTCAGAATCGCACTCATGGCAAATCCCAGAGTAGCCAAATATTTTACACGCACCTTATCTGCAAGCACACCGCCCGGAAAATACGCAATTGTTGCTGTTGTTCCATAAAGACCATAGAGGACACCAAGCTGTGAGTTGGTAATCTTCAATCCGTCAATTACCTGATCATAAAAAGAATACCTGGCAAGATAAGTAAGATAGACTACATACGCCCCACAACTGATAATCGCCACTACTGCCCATCTTGTAAACTTACTGATAGAATCAGATTTTTTTAATTCACTATTCATGCTCTTGCCCTCCAAACGCCGCTTTTAAACAGCTTCTGCCCATGTTTTGCAGTAGTCAATCGTTGTCTGTGGGCTGGTTGCCCATGCATCTGCACCTGTCTGCTCACATACTTCCGCATTGACCGGCGCTCCTCCAATAATAATCTTTACCTTATCCCTAAGCCCAGCTTCCTGAAATGCCTCTATAGTTGCCTTCATAGAGTCAATTGCAAGAGTAAGAACACCTGAAAGAGCTACGATATTGATATTCTCTTCTTTTGCCGTATCAATGATCTTCTGTGCAGGCACATCAATTCCCAGATCCAGTACATCAAATCCTGCTGCCTCCAGCATAGATCTCACAATATTCTTTCCAATATCATGAAGATCATCTTTCACCGTGCACAGTATCATTCTTGTTTTTTTGGTCTCAGAACCATCTCCTGTTACAAGCGCCTCCTTCAATATATCTACCGCCTTAGTCATCAACTCACCTGCGTAAATTAAATCTCCAACAAAATATTCTCCCTCTTCAAAACGTGCTCCAACAATATCCATTCCTTTCTGACATGCCTCCATGGCCTGCTGTGCGCCTACACCGCCCTCACTCATTACTTCATTGAGTGTATCAGTCATAATATCCTCATCCAAATCTCCCATAGCTTCTGCTAATGCTTCGTAATCGATCATGTTTATTTTCCTTTCTCTTTTTTTGATATCTTTTGTTATTTGTTACTTCTTAATACCAACCTTACCCTGACGGTATGCTCTATTATATTTCCTTCCACCCTTGTCCTTCATCTGCAGCGCCTCGCAGGCATAAATAGTGCTGCGCATATCCAGATTACACGGATCCATAATCGCAGAATCCAGTCCTGCTGCAATAGCATATGCCATACAGTTAGAATTTACATATTTCCTTGCCGGCATTTCAAAACTGATATTGGAAATAGCTCCGGTAACCTTAACCTCAGGCGCATATTCATGGATTCCCCGAATACACTGTTCAAAATCTTTCATAGCAGACGGCATTGTAGAAAGTGCCATAACACAAGGATCAATATGAAGATTCTTCAGAGATACACCATATTTTACCGCCTTATCAATAATAGATTTCGCAATATCAAGCTTTTTTTCAACCTGAGTTGGAATACCATCTTTGTCACAGGTCAATCCGATTACATTCCAGTCCGTCCCGGCAATCAAGGGAAACAGCGTCTCGCATTTAACGCCCTCCTCATTAACTGAGTTCAGCATTCCAGGAGATTTTACACACCCTTCCTCCAGAATACGCTTCAAAAGCATAACATTCGGGCTGTCAATACAAAGAGGAATATCCGTCACCTCCTGCATTGTCTGAATCAGCCATACCATAGCATCATACTCAAGCTCTGTAGCAGTACTTGGTGCACAATCCAAATAGTTTGCTCCAGCTTCCACCTGAGCCAGAGTCCGTTCACGGATTAGTTCTGTGTTCCGTTCCGCAATGGCCTGCTTGACAGACGGAATAGCACCGTTAATTTTTTCACCGATAATAATCATTGGCTTTCCCTCCTTATCTTTTTTCATCACGTTTCCTTGTCTATACCAGCTTGTAATCTAGTATAGACAAGCTTTTTTATTTTGTCAATATTGCTTTGTATATTTTTATTTATTTTTATATTTTTGTTAAATATATACAATTTTTTACTTTATTTTTTGGATATAAGGACAACAGAATTTATATTGTAAAATCTTGACTTCTTTTTCTTATATCGTTATGATTAATGATAGTATAGTGAAACAGAACAAACCTTCTTAACAGGGTAAATATAATTCAACACAGGAAAAAATATGAAAACATTAATTATAGGTTGCCAGACTCTTCAAAACGAACTATTGGCTGTCACCAATAAAATCCATTGCGACTATCCTATCATATGGATTGAAGCTCATCTTCACAACCTGAAGGACAAGCTTCGGCAGTCAATCCAGAATATTCTTGACCAGGAATCATCATACGAACGTATTCTCTTTGCTACCGGTTTCTGCGGAAATTCTATCGCAGGCCTTCAAAACCGTCAGGCTACCCTGATTATCCCCAGAGCAGATGACTGTATTTCACTGTTATTTGGAGGAAACCATAACAAAAATCCCTGGTTAGATTCTTATTTTCTTACAGAAGGCTGGATCAAAGGTCAAAACAGTATCTGGAACGAATATCAATATGCTTTAAAAAAATATGGGGCAAAACGTGCTGACCGGATATTTCATACCATGTTCTGCAATTATTCCCGTATTGCCCTTCTGGATACAGGCTGTTATGACCTGTCCCCCTCCCTTGAGGAAGCATTAAAAATAGCCAGTACATTTTCTCTGGACTGCCAGATTGTTCCCGTTACTACAGAATATATCGAACAGCTTCTGACCGGTCCTTGGGAAGCAGATCGTTTTCTTACTGTTTTGCCTCATCAAACTATTACTTCAGCTGAGCTGTCATATAACTACAGAAAGGTAACTGAAAATGAAAAGAAATATACAACTTGAACAGGATATGGTGGATGCTATCGCAAACCTGGACGATCTTCAGGTAATCTCCTGCGCAAAAGAAATGCTTGAAAACGAATATTCCTCTCTGGAAATTGAACAATTTCTCAATCTGGGACTAAAAAAAGTAGGAGAACTCTTTGAAAACGGAGAATATTTTATTGCAGATCTGATGTATTCCGGAATGTTGTATCGCTCTGTACTGGATCTCTTTTCTCCAAACATCCGCAATACCACTTCTCCTACAAAAGGAAGAATTCTGATTGGTGTAGTAGAAAAAGACATCCATGATATCGGAAAAGATATCGTAGCCGGACTTCTTACTTCTGACGGCTTTGACGTCATAGATCTTGGCACAGATGTATCTCCCAAAACTTTTGTTCAGGCTATTTTGAAATATCAGCCTGTCATTGTTCTTATGAGCGGTATGATGCTTTTTGCCCGGGAATCCATGCAGGCTACGATCGAAGCCATTGAAACAGCTGGACTTCGTAATCAGGTTCATATTCTTCTGGGTGGCGGCTGTGTAGATGATTCAATTCTGGAATATGTCCATGCAGATGGCATCAGTTTTGAACCAATTGATACCTTAAAATATTGTAATGATTATGTAAGCCGGAGGTCTCCATGAAAACTAATCCAGAACATACACCGGTTTATCTTACAATTTTTTCTGAATTAAGAGATCAGATTGTAAATGGTTCTTTTGCTCCGGGCCAGATTATTCCCTCTGAAAATGAATTGTGTTCCAGATATAATACTACACGTGAAACTGTTCGAAAAGGATTAAAACAGTTGGAACAGGATGGTTTGATTTTTTCCCGTCCCAGACGAGGTTATTTTGTCAATTATCCGCAGCATGATGAATTTATTCTGTCTCTTCCAGAATCAATCCAGACAAGTACAGGAAAATATAAAGATATCCGAATCATGAGTCCAGGGAAAGAACTACAAGAAGCGCTTCAGATTCCTGCCAGTCAGAAAGTTATAGCCCTGTTTCGAGGTGACTATTCAGAAAAGGGGATATTCGGTCTGGAAGTAAAATATCTTCCCTATGGAAAAGGAATGCCTTCCATTGAAAAGGAATTGGACTTTGCTGTTTTTCCGGAAGCAGCACGTGCAAAAACAACATCCTTCAGCTATTATACAGAGATGACAGTCCGAGCAGTTCATGCCCCTTCTGACATTCGCCATATGTTGGAATGTGAAGAAACTGAACCGCTTCTTATGATCAGCAAAATCTTTATCACCCAAAATGGTCAGCGCCTGGCCTACAGTAAACAGTATCTCCGTGCTCCCTATGGAGAATTGCACGGCATATCCGGCTATGTGCAGGAGAAATAATATATCAGGGAGGTCGTACTATGCCCACTGTTTTTTTTCCACAGAATCATACACAGATTCAAGTTTCTTCCGGAACTATACTTATTGATGCCATACGAAATGCAGGTATTGAAATAGATGCCCCCTGTGGTGGTCGGGGGACCTGTGGAAAATGTACAGTCACTATCCAAAGCAATAATTGTTCCAGCCTTCAAAAGTCCTGTCATTTTATTGTTACTGAGGATATTTCTGTGCTCTTTTTCCATGCTCAAAGTCACATTCTACAGAATGGAAACGCACCTAGTGTCCCTTCTCCCCCTAATCTTTCTTGTATTTATGCAAAAATTCCCAGGGCAACTGCAGATTCTCCTTTTTCTGTCACGGATTCCATAAAAAAAGGACTCGGCAGAGATATTAAAATTCCCATTTCAATTCTTTCTAACCTTTACCATACTCTACAGGAATTGGATTATGAAGGATATTTTTTTCTTTTCCAGGATACTCTTCTTCAGATTCAAAAGGAATTTTCGCCGGGATATGTACTTGCTTTTGATATTGGAACCACCACTATTGTTTCGTATCTTCTGGATGCAACTTCAGGAAAACAGCTTCAGGTATCCGGAATGTTAAATCCCCAAACCGCCTACGGTGCAGATGTAATCAGCCGCTGTGAATATGCCCTAAAAAACAGAGAGCATCCGCTCACCCGTATGGTTCGTTCTGCACTTCGGGATCTTACTGTCCAAAATTCGCAAAAAGCCGGCATCAATCCTGCTGAAATCGGATTTGCAGTGATTGCAGGAAATACCTGTATGCAGCATCTGTACCTCGGTATTTCTCCTGAATCTCTTTTGCGTGCACCTTATACAGCAACTGTAAATGAAATTCTATTTCAATCTGCCGCTGATCTGAGCCTGCCCATTCACCCACTTGCACAGGTCGCAATCCTTCCTTCTATTGCAGGCTTTGTAGGTGGCGATACCATTGGGGTTCTTCTGTCTCTTCCAAGAGAAACCTTTGACGAGCTTACTTTAATTTTGGATATCGGAACCAACGGTGAATTAATTCTTGGTTATAAAGATACCATATACACCTGCTCTACTGCTGCGGGGCCAGCCTTTGAAGGGGCAGAAATATCCTGCGGTATGCGGGGTGCCTCCGGCGCAGTAGAACATGTTACTCTTTCCGGTTCCAGATTAAATCTTTCCGTTATAGACACCGACACACCTGTGGGTATTTGTGGATCCGGACTTATTGATCTGATTTCCTGTCTTCTGAAATTACATATTATCTCTTCCCGGGGCCGGATTCAGTCACTGGAAAACTGGGATTCGGAGGCTAAAGCACTTTATTCATCGCGGCTGACCAGACGAGACGGTGTATCCGCTTTTTTACTGACTGACGATGAAAACGGGATATACCTCACACAGAAGGATATCCGTGAAATACAACTGGCCAAGGCTGCCATTTCTACCGGCATACAGCTCCTCTGCCAAAAGATGAATGTATCTGTATCCGATATTCAGTCCGTGCTTTTAGCCGGTGCCTTTGGCAACTATCTGTCACCGGAAAGCGCATGCCATATTGGACTAATACCCAAAGTGCTGCTTAATCGTATAAAAAATATTGGAAATGCTGCCGGCGAAGGTGCCAAGCTTGCTGCGCTCAGCCAGACAACTTTACATAAAAGCTGTAGCCTTGCCCAAAAAATTCATTTTGTAGAACTAGCCTCGTCAAAAGAATTTCAGGCTACCTATTTGACTCAGTTAAATTTCTAAGTAACTTTAGCCGGCTCCCTCTTGAATTATCTTCACCAAGGGGCTATCCATTTCCCGATAGCCCCTCACAGCCATTTTCCTTCTGTTTTCTCCTATGTTACTTTCATACCGGCCGCGCATCTTTATATAAAATCAATTTTATAACTATAAATGAGTACATATCGAATTTTTCACAATAAAATCCGTAATATACGGACATAAAAGAAATATTACGCTCTATGATTCTGCGTTTTGTTCTGTTCCGGCAATCTGTAAGCCGGATTCTGAATTACTTCTCTTTTTTGTATCCTTCTATATAATCCAGAATTTCTTCCGGATTCTCCATAAATCCACATAGATCAAGGATTTCTCTGTCCATAAACTTTTCTGCCGCTGTATGCTCCAGAAGCGCCTTCATTCCGTCATAATATCCGTTAATGTTAAAAAGAACAATGGGGCGGTCAATCCTTCCCAGACTTTTCAGCGTCAGAATCTCAAAAAATTCTTCGTATGTTCCAATTCCTCCGGGCGCAACTATGGTAGCATCGGATCTTTCTTCCAGAAGCTGTTTCCGCTCTCTCATGGTTTCTGTAAAAATAAACTCTGTACAATGCTCATACAGAACTCCCGGCTGATCGAAAAACCTGGGAGCAATCCCCAAAATATATCCGTTTTCTGAATGCACGCCTCTTGCGGCTGCTCCCATCATTCCGGTTGCTCCCCCTCCAAACACAAGTCCGTGTCCCTGCTTTCCCATCAGAGCTCCAAGCTCCTGTGTCTTTTTGTAATAAATTTCTTCAAGCCTTGCGCTAGCAGCGCCATATACACAAATATTCATGATATCCTCCCTGTTGTCCTGAAAATTTGCAGTTATCCACATACAGTCCTCTGACTGCCTGATTTTTATATCAGTTTACCACACTCTGCCTCTACAGTATATAAAAATTCCCTGCAATAAAGAACAGACAGAGAGTTCATTGCCGTTCACAGCAACAAGCTCTCTGTCTGCATTATAATGGGTCTGCCAATAAAAACAATTCCATAACCTTTACTCAGATACCACCTCTGAAACTTCAAATTCTGCCTCGCAGGGCTCTGCATCAGAAATATTTTGCTCTGTTTTTTGAACAGAAACTTCTACCTCAAGCTCCCGGGCAACCTGATCCTTATATTTCTTTCCGGTAAGAAGGACTGCACTGGTAAGCGCTGTAAATGGCGCAACGGTCACAAGTCCAAAGCTTCCCACAATGGTATCCAGAATTTCCGCTGACACATACTTGTAATTCAGAATGTTCTCTATGGGTGTTCCCTGTGCCATAAAAGTCATAAGAAGCGCAATATAGCCGCCGGAATAGGCAAGAAGAAGAGTAGTTGTCATGGTTCCCATAGCCGCCCGTCCCACATTCATGCCGGAACGCGCCGCCTCTTTCCATCCGATAGAAGGCTTTTTATGCACCACCTCATTCACCGCAGAGGTGATATCCACAGCAAGATCCATCATGGCGCCGGAAGCTCCGATAAAAATACCGCTCATAAATATTTTCGTCAGATTCAGATCCTGATAGCCGGAGTATAAAAGGCTCTCTGAATATGCCATTACCGCCCCGTGGATTTTAAACGCATCTGTAAAAATACACCCGATCACACAGGTGATCAGAACACCCAGAAGAGCCCCGCCTGTTGCCGCCACAGTTTTCCGGTCAAATCCGTACACCAGAAAAATAATGATCAGTGTCAGAAACGCTGTGATCAGAATCCCGCACCACACCGGGTTGATTCCTCCCAGGTAGGCCGGAACAAGAATTTTCCAGATGGTCAGTATGGTGATCACAAAGGAGTACACTGCTCTGAGTCCTGTCCATCCTGCAAAAGCAATCAGAAGAATCACAAACATCCCTGCCAGAAGAATTTCTTTGTCCAGACGATAATGATCACTCATGGTTACAGAGGTGATCTCGTTGTCATTATAGCTGACAACCACATGAGCGATATCTCCTTTTTGAAATATCTTGTCAGACTCCAGAGATCCGCTGAGCATATTTACCGCTCTGGCTGTCTGTCCTTTAAATTTTCCTCCAAGAAGCTCCACCTGACAGAACTGTTCTCCGGACTGAATCAGACCGGAGCTTTTTACAGTACTCTCATCTGTTGAAACCACCTTTGCCTTTACCTTATCTGTTCCCTGATAAATAACAGCATCCTCATAGCCTGTTGGAAGGACCATGAGGATGACCATCAGAAGTATGGCTATTAAGGAAACAGAGCTTTTTTTCAGTCTGTTTTTCATTCCTTACTGTACTCCTGTAATTGCTGCCAGCTTGTTGAAAATATCTGTATTGTCATAGTATCCGTCAAACTGCTCCTGCTCTGCGCCCATTGCAAAAACCTCCACAGGAAGTCCTGTATGCGCATAGGAAGCAAAGTTGATACCGGATTTATTGTTCAGGATATGGGTAATGGTCACTGTAAGAGGCTCATAGCTTCCATAAAGAAGATACTCCTCCTGCCCGAACTCTTCTTCCTCTCCTGTGCGGCTCATAGTCTCGTCATAGGCTGCTTTCAGCTTGTTATATTCATAGTCTGTCATTACAAGAGTACCGCTTTCTTCCCCTTCCGGATGTACGTCCTTGCTGTCTGCCTGATTGGTGGCTTCTGTCTCTCCCTGAGGAGCCTGCAGTCCAAAAAGCTCAGTAATGTCTTTCATAACCGTATCAAAATCTGTTTTGTTTTCTTTATAACCGGCCACATAATCAGAATCAAACTTTGCATAGGAAATTTTCTGGTTGCTGATGTTTGTAAGGAAGGTATCATAATCTGTTCCTGCAAAACCGATCGTCATACCGCCTGTTTCATGATCTCCTGTTACAAGAATCAGAGTCTCGTCCGGATGTTCATTATAAAACTCTACTGCTTTTCCAATTGCATTGTCCATAGCCACAGTATCTGTAATGGTAGCTGCCGCATCATTGGCATGGCAGGCCCAGTCGATTTTTCCGCCTTCCACCATCATAAAGAAGCCTGTGTCATTATCCAGAACCTCAATGCCTTTTTCCACATAATCTGCAAGCGCCCATTCGCCTTCCACACGGTCCATATCATAGCTCATGGCATCGTCATCTGCCAGAGTCTCATCAATGACAATTGCTTTTCCGTCTTCTGCTGTCAGCGCCTCTGCCTCTGCCTGAGTTTTTACTACTTTATAGCCTGCTTCCTGTGCCAGCTGATAGAGATCAGTCTTGTCTCCGTCCTCTCCGGCAGGCTTTTTCAGACCGCCGCCTGCAAAATAATCAAATTCACTGGCGATCATTTCCTGTCCGATTTCATAGTAATTGTTTCTGGATGCCTGATGAGCGTAAAAAGCCGCCGGGGTAGCATGATTGAGATTTACTGTGGAAAGGATTCCCACCTTATAGCCAAGCTGTTTTTTCAGCTTTTCTGCAATAGTCTCATAGGAAGTTTCCATTTTCTCATCCATATTAATGGTTCCGCTGTAGGTTTTATGTCCGGTAGAAATAGAGGTTGCTGTGGATGCGGAATCCGGACAGAAAGAGGTGCTGTCATAGGTCTGTGCTGAACCTGCTACCGGAAATTTCATCATATTCAGTTTGCTTTCACTTGTGAGAATATCGTCTCCGTCATCCTCTATGGCATTCAGGTAATAGTTTGTTGTCTGAATCTGAGGATAACTCATTCCATCACCAATAAAAAGGAAAATATATTTCGGTGCCTTTACCTCTGCATCCTGTGCTGCTGTTTCTTCCTGAGCTGTCTCTGCCGCATATACCTGTGCCGGTGCCGCACATGGGATCATCATGGCTGCTGCCAGCAGTAACGCACTGATTTTTTTTGCATTCATAGAATTTTGCTCTCCTTTTCCTGTTTCTTTCATCTTATTGAGACTACATTTATGGAAGCCATTTGCCTCCTTACAGGAACATATCTTATCAGTGCAAAGTCAAATGTACACGCATACCCATGTTAAATATACTTAAAAGTTTTTACGGAATGTAAACTTACAGATAATCTCCATGCAAAAGCTCACCACAGCTCTGCGTTGCCTCTCCAAAAATATTTCTCTCAGTTTTTCCGGCTTTCAAAATAAATAAAACGTTCAATGGAATCCAGGATATCTGCAAAATCCTCCCTTGGCGCCAGCTCAATATACTGTGTCAGAATCTGTACCTCCTGTTTTTTGTACCTGCCGTAAAAAATATCATAAAGATTATGGCCTCTCATATAGATTCTGATCTCCTCCATATGAGCTTTCACATCCTCTGTTGTTTCCAAATTCTTTCCAAGAACCTCTGTAAGCTTTTTTCCGCTGCTGATCCGGTGAAGATACTCTTTCCATTTTGCCAGAAAAATCTCATAAAATTCCTGCTCTGACTCCACGATTCCAAGCTGGGCCATCACAGTTGGATTCAGGAAATAATTCTCAAAAGAATAATATTTCAGGATCAGTACATTTTTCGGCATTACCCGCGGCAATCTGTCCACATCCTCCAGATTCCGTTCCTCATAATATTTACAGAGCTGATGCTTCAGCATTTCTCTGTCTTTACCGTCCCCGTCCCGTATCATGAGGAAGTTGTCCTTCAGATAAATCTGATTCATATATTTCAGATTGGCATAGGTTTTGATATTGGTACAGCTGTTTGTAGTAATGATTGCGATCCTCTGAAGGTTTCCGTCTGCATCATACATCTCTGAATAATATTTTTTCAGAAGCAGAGGAAGTCTTGATTTATCCTGCCTTCCTTCTACAATAAACACAAAATTCACATTCATCAGATCTCCTGCCGAATAACCCAGATCATCCAGAACTGCACTGATATCTGTTTTTTCACTGATTCTGGCATACCCGTCCTCTCCCTGAACCATCTGCCGGATCTGTCTGCTGTTAAAATTCGACAGAAGATTTGCCGCATGAGTAGAAAAAATCACCTGGCACTTTTTGGAAAGACGATACAGAATATCCCCGGATTCGTTCTGCAGCTTTGGATGAAGAAAAATTTCCGGATTCTCCACAATGATCAGATCTGACATATCGTCCCCTGTCTCCTCACAGGTTTCCAGAAGAGACAGCATATAAATGCTTCTCATTCCTTTCCCAAGACAACTGATCGGCTTATATTTTTTCTGCTTTTCATCATAAACCTCTGCTGTAACCGAAAGCATTTTTTCAATATCGCGGTTCATGGAATAAAAAATCTGTTCTTTTCCTCCGTTTTTCCTGAATCTCTCATTCACTCTTCTGGAAAAATCATCCAGATTCAGCTGATAAAGCTTATAGTCCAGAAGTCTTGCCGTCTCAAAAGCGTTCAGCTCCTGAACTGTTTTCTGATTCAGATAGCCAATGCAGGAAAAACAGTGGGTACAGGTTTTTGCCCGGTCAAACATACAGCAGTCAGAACGCATCTTCTTCAGCAGCTCATCCTCCTGCAAAAGCAGAAGGTTTTCCTGGAGAAAGTCCAGCTTTCTCTGGGCGTCTATATAGTAAACTCTGGGAAAAAGCTTTGGAATGCTGATATTGTTTTTCTGATAACCGTCACTGTACCGGATTCTTCCCTGCCTGTTTGCCACAAACTCAAAGGTCAGAATCCCATCCTGATAGGAGGGCAGCTTCCGGCAAAAATCCTGATACCAGGAAGCGTAATTCCGGTAGGGACTAATCATACGCTTTTTCTGCATTCCTGTAAGATCTTCCTGGTTAATCCTCAGTTTTACCATAATCTCTATATTGGGATAATCTTCCAGAAAATCCTCCTGCTGAATCTGATAATCGCCACTGACTGCTCTGACAGCATCCAGCACTGCTGTTTTTCCCGTGTTATTCTGCCCCACCAGGATCAAAGCATTCTCAATGTCGGCAATGTGAAGATTTTTAATGGATTTAAAGTTGCGGATTCTAAGATCAGTGATCTGCATAACATGCGCCTCCCTCCGGGCCGAGTATAGTATCTTTTTGCGCTGCCATTCTCGCAGACGTGCAACGAACTGCATTCTACAAGCAGTTCAGTCCGGCGGCACGATGAATGCCCATGTCTGTTCAAATATCTATTTAAAGTGTCTCATACATTTCTTTCAATTCTTCCAGAATCTCCTCCTTTGTTCTGCCAACCAGCCCTAATTGCTTAGTATCCACGTTTTCATTTTTCATCCGCTGAACAAACTCTTGAATATCGGCATAAACTCCTTGGGGAACCGCAGTCTTGACCGCGGGATCAAGCAATTCCGTCAGACGGAAAACATCGTTCTTATGTTTCTTGATGTTTTTGCTGTCAACGTGTTCTCCTGTGACTTTACGATCCGTCAAATCCATCCATGCTTTTGCCTTAAACGGAATCAAGTATGCCGCATCCAAAACAGTCACTCCACCAACAGTGACTTTTCCCTGTTTCAAAAATTCATAGTAATCCTCATCCAAAAGAATAGCAGACAGGCTCGAAATATCTTCATCCATGGGCAGCGGCGTTAAAGCTGCATCTTCTGGAAGCTGAATAGCATCCGGTTTTCGAGTAAAAAGTTCAATCATCGCAGGATACTGATTCGTGATCGGGTGACTAAACCGATAAAACTGCGGTACTCCCGAACTTTTGTTGCAATGCTCATATCCCGCCTGTTTTACATATTCCCAGAATTTCTTTCCAAAATTTGCATCAACTGCTTCTATAATCAAGACAAGGTCAATATCCTTTGTTGCACGGAAGTCCAGTCCTTCCTCCGCCATCAGAATGTCACACGCCGTTCCACCAATAATAGCATACTGCTCTTCACTTTCCTTGAACCATTCCTTAAAACTGTCAATTCCTGTAACCATCTATTTTCCTCCACAGTTCATTCAACATTTCTTCAACTGCTTCTTCAACTCGTTCATCTGCATCTTCTCTCAATGCCAATGCCAGCGAAAGTTCATCTACAACATTTCGCGCAGACAATTTTCGTGGATTGTATCTCCACATTTCTACGGCCACTTGCACCTGCGAATCTTGCAAGCTATTAGTCATAACACCTTTCCATTGAGAGATTCTTTCTGCCGCATAACATTTAACATTCGGTGCATTCAGCATGGAACACTCTGCCAATGCCGAATATCCACTTTCCAGCAAGTCTGTTCCCACACATTCTTTCGGAATATAAACCGTTCGTTTTATTGGGTTCAACAACTTATCTCCTGCTTTCTGGAACAGTATTTTCGGAGAATCCTCAGATTGCAGAATCCTATGCACACCTACTTTCCTGATATGCAGCAATCCCATTTCTTCAAGCTGTTTCGATGCCCTCGATATAGAAGTAGGTGTCAGTTCCAAATCCTTCGCAGCCTGACTTGTGGATAGTTCTTGTGCGCCTCCGTAAATGAAATGCAGCAGAAGCATCTGCGCCGATGGAAGTATTTCTTCCCGTAACTTTTTTTCAGCATTGCACCGTTCCTGCAAATATATCGCCATAAAAGGCAAATAAATTTGCTTTCCTTCTACAATAAAAGGGATCTTCTCACGAATCAAATATTCTTTCTGGCGAAAGCTAAGTTCTTTTAGCACCAGCACAACGGGTAAGTTCTCATTTTTCTGTATCCGGGCAATATGCTTTTTCAGTACTTCAATCCGTTCCAGTTCTGTCTTAAGATAAAGAAAAACCGCCTTCTGCTCATTCATAGACACCATCTGTAAGCGATACCTTGTTGCTATAAAATTGGGTAAGTGCTTAAACTCCACATCCTCATAGATAACCTTAACTCCAAGAACTTTATCGAGATATTCCATGTCATCACCTACATTCTTAACTCTTTTTCTGCATTATAACTCTTTTCAAGTTAAGATACAATATTTAAGTTAAAATAAGTCAAAAATCAATATCACAATAAATATTTTTTACGAAAAAAACCCGGTGCAACATGAGCGTTTCACCCACACTGCACCGGACATTTCACCAACTGACTTGTACAGCTTTCATATTCTCTTTTATTCCTCGGTATTCCGAAGCCGTTCCACAATACTTTCTTTTTTCATCCGGTTATAAGCCAGATGAGGCACCAGAACTGCCAATATAAAAAACAACGGAAACATGATCGCAAATGCCAGGAAATTCGGACGATAGGAGAAAAACATGATCACATTATTCAAGGCAAGAAGAAGTACCCTGGAAAGGGCAATACCTAAAATCAGGCTGATCCCCCCTGAGATCAGAACATAATAGAGGCTTTCCTCCAAAAGCATCCTCTTTAACTGCTGCTCTGTCATCCCTATACTGCACAAAACAGCAAATTCATGTTTCCTTGCAAGAATTCCGGTCACAACAGAATTAATAAAGTTCAGTACGCCAATAAGCGCAATCACTGCACTGAGCGCAATACCGATCATACGGATAGAGCCGATCATGGTCTGAAAGCCTTCTTCCAGACTGTCCTTTGCCAGATATCCCATATTTTTATTTACATTCTCTGAATAGTCCTTAACCGCCTGTGTAAACTGTTCCAGGTATTCCTCTTCTACCTCATAGGAAATGCCGAAGCACCAGCTGTAAAGACTGTTCTGCACATCCTGCTTTGGAAGCACTGCCTGTACGCCGTTGACCGGAGAGGTCAGGTCTGTCATGCTTGACGGAATTTCCACGATTGCCATTACCTCATATTCTGTTTCCTTGAGATTTTCCCAGTATCCTCCTGTGGAATTTCCGTTTTCATCTTTTGTTTCTATAAAATCAGAATCCTCTGAGACTTCAAGAACTTTCAGCTTTTCTCCTGGTTCATATACAGAAGCGCCCGCCGTGTGATCTCCTATAATGTCTGTAAGAAGGACATAGCCTCCCTGGGCAAATTTCTGCAGATCCAGCTCTCCTTTCAGTACCTTCAGCTTTGACAGTACAGCTTCATCATAGGCATAGATCCTTGTCTCAAGCTGTCGTCTTTCCCTGGCATTATGAATGATTTCCATGCCCCATCCATCCTGACGGAGTTTTCCTTCATCCTGATATTTCTGATAGCGGTTCAGGGCTTTATCATCCATAAAAAGATCTGTCTGACCGTAAGTCTGCCACAGCTCATTTTTAGCAGTTACTCCCGGCTGAGAATCTGCCAGCTCCACATATTCTTTGTCCAGTTCATAATCAACAACTCTTACCGCGCCATTTCCGATGATATTTGTAGAAGCCAGAAGCACATCCCCAAGAAGTCTTTGTTCCAGATAAGCGTCTACCCGGAAGCTTCCCACTCCTGTAAGAACAACGCACAGAAGTACCACGCTCATGGACAGAGAAATCAGAACCAGAGCAGTTTTTTTCCTGCTGCGGCTTAGATTAGAAAGAGCCATACGATGAATCTGAGCACCGGTTTCTGATTTTTTGCTTTTTTTGCGGCTTCTGCTGCCCTCTGTAAAGCGAATTGCTTCCACCGGAGATACGCTTCCTGCAATTTTTCCCGGTTTACGGCAGCTGATAAATACCGTGATAAGCGCAAATAAAACTCCGAATACTGCCACTGACGGATGGAATTTCATTTTTATATCCAGCTGTGAAAAAGCAGTCATTTCCATTACAAAGGGAAAGATAAGATCTGACACGGCATATCCTGCCGCCAGCCCAAGGGGAATCCCTGCTGCTGAAAGGATCAGCGCCTGTCTTCGTATCATACTTCTGATCTGTTTTCTGGTCGTTCCCACTGTTTTTAACAAACCATAAAACCGAATGTCCTGAAATACCGAAATATAGAAAATATTATAAATGATCAGATACCCGGCCAGCAGAATAATAACAAGCGCAGAACCCAAAACCACAATTGTCAGAGGGTCTGAATTTTCTGCCCGATTCTGCATATATGCCCAGTTCACACCATAATCCAGTGATTCTTCCCAGCTGTGTCCCTCAGCCTCTCCATTTGGATAATATCCTGCATCCCGGATCACAGAACGGACTGTTTCCTCACTGTTTTTTGCACTGTCAAAATACAGGCCAACGGAATACAGACCAACGCCTGCATCCTGAGGATTGGCCTTTCCCCATTCCTTAAAATCTCTGTCTGTAAGTTCTCCCTTTAACTGATTCCAGAAAGTTTCTGATACATAAAGCTCCGAGGCATGTCCCAGACTGTTTCCATCATACCAGCCGCACACCCGGAAAGTCTTTGTGATCTTTTTCCCGTGAAAGGTAAATTCCAAAGGTATCTCCCCACCCAACTTGTGAGGAAGCTTCAACTCATCCAGAAGATAGGTATCTGCAATAATATCATCTTCTTTTTGAGGCAGAGTCCCCTCTTCCAGCTGAATAAACGAATTTTCCAGTTCCTCCTTTCCCTGTGCCAGCCTGATCTCATACTGTCGTTTATTCAGATTTTCTGCTACGCCAAGAAATATATTCCAGCTGTAATCTTTTACCCGGCTGTCTGCTGCTGCTTTTTTCATTTGTTGAGCTGTTGCAGCCTTCAGTCCTGCATGAAACCTTCCTCCCACCTCCCGCATGGTAGATTCCTGCATGGCATCGGAAATTCCGGTTCCCATAGCTGCCAGTGTAGTAAACAGCATACAGGTAAGCGCGATTGCCGCAATGGCAAAGGTATTTCGCATTCTGTTGTTTTTCAGACTGCGCATGGAAAGACAGCGGATTACTTTTTGATTATTATTTTTCATACTGCTCCCCTCCTACGATCTTTCCATCCTCAATGCGGATCACCCGGTCGGAAAGCTGAGCCATAGCGTCGTTATGAGTAATCATCACAATGGTCTGATGAAACCGCTCTCCGGTCAGCTTCAGAAGTCCCAAAACCTCCTGGCTTGTTCTGGAATCAAGATTTCCTGTAGGCTCGTCTGCCAGGATAATCGCAGGCTTGCTTGCCAGAGCCCTTGCAATGGCAACTCTCTGCTGCTGCCCTCCTGAAAGCTGATTTGGCATACTGTTCTTTTTATTCTGGATGCCAAGCATCTCCATGATCTCTCCAACGAATCTTTTATCCGGCTTTTCTCCGTCAAGCTGAATAGGCAGCACAATATTTTCATAAACATTCAGAACAGGTACAAGATTGTAATTCTGAAAAATAAATCCAATATTCCTCCTTCGGAAAATCGTCAGTTCTGATTCATTCAGCTTAAAAATTTCTTTTCCTGATACAAATACACTTCCTGAAGTAGCATAGTCCAGTCCGCCCAGCATGTGAAGAAGGGTTGATTTTCCGGATCCGCTTGTCCCCACCACTGATACAAACTCCCCCTCCTCCACAGAAAGGTTCACCCCATCCAGAGCCTTTACCTGATTCTCACCTGATCCATAATATTTTTTCAGATCTACTGTCTTTAAAATTTCCATGATCTTCGCCTCCTTCTTTTTATTTTTTATCATATCACTGGTTTCTGACATGTTCCTGACAAAAAAGAAAAAAGTTCTTACAAAACTGTCAGAACTTCATTCAGAAGGAAAATACGGAAGCTGCTGCCTTCGCCGGGGCGTGAGACTGCCGTAACATATCCTTTTTCATTATTTAAAATTAACTGAGCCAGATACAGTCCCAGACCGCTGCCTTCTGTCTGTGCCGCATTGCTGCTCCTGTAAAAACGGCGGAAGATTTTATTGTACTCTTCCCCGGAAATTCCTATTCCCTGATCTGAAATTTCTATCTGAGTATAGTTCTCCATAGGCTGTACACGGACAGTAACAACACTTCCTGAAGGAGAATATTTCACTGCATTATCCAGGATATTTTCCATAGCCTCCGCTGTCCACCTGGGATTATGGTAAAGCTTTCTGTCCTCAAACGGTTCCACCTTAATCATAATATCCCGTTCCTCAGCCTGAGCATACACACTGCTTACTGCCTGTCTGATCGTCTCACGGATGCCTGTATACTCTGCTGAAAAAGAAATCATTCCCCTTTCCAGCTGGGATGCCTTCAGCATATTTCCAAGAAGCCACTGCATTTTCTTTGCCTGTGTTCGTGCCAGATATGTAAATCTCTGACGTTCCTCCGGCGTAAGATTTTCGTCCTCCAGAAGCTCCGTATACATGATCACATTTGCCATAGGTGTTTTCAGCTGATGGGTAAGATCTGAAAGAAGCGATGCAACCTCATCTCTTTCCCTTTTCGCCTGAGCTTCTTTTTTCTCTGCCTGATCCAGGAGCCTCTGAAGAGTGTTTTCAAGCTTTGATTCCCTCGTTTCCTTCATAGTAGAAAAACAGGCTGTGCCTGTTTCCTGATAATCCCGCAGCAGCTTCTGCATACGCTTTAAACATTTCAGATAATAAAGACCAAGAAGAAATACTGCCGCAAGAGCCAGCACCAGAACCCCGGTCAGTAATTTATGCGTCATTTCCGCTCCTCCCACAGATATCCCATTCCGTGTACTGTTTTTATGTACTCCGGATGAGAAGCATCCTTTTCTACTTTTGTGCGGAGCCGCCGGATATTAACCATTAACGTATTTTCTTCTACAAATCTTCCTCCATTATCCCACACATGGGACAAAATCTGCTCTTTTAAAAGCACCTGGTTTTTGTTTTCCAGAAAATACTTCAGAATACGATATTCCGTCAGGCTTAAGTCCAGTTCCTCATCCTCTTTCCATGCTCTCATTTCTTTATTATCCACACGGATCTGCCCTGAGATAAGCTGCCCGGCTTTTTCCGACTGTCCTCCCTGCCTGCGAAGGAGCGCCGCAATCCTTGCCTTTAAAACTGCCAGTGAAAATGGTTTCGCAATATAATCGTCCGCTCCGCTTTCCAGACACATGACCTGATCGATCTCCATGTCACGGGCAGTGATCATCAGTATGGGGATCTTCCACTTTTCTGATATTTCACGGCAAAGCATAAGCCCGTCACCATCCGGCAGATTCCAGTCCAGCAGTATCAGATCCGGCTGAATTTGTTCAAGAGCCCTGCGGCTGTCGCTGCAGGCAGAAAACCGTTCTGTCTCATACCCTTCTTTTACAAGCATGAAGGAAATCCCCTCTGCCAGAGCCTCATCATCCTCAATTAAAAATATAAGCATTTATGTCCCGACCTCCTGAGTCCTGCTGCACTCAAACAGCGCTTTTGATTCTGAAAGAATCACTTTGTTTTTTAGGATATCATGATATCTTCCATGAAGCAAGACAGACTCAGGAAATCCTCTTATCTCTTCATACAGATCCACAGTGAAGCCTCGGCTCCCTGTGACTTATCCACATTATGGTATTCCACAAATCCCCCCTGCCGTTTCATGAAATCTGCTGCAATTGAAAGCCCCAGCCCCTGGTGAGTTCTGTCATGGCGGCTTTCATCTCCGCTGAAAAATGCTTCTTTTCCATGAAGAAGAGCCTTTTGACTAAATCCCGGTCCGTAATCCCGCACAGAAACCTTCAGATATTCCCTGTGGTCCTGCCACTGTCCGCTGTCTGATTTTCCTGCAGGATCACGTTGTCTTGTGAAGTCCTGATTCCCCATGAAGTCCTGTCTTACTAAAGAATCATGTTCCCCTACAAACTCTTCCTGCGAAACTTCTCTTCCCATATGCTTTTCAATGATCACACAAATTCCTTTCTCCGGATCTGTATGCTCTATAGCATTGTCTACCAGATTCCCCCAGGCTCTGAGAATCTCCTCCTTACAGCACAAAATACTTTTCGCTTCTTCAGGGATTTCCTCTAAGTGGAAGATATCCCGGTTTACGTTTTTCCCGAAATCTTTTTTTGCTTCTTTTTTCCGTATCTGTTTTTCAGTCCTCACCTCAAAGGATAACGGTATTTTTCGGACTGCTGCAAGCTGCCTTACAAAATCGCAAATTTCCCCTGACAATTCTTCTACTGAAACTTCCTGCCAGCTCTTTTGTTCCTTTTGCCCCTTCAGTACCTGTCTCATGGAATCCAGATAATCTGCGATAAATCCTGCATTTTTAAGGATTTCTTCTGCACATTCCCGGTCATCCTCCTGCAGTTCTGACTCTACAAGAAGCTCCGCATTCCCCCGAACTACGGTCAGAGGTGTTTTGATATCATGGGTAAGGGCAGAAAGCTGCTGATTTTTCAACTGTTCAGTATCCCACTGGGTTTTCAGGGAGACCTTCAGAGCCTCCTTCATTTTTTCTAGGGAGGCCATAACCTCGTCCACCTCCCGGATCTCAGAGGTCTCAGCAGTAAATTCCAGATCATTTTCAGAAATACGCGCTGTTGCCTCAGTAAGGCAGGCAAGCTGTTTTTTCAGCTTTCTGCCAAATTTCCCGGACAGGTAACATCCGTTTAACACAGTAAGAGTAATAAAAGTTCCCAGCGTCAGAATCATATTAAAGGCTTCCGGAGACGGAAGAATCTCATTCAGCTTTTCTTTCGCATAGCGCATGGCAACAAAATACTTGATAATACAGATTTCACCGTTATTTTTTTCCACAAAAAAATAATATCCCTTTCCCTGAGGGTATATATTATCTGTTTTATATTTTTTCCAGGCGTCCTTCTGCACCTCTTCATCAAAGGTTCCGTAAAGAAAGCTGCCCTCCCGGTCAAACACACCGTAAAGACTGCCCGAAGGAATCATTTCCTCTTCTGTAATATCCGCTTCCTGAAGCGTTTCCTTTGTATTTATCAGCTGCTGCTCCGCGTAATTTGCCGGAAGAAAAGGACCGGACGGAATCAGGATCAAAAAAAACATTACCACGCCGGAGATCAGCGCCGCAAAAAAAGTTCCTGTCACAAACATAAAAATATAACGGCCAAACAGTCCTGCAAGCGAAATCTTCTTTTTTCTTATTTCCATTTATATCCGATCCCCCACACAGTCTCTACCGGCGATACCCCATACTTCTGAAGCTTTGCCCGGATATTTTTTATATGCTCGGTAATGGCAGAGCTGTCCCCCTCTCCGTCGTACCCAAATACATGCTCGTAAATCCTTTCCTTGGAAAAGACCTGTCCCCGATTCAGAGCAAGATATTCACAGATGGCATACTCGCTTTTTGTAAAAGGAATCTCCGCTCCCTGAAAAAACACCTGTCTGGAATTCAGGGAAAAAGACAGCTCTCCCAGAGTTATCACATGCTTTCTTTCTCTGTTTTCTCTCCTTAGGTGGGCGGCAACCCTTGCTCTCAGCTCTCCCAGGCCAAAAGGCTTTGTAATATAATCATCTCCGCCGATTCCAAGACCGGTCATAAGATCGGCCTCGTCTGTTTTTGCTGTCACAAAAAGGATAGGACAATCTACCTGGTCACGGATTCTCTGGCACAAACTGAAACCGTCTGTCCCCGGCATCATCACATCCAGAAGAATCAACTGATAATCATTCAGGCGCCGAAAATCCAGTTTTTCCGGATCGTCCAGAGTATCTGTCTGATATCCTTCTTTTTCCAGGGCTTTACGTATCACGTTCAAAATCCCTCTGTCATCATCAACTACCAGAATCCGCGTCATTTTTTCCTCCTCCTATTCGGAAACCTCTCTTCCCTCATAAAAATGAAACCATATAAAGATTATGACACAAAGAACCGTTCCCAGCAAGATACAGGTCAGAATATCTCTCAGATCTGTATTGGCAGCTCCCAGAGCCGCTCTTCTATTAAATTTTTCCGCAAGATACAAAGAAGTTCCCCGGGAACTCCAGGAACAGGGGAAATACTGCCATTTTCCCTGTCCAAGTCCTGTCAGAAACAAAGCGGAGATCAGAAGCTGCCCTATGGAAACAGCAATAGACACTGTTTTTGAAAAACAGAGATTCAGAAACAGATGCTCCAGATAAAGAGGCAGACTTCCAAGCCAGAGAAACACTCCTGCTTTCAAAAAAACAGAAAACGGGATCTCCATATCACCCAATATCGTTCTGTTTCCCACTCCATAGAGTATCACAGCGCCCATTACTGCCAGGAAAGCCAGAATTTCAAGGCTCATCCATTTTGCCAGAAAAATGCTTTCTCTTTTTCCCGTAGTCATAAGAAATCCCTGCAGATGACCGGATAACTCCAGCTCTATGTTTCCGGCGCAGATCACAGATGCCAGTACCGGAAAAACAACTCCCACTGCCTGCACAAAAACGGAAAACTGAAGCTGTGCGCTGATTCTTGTCCATGCCAGAAAAAGAACGCCGGCAGCCACAGGAACAATCACATGAAGTGGAAACAAAAAGGTGTGGCGCATTTTATAAAACTCTGCTTTTAGCTGTCTCATTATTTTTCCACCTGCCTTTGAAACCATTTTCGTATAAAATACCAGAGCGCAGCAAACCACAAAAGAGAGACCACAACTCCAACCGCAGCAGCCGGTATGCTCATAAGCTGAGGCGTATATGTCATCTGTCCCGGCTGTGCCGGCAAGCCGTTAGGCAGAGTCTTTAAAACAGGACACATCACTCTTGGAGTGATCCCATAAGGAATAAGGAAAAATAATTTTTCCAGAGCCATAAGAGGACCGGCTACCTGGCTTAGTCCCACACCTATGATCACCATAACCAGCACTCCTGTTTTCTGCACCAGGAACAGACAGAAGGGAAGCTGCCACAAAGAAGTCAGCCAGATCAGTATTGCCGCAAGAATCTGAGCCGGTACAGATGGCGCATTAAAAAAGGTCATATGAAGACCTCTTTCCATAATGGCAGAACCTGCAAGAACAAAAACCGTCAGAAACAAAGTAGCAAGTCCGCTTACCATAACCGATAACAGCACCTTTGCATCCCAAATCCTTCCCATATCTGCCGGAAGCACCCAGATTGTACGGTTTTGCTTTTTATGATCCTTTCCTCCAATCTGAGAGCAGGCCACTGCCAGAAATCCCGGCATCATCAGCATGTACCACCAGTTATAGCCGTCCATGGCAAAATAATTATGAGTCAGCTGGGCAGACAGAAAAGCGCTTACCGCAGGCATCAATATCATCAGCCACCAAAGAAACGTATGATGGTATTTCATTTTTTCTGCTTTAAAATATGTATTCATTTATCTCACCCCTCTCTCTGCTGCCACGATTTTCATAAAAAGCTGTTCCAGATCCTGACTTTCATCCACAATTCCCTCATATCCCAGTTTTCCATTTGCTATAATTCCTATATAATCTGCAGTCTGCTGAATCTCACTTAAAATATGGCTGGATACCAGAACCGTGATCCCCTGATCGGGAAAGCTCCGGATCAGATGGCGCAGCTCCTGGATACCCAGAGGATCCAGACCGTTTACCGGTTCATCCAGAATCAGAAGCTTTGGATGTCCCAGAAGAGCAATGGCAATTCCCAGCCTCTGCTTCATTCCCAGAGAAAATTTCCCGGCGGGCTTTTTTCCTGTGTCAGTCAGATCTGCAATCTCCAGCACTTCCCTCATCCGCGCTTCTGTTTCCCCCAGGATCAAAGCCCGTACCTTCAGGTTTTCCCAGGCAGAAAGATTTTCGTAAACAGGCGGAGTTTCAATCAGGCCTCCGATATCCTTCAAATCCTTTCTGCTCCAGGGATGCCCCTGAAAAATAATCTGTCCGGAGTCCGGCCGCAAAAGCCCTGTCATCATTTTTAACAAAGTGGATTTTCCTGCTCCGTTCGGCCCCAGAAGCCCGTATACACAGTTTTCCGGTATAGACAGAGAAATGTTTTTTAAAACCTGCTGTTTTTTGAAAGACTTTTCAAGATTTTTGATCTCAATGATATTCTGACTCATCTTTTCCCTCCTGTAAGTAAGATATGTTTAAGAATCCCGGGGATTTTCGGTCTGACGTTACCCGTTGTTCTTATTGTACCTACAGGATAAAAGACAATTATAAGGAATTTATAAGGAAATATACTTTTGAAGAAATTTAACAACAAAAATTTCGCTCTGATCCTGACGAGCCATAAAAAGGGGGCTCCTTAATTGTTTCCTATTCCTCCACAAAAGAATGACTCATAATATAAAACTCCTCCTGGCTTGGAAGCTGCTTCTTTTCCAGAGGTTCCAGTGTATTGTCATAGCGTTCTGCTTCTTCCTCACTGATTGCCATAACCGGGCTGTCGTGATAAATCCACTTATGTCCATCCAGTACATGAGGAAACAGCTCTTTTACCATCATTGCAGCAGGATATTTCCCATTTTCCATACAAACATTATATTTTTTACAGCTTTTAAAACCACGACTGATATAGTTGCCGGGGCTTCCAAAGATCACAATAACATCATACCCTAACTGCATTGCCGCCTGAAAAGAATATTCCAAAAGCATTTTCCCATAGCCCATTCTCTGATAATCCGGAAGAATACTCACCGGACCGAATGTTAAAATATCTTTTTCAGTCCCATTCTCGTTGATTAATTTTGCTTTTGTATACATGATATTACCAATCACATCACCGTTTAATTCCAAAACAAAATCTAACTCCGGAATAAAATCTTCATGTTCCCGCATAATGTGGACTAAATAGTGTTCCACACACCCTGGCATATAAATATTATAGAATGCCTGTCTTGTGATTTTCTCTACAATTTCCCAGTCCTTTTGTTCTTCTTTTCTGATAATAACTTTCTGTTCCATAAATATCCTCCATTCTACTACGCTTTAATTGGCGTTTTCTTGATCAGTTCCAAACTTTCTTTTCCCTTTTTCTTTTGCTATCATGTTTATTTTCTATGTAATCCTTTTCAGCTTTTACTTTTTCCTTCGTACGCATCACATAAGCCTCCAGTTAGTAAACGACTGTTTACCCAAACAGTATAGTAAACGAACGTTTGCTTATCAAGCTCCTAAATATAATTTCCTATTTCAAAAAACATTTACTTGTGTTTGCGGCCTCCGCGCTTTTTGTAGTCCTCGTCTATACGCTTTTTCCAGTCTGCACTCAGTGGGGCACTGCACCGGACAGAGCTGATTGCTTCGCTGACCACCTCATAGTTCAACGCGGTTCCTTCACTGTCACACTGATAATTCACTGCACGATCTGCACCGATTCCGAACTGGCTTGCGGTCTCTACTGCGTCAATATTGGCACCGAGGAACAAAAACTCCCAACCATATTTTTCTTTCTGCCGCTCAATCATCTGCTTCACTTTTTCGCTGTTGTACCGGCGGCTGGCATTCTCCATTCCATCCGTAGTGATTACGAACATGGTATGCTCTGGGACATCTTCCGGTCGTGCGTACTTATGAATATTTCCAATGTGATGAATCGCACCGCCGATGGCATCCAAGAGTGCTGTGCATCCACGAACCGTGTAATCCCGATCGCTCATTGGTCGGATGTCCCTTACATTTACACGGTCATGCAGGACTTCGCTCACATTGTCAAACCCTGTGATTGCTGACCTGTTCCACCGCATGAAGTACATGGAACGCCGTGGAAGTGGCCTACGCAAAATCGTCAGTGAAACCGAAAAGCTGCCTGGATACACAGAGGCATATAAGCCCGAATTTTCCTCAACAGCGACAGATTTCAGAGTTATTTTGAAAAACGTAAACTACAACTTAGAGGGTGATACCCACCAAGTTATCCACCAAGTTACCCACCAAGATATTGAACTATCAACGATGTCCAAACAGATTTTGGCTTTTTGCACAACACCAAAATCCAAGAAAGAGCTTGCAGTATTTTGCGGCTTCAAAGATTTAAGAAACTTCACTTTGAAGCATATCAATCCGCTTTTAGAATCCGGGCAATTAGAAATGACTATTCCCGATAAACCTAAAAGTCGCAATCAAAAATATATTACAGTTCGTTCCGAATAAACAGAGAAGCAGGGCATTGGGTCTCATCTCCCATTGTCCTGCTTCTTTTTCATTCCAAATTATATTCACATCATTTACCCATACGCCCAATCCTGGATCGCAAATTTCAAACTCTGCACCTTGCCCAGCAGCCAGATCGTAGCCAGCGGCAGTCCCATCGGGCTAATCAAAAATGCCATAACCAGCAAAATTGCACCATTCTGCGGGGAATAGGTAATCAGCACAGCCACGCCAAGCAGAGCAATTACCGTGCTGAGCAGACCAAGCACCAGACCGGATATGTAGATCAGCCCCATGCAGAGCCAGACAAAAAGCGTCAACACCCAAATGACCGGTGCAGTTACAATCATCAGCAAACATTTCAAAACCAAGCTGATTGTCAGGCTTCCTTGTGGGTCCCCGTCGATTAAAAGCACTTTCTTTCCGGCCTGTGCCAGACCTATTCCCAAGTTCGCACAGGTTGTTGTTTTGCCAACGCTTCTCCGCTCCCGCTCCGGTCGGTGCTGAACATGTGCCACTGGCACATAGCACCTTTTCTGGTTGTCCTATTTCCACTAAGGCCGTTTTTTGACCCCATTTTTGCCGGTTGTCCTATATTTAACCTAAAAATTGAGTGAAAACGGCTCTCGTTTGGTCAAATGAGGTCAAACTATATCAGCCCGTTTAGGTATAAGAAAACCCCGGAAAACCTTGATTTTCCGGGGTTTTGTAAACCTTTTGATATAGTCTGAGCAGTCGATTATCGCTTGCTGAACTGCGGAGCGCGACGA
>ERZ894183.312-NODE-312-length-43969-cov-60.776723_pt1 | contig 43969 bp, 43 predicted proteins | sample MGYA00380279_ERZ894183 | MGnify/ENA primary metagenome ERZ894183 (study PRJEB32331, sample SAMN06328422) | human gut metagenome | biome: human gut microbiome; feature: stool | host: Homo sapiens | collected 2013-06-26 ... | reverse complement strand
CATCAGGGAACAATTGGTAGTAATATAATACTTTACTTCCCTTTCCGGATAATTACTTTGGATATAGGATACTGCCTGATAAATTAAATCTTTCTTCAGCAAAGGCTCACCGCCTAAAAAATCAATTAAAACTTTCCCTCTATCCCCATAATTCATCATGAACTCCAAAGAGTCCACAAGTGTTTTTTCATTTAACTGATAATGGTTATGATAATCCTCATAACAATACTGGCATTTAAAATTACAATCTGTCGTTATATAAAGCGTAAAACTAAACATTAATATTTCTCCTTTGCTTGTATTTTAAAAATAATTGTAACCAACTTTTCGCATTTATCCATATAATTTGCTTATTTTATATATTTCAGTGCTTACTCTAAAAAAGATCCTGGCATTTGATTTCTCAATACCAAGACCTTTTTAACATTATTTATAAATTCCAACTTCCTTACCAAATTTATAAATATATTGAGTTACCGTCTGTATGGCATGCTGCACAGATTGTCTGCCTGCACTATCATAGGAACTTTCCTTTTGAGCATCCGCCACAAGTCCTTTCGCATATTTTGCTGCGGAATACATCAAATCTCCTGTTGATGTATTTAAGGCAGTTGTATATACGGAGGAACCAAACGAACTCCCTGCTATTGTGTAAGATTTACGGTTTTTATCAACATATTTTTCAAAAGCAGAATGATTGCTGTTTACTGCTGTCAAGTTCGATGCATGATGCGGTTCGTTTAAGTCCGATACATAATGGGTACCTTTTCCTAAGTTTGACATAGCCAATTGTATCTCCCCTGCACGATACGCATTTACTGCTGCCTGAAAATATGACTCTGCTCTTGTCCTAGCTGTCGGAGATTTTTGACCAAGCCAGTTTTTTTCAGAATCAGGATCATAAAAGTGTCCTGCAAAAGTTCCTGCATCTGTTTCATTTCCAAGTTTATCCGGCCAGTCGGTTGCCTCCATAAGAATAGATGAGTTCAGTTCACCATTGAATGCACTATTTCCCTTATCATTGCTTAGAATTTTAAGTGCGTTTGCAACAATATACTGATGTGTATGATCTACCCCACCAGACGAAAATCTTTCATCTGGATTTGTTCCGTGCTCAATCGGAACCCCTTCCCCGTAAAGTTCATCAGAACCATTTGCAATATCCTGCACTTTCGTTGGAAGTTCTGGTTGTTCCGCTGCCATAACTGGCATAGTTCCCAATAAAGCCCCCACTGATACCATGGCAATAAATAGTTTCATTTTTTTTCGCATACCCATGCCTCCTCTTCTTTTTTCTTTATCTTACATCTTAATGTAAAAAAGGAAACAATATTTGACTAAATTGCGTTTTTTTAACCGTATCTGGATATAAAAAAGTGATACTTACTTTCGTAAATACCACTTATTATTCTATACTTCGATAGGAATAAGAATCGATACTGAAAACATATCATCCACCACATTAAATGATACCTCTCCCCCATATTCTCTCACAACATGTTTAATATTCTTTACTCCAAATCCATGATTTTTTTTATCTTCCTTTGATGTTTCCATTACCGAATTTCCACGTAAAGCTTCTGCCTGACTTTCTCGCAAACTGTTTTCACATATAATAGATAGAAATCCTTTTATTTTTCTAGCCTTTAGCTGTACTAAACATTCTATTTTCGGATTATCCGCTTTCATGAGTTGGCATTCTCGTAGTGCATTGTCGATTGTATTTGAGACAATCACACATAGATCTTCATTTTTAACTCGCTTAAATGGTGTAAAGTCTGCAAATACTTTAAACTCAATCTTTTTTTCAAGAGCTTCCAGCCTTTTTGCATGTAATAGGTTATCAAGAAATGCATTACCTGTTTTATAATAACTTTGATAAATGTCCAACTTACTTTCAATTCCATCTATGTATTCTTGCTTCTGTTGATAATCCACATTCCCTCTTAATGACTCCAAATGATTTTTAATATCATGAGAAATCTTTCTGATGTTTTCCATATCATTGGATTGTTTCATATAATAATCGTATTGTAAGCTCATCTCACTAATCTGCAAGTTCTTTTCATTCTCAATCTTTTTAACATTCAAATAATTTTCAAGAACAACAATATTACAAACCGTCCCCATAAACACCACAATACACACAGCTATAATAGTTATTATTGACCATACATTGTCAACAATCATCCTTTTGTCGTTATATAACTGATCCGCACATATTGCCATTACTACTATATTAATAAACAACGGAATAATGATTGTAACAACGTTCAGTCCAGAAAGTAATAATGGGATTTTATTTACAATCTTTTTTATTACTAAATTCCCAATAATAATTACTATTTCAGCAATCAAAATCATATAGATTTGATATTTTTCAGACAAATCTGCTAATATTCCATCACTACTATATCTATAGAAAAAAATACAACTAATCAGTTGTCCTAAAAGTATAACTGATAAGAAAACACTCCCAAGTAATAAACAATATTTTATACTATATCGGAATAAAAAATGTCCTATAATCATAACAGTAATGATAATGCTTACATAATTATATACAATATGTAGTTCTGCTCCATTCGCCATCATTCTAAGAATCACTAAGCTCCCAATGCCCAAAATGAACGAATACCTACTCCTTACAGCATTATACTTTCTACTTTTTCTTTTTCCTAGCATAAGATATAAAATTAATAAAATATTAATCACAGAAAATATATTTTTTAACATAACTTGTCCGTACACATTAAACCCTTCCTCCCCGTTCGGCCGTTTTTTTCATAAGGTTTTGTTTTCTGGAACGTGTAATGTATATTTTATCTCCAGAATAAAGTGTTACAGTAAGACCATGTAATGATTCTACGCAATCCACATTAACGATAATTCCGTTATGGACACGAACAAAGAAAAATTGTTCTAATCTTTCTTCCAAATCTTTCATCTTAAAATTTCCTGTCTCTTTCTTTCCATTTCTTAAATGAAACATCACCTTCCGATTTATCGTTTCGATATATTCTATGTCAGAAAGAAACAATTTGAAATAACCTTTTTCATTTTTTACTACAATATATCTTCGCTCATATGTATTCAATTTTCGTAGTGCCCGATTCATTTCACAATTTATTTGGACTTGTGTAATTGGTTTCGTAATAAAATTTTGCACATCATACTTATAACCAGCTCCCAAAAATTCATTATGTGAAGACACAAAAAGAATAATTGACTTTTCATCGTGCCTCCTTATAATATCTACTAATTCTATACCATCCATAGCCGGCATTTCTATATCCAAAAAGAAAATTTGAAATTCTTCCTTTAATGATTCCATTAACTGCAACGGCTTAGTATATCTTTTTATTACGAAATCCTGTTCATTTTTCTTTTCATAAACTTTTAACATCTTTTCTATTGTATCTATAAAACACTTTTCGTCATCACATATTGCTATTTTTATCACTTTCATCACCCGTTTGTCTTTTAAATATAGTCTCTACTTGCGCTTCACTTAGTCTCCTGCCAAGTGTTAATAAAGTGGTCTTATTTGCTGCATCAAGTTGCTTGTATATTTCCCATAATTCTTCTCCCTGTGAACTAAACGAGCTATTCTTTTCTTCGTAAATAAGAATATCAACAGGAACATGGAATATATCTGCCAATTTTATCAGAAGATTACAAGGTATGTTTTCAATCTCCGCCTTTTCAATTCTACTGATTGTTTGTTGACTGGTTCCCAATTTTTCACTCAATTCACTTTGAGACAATCCTAACTTCTTACGTTTCTGCCTAATTATGTTCATTTTCCTCACCACTTTTACTATCGCCTTTAATTATACACCAATATAACAAGTATTTATGATGTCTTATAATAAAAATAACGCAATTTTACCAATTTATCAAGTTTTATTTATTTTATTATTTCATCATACTTATTCCATAAACTTAATTTTTTCTTTTCAAAATAGCACATATCCGGATTACATACATTTATCTGATTACTGTATGATAGATTGTTCATAATACATTTACAACTCTGGCACTTTGAATGTATACTACACTTCAAACAAACAGGACTTTGGGGTGCTAATTCTCGATATTCTTTTATTTTTCTTACGGAGAATCCTCTCTCCACATCTCCTAAACACCCACTAGACTCTAAATTAGCTGCACATCCATAAATCCCACCATCTGTTTTCACATATATTTGGATTACCCCTACTCCACAGAATCCAAATTTCTCTGATTCTTCTCCATATTTTTTTAAATCCAATACTGGTGCCCACAAAAATGCTCGTCCGTTCTCTTTTTTCTTTATATAATAACATAAAATATTTTCCCATTCCTGCCCCAATTTATCTAATTGTTCAACTGTCCACCTATGTGTAACATCTATAGAAGAATCTACGACACTAAAATGTAAATCTTCTACTAAATGCTTAACGGAGTTAAAAGCTTCCCAGTAATTATTCTGAGTAACTACGTGTGCAACCTGAATATATTGTTTTGTTCTTTCTTCATACTCTCTAAAATAATTTATATTTTTTATTATATTTCTATAACTTCCTATACCAAATTTTGTTTTACGATTTCTGTCATGCGTTTCTATTGTTCCATCTATGCTCAATTTTAAATGAACTTTTTTATTAATAAGCCATTCCAAAATGTTATTGTTCATAATCGTACCATTCGTAGTAATAGAATAGAAAACTGTAATTGTTCGTTTTTCAGCCTCTTTCTCAATATATTCAACCAATTTCTGCAAAAATACAAAACTAATTAATGCCTCTCCCCCTACAAAATCAACCCACAGTCTTTTATCCTTATGTTTTTCCACATTCAAAAAAGCAATTTGTAGACTCTTATGAGCTATATCTTCTGTCATTTTCTGATTTGTTTTCTCGCCCAGATAACAATAATCACATCGTAAGTTACATATCTGATTTACCTCTAAAGTAATCGTATACATCTATCTCCTCCAAAAAAGTAACCGCATAGCCTATCCATTTTTAGATAGGTATGCGGTTCTCTGATTTAGCTTGCTGCATTAATATAAGATCCTGGGAACGGCCATGGACAATCCGTTAAACATCTCTGCGTTCTTTCTGAACAACCAGAATAACTTTCAATTTCTTCTTCTGTTATATCCACTTCTTTTTGATATTCCTCTGTTGTTGTAACTTCCTGCATATCCTTTTCTCCTTTCAATATAAATAAGTATACAAAAACTATACTCTGCTTTTTTCCACATATCAACATTTCATGTCTAATTCGCCTGTTTTTTTGTATAAATCTTTACTCTAAATACTTTCCTACATATATAGTCAACGCTTTCATAAGTTCTTCTTTTTTGTATTTACTCACTGGAATCTCTTTTAACTGCTGATCCTTGTCTTTAACAAGTACACTATCATTTTTCAAGCCTTCTATATAATCGAAATTTACTATGTAGCTGTTATGGCATCTGAAGAATAATTTTCGGCTTAATCTCTCCTCCAGTTCCCTCATCCTTTGACTACTTTCTATCTCTCCCTTAACCGTATGTAAAATTAATATTTTATTTCTTACCTGTATGTAAATTATATCTGAAATCTGCAGTGTAATCAATCCATCTTGACACTTCAAAAATAACTTTTCCTCTGCACACAACAATTTCTTTTTATATACTTTATTTAAAAGGGATTCTACCTTTTTATATGACAATGGCTTTGATAAGAAATCCTCTGCATCCACTTCAAATCCTTTCCCTGCATTTGAAATTGTGTAAAAGGATGTACAGAATACTATTACAACATTTTCGTCTATACTTCTAATCCGTTCTGCTGTTTCAAAACCATCTAATTCTGGCATAGAAACATCCAAAAAAATTATGTCAAACTTTTTTTTCTGAAAGTTTAGTAACAATTGTGAACCACTTCCGTATTCAGTAATTTTAACTTTTATATGGTTTTCATTACCATAACGTTCTATATAGTTCTCCATTTTTTTATTATAGTCTGTAATGTCATCACACAAGCCTACTTTAATCAACCTATTCCCTGCCTTTCTGATGTGTCAATAATCGTTGAATCAAAATATTAATAGTTAGTTTATTTTCCTCACAAAGATTTCTATATTTTTCTAATAGTGCCCATTCTTTCTCCGTTATATTTTGTTTCTCATCATGATTTCTGTTTATTTCTTCTAAACCCGTTTTATTCTGTTCCCTTCCCATGAATACATCCTCCTTATCTTTTTATAATAAATGTCCTCATTGATACTAGTCTAGTTTTCTTGCATAGATTGCCCTTTTTATTGCCTGCTTGGTAATTACTATTAAGCAAATTTAAACTTAGTTTAAAATCATCCGCAAAAGAGGTGTAACGTAAACGCAAAATAGCGAGTACCTGTTCAAAATCATCCGATGTGAGATAATAGACTCATCACTACAAAGTCCAAATAGTTTAGTACTCAACTTTTTTGACTTTGCTACAGGAGGTGAGTTATGAAATCTCATACAAGTTTAGTTGCACAGCAAACCCGTCTGAGTGAATGGGCTGACATGGTCAGGGACTGCCAAAACCGTCCGCAAGGAATGAAAATCGATGAATGGTGTCAACTACACGACATTACAAAAGCAAGTTATTACGTAAGCGCTTAAATTTCAGCCGTTGATAGAAAAATATCCGGCTACTTTTCGGTAACCGGAATACCTTGACAATTCACATATGATTTATGATTGATTTGAGTTTTTTGCTCGACGCTCTATCTCAATTTTTACCTTTTCATTCCATGGAGCAAGTTGATCTAATTCATTGTCACTCATACTATCATCTGGTAGCTTTTCCAGAAGATAGGTTAAATAGTGATAGACATTTACTCCATTTGCCTTGGCCATTTCTACCATCGTATATACTATAGCACTGGCCTGGGCACCATGAGGTGTATCGCAGAACAGCCAATTTTTGCGGCCGACTGTAAATGGACGGATCGCATTTTCACTGAGGTTGTTAGAGAAACTGCATCGTCCATCTTCCAGATAGGTCATAAGATAGTCTCTCCGGTTCTGGATATATGCTACAGCCTTATCCATCCTCGAACCTCTGACAGGGTTCTGTTTATCAAGCCACGACAAAAAGCCTTCCACTATCGGCTTTTCTTTTTCAAGTCTAGCCTTTTTGATAGCATCGAAGGATGAGTGCTCTGCCTTAATGACATCTTCCAGATGAAAGAGCTGATTGATATACATCATGCCCTGTACGGAAGGCTGGGTATAATCCAGCTGCTTTCCTTTTGGAATGGCATCTGTCAGGTATCTTCTGATATGTGCCCAGCAGGCTGTCCGCTTTGCATTGGATACTTTATTGTATCCGCTATAACCATCACACATCAGATATCCGTTAAATTCCTGAAGGAATTCAACGGCATTGTCTCCGGCGCGGGTTGGTGAATACTTGTAGAGAATGATCGGGATACCACCGTCTTCTCCGCTACGGAACAGCCACATATAGGACTTTGTCTGAGCACGACGTCCTTCTTCATGCAAAACCTGAAGAGGCGTCTCATCAGCCATTAGGAAGTTTCTTTCCAAAAGCTTCCGATGAAAATATTCATACATCGGGCGGAAAAATGCCTCAGAATTACGGATTACCCAGTTTGCCATAGTTGCACGGGTGATCGCAGCTCCGTACTGTTTCCAGTCTTTTTCCTGGCGACAGTATGGGAGACTGTTGCAAAACTTCTGATACATGACCCAGGCAACGGTACCAGCTGAGGCCATACCATAAAGCATATGAGGCTTTCCGTCTTTTCCCTTTTTAATGACAGGGATATCCCGTTTACTGCATTCCGGACAGCTGTAATTAAAACTGTAGATTTCAACGACTTTCAGTTTGGCAGGAATAAAGACCAGTTCACGACGGACAAACTCTTCGCCAATCTTAACCAACGGAGTACTACAAACAGGGCATGTTTTATCCTCTTCCGGGATATCGATATATTTTTTTATTACTGGTATCCCTTTAAAGCGCTCTGCATCTGTTGCTCTGGTTTTTCTCTTTTTAGGAGTCTCCTCCGGAAGTATTGCAGCAAGTTCTTCTGTCTCCGCAATCGAGGGATCCTGTTCCAGTTCTGCTTCATTAAAAAGGTTTAACTGACCCGGAAAATCAATCACACGTTTTTCACTTGAGGAACCAAAAAGCTTCTTACGGAGAAGGCTAATCTCGTCTTTCAGGTTGTCTCTCTCCTGAATAAGAACTTCTTCCCGTTTGCTGGCAGCATCCACAGTTGCCTGAAGTGTCTTTATCATGTTTCTAAGCTCTGTGATCATATCTTTCAGCTCACGCAGCTGAAGGTCTTTGGAACTGTTAGCCACTGCTTTTTCCTCCCTTTTCTGATGCTTCTATTATACCAGAAAACAGAGGATTTTCATAGAAAAACAAGGTGTGTAAAAGCCTGAAAAGTGCCGAAAATACCAGGAAATCCGGCACTTTTGTGTGCAGATTTAAGCTAGCTTTTTAAGATGTTCGGATTGCTTTTGGCTGCTCGATATCGATGCCGGACATCAGCCAGTCAAACTCTCTCCAGGTAAGATTTCGTACCTCTGATTTATCTCGTGGCCACCGGTAAGACCCCTGAACCGTCAATCTTTTATAGATCATGACGATCCCATCCGGTTCCTTCAAGATTGCTTTGATCCGGTCACATTTTCTACCGCAGAAGAGATAGAGTGCATGGTCGATTTCCATAGAAAACTGATCCTGGATGATGGCACAAAGACCATCAATGGACTTTCTCATATCTGTTCTTCCACAGACAAGGTAGATTGCATCGACATTCGAGATATCCGCTAGCATGTGGACTCCCTGAGCACAGCCATCAGAGTTTTTAATAAAACCGGCTGGATATCATTGCTTATGCGGATCCGAAGTCCATTTGCTTCGATTTCAATCGTATGTGAATTGTCAAGGTACAGAGAACAGTTTTTTTTCATTGAAACTAGTTCTGCCGGAGTATGTTCCGGCTCTATAGCAATCCGGACTACATCCTGTTTATGGGATGTAAAATCGAGAGTGCTTGCTTTTCCAGATGGTTCTGGTATCTCACAGGCTCTTTTGCGAAGCCTGCTGACAGCATTGTAAAAACAGCTGGGAGAAATCCCATTTTCATGACACCAGGCAGCATCGGTAAGACCGCTTTGCCGGCAGGATGTCACCAGTTCTAGCCATTCATCCAGGGAACGGCCTGGAGTACGTTTACCATTCATAATGAAACCTCCAATTGTAGTAAAAATCTACTTCCTATCAAGATGATGGAGTAAAAAACTATTTTCTATCATTATGAATGAAAAAAAGATAAATTTGTAGTTACCCAAAAATTAAGCGCTTACTCACTGTCAGACAGATCAGCAGATTCCTGACTGGATTCACCGACCGGTTCCGATGTTTCAGCAGGCGTGATCCAGGAGCTTCTTTCCTGAATTTTGGTCAGGATCCGGTCCGCCTCGTCACCCTGGGCAGGAGTGGGCTGATAGTTGTTATAATCATATTCAGAGGAAATGGAGCAGGGGATCACATTGGTGACATTGTCAGCTTTTACTCCGTTTTTATCTACCGTAAAGGTCTGCTGGAAGATCATGGTGTCCATATCGCTTGGGTAGGAATTTCCGCCAAAGCAGAAATTTCCCAGACTGTAAACAATGTTCTTGCCTTTGTATTCTTCAATTCCCTGAAGCACATGAGGATGATGACCGCAGACAAGATCCGCGCCTTCATCAATGGCAAGTCTTCCCAGTGTCATCTGGTTGCTGTCAGGAACCTCTTCCTTTTCATTTCCCCAGTGGAAGATCACAATGGTGATCACAGCGCCCTCTTCTTTTACTTTGGCAATATTCTGTTTTAACTGTTCTTCCCGGTTCAGATGATCTTTCAGCTCATAGATTCCTACAAGTCCTACTTTGATGCCCTTGACATCTATAACAGCCGTTTCGTCATACCCGAAATGAGTGATCCCCTTCTGATCAAGGGCGGTCAGGGTATCGGTAAAGCTCTGTTCTCCATAATCATGGCTGTGATTATTGGCTGTATTTACCGCTTCCACAGAACCGGCAGTGAGTATGTCTGCATATTCAGCCGGAGCTTTAAAGGCAAATTGTTTTTCTTCCCGTTCTTCGGAGTCTGTAAGAGTTCCCTCAAAGTTTGCAATCGTCAGATCGTCTTCAGAAAAAATATTTTTTACATTGGAGAAAAAGTAATCAGCGCCATAGCTTTCGTAATAGGCATTAAGACTGGTATCATAGTCAAAAGACTCATCTGTGCCAAGGGTGCAGTCGCCAACCACACTGACAGTCAGTGAAACCGGATTCTCCGGAAGATTTGGGTTTTTGTCAGTCGCTTCGGTGTTTTCATCACCGGAAGCAGTGTCTTTGTCACTCACTTTTTTGGCAGAATTATTTTTCCCCTCTGTCTGAGTGTTCTGTGAGGAGGCTGATTCTGCTTTTTTGTCTCCGCAGCTTCGGATTACAAAAGAAATAACAAGAAGAAAAAGCAGAAGTACAGCGCCTGCTGTCATAAGAAAGATTTTTTTCTGCCTTTGTCTGTAATAACGGGATTTGCGGCTGATACGTCGTTTGTGTGCGGCTGCAGAGCGTGAACGGCTTCTGTTTCCGCTGTGAGCGGAAGACGCTCTGGAGCGCTGAGAGGATGATTTTTTTACATTCCCGGAATTGGGTCTGGTTTTCTGCCCGGAGGTTCGGGAACTTTGCCTGGAAGAATCAGGCCTTTGGTTTCTGGATGGTGGATTCATACGCAGCTCCTTTGTCATTGGTAAAAATAAGCAGACAGTCGGGTATTTGATTAAAAAATCCGGATATCGGCAATTAATAAAAGTATAGGTATTTTTGGGATTTTCGTCAACAGATTTTCTCTTTTTGTCCAGAAGGTTTTCTGCTATAATGGGGATGTCCGGAACATGCGCCGGAATATATAAATATGGTGTCGGGATTATTTGGGGCAGCAGTTACGAACTGCCTTCTGCCTCAGAAATCATCCGGATAAATACAGAAGATGGAGAAAAAATATGTTATATATTGGAAATCATACAACCTCATCCAAAGGTTATGAAAAAATGGCGCAGCAGATGATTGCAAACGGAGGAAACACCTTTGCGTTTTTTACAAGAAATCCAAGAGGAGGCAATGCCAAAGCCATTGACGAGACAGATGTGGAGAAATTTCTTCAGCTTGCAGGTGACAATGGATTTGGAAAAATCGTGGCCCATGCGCCCTATACCATGAACTGTTGTGCAGCCAAGGAAGAGCTGCAGGAATTTGCCAGAAACACTATGGCAGATGATTTGAAGCGTATGGAGTATACGCCGGGAAATTATTATAATTTTCATCCGGGCAGCCATGTAGGACAGGGGGCAGAAGTGGGCATCCAAAAGATCGCAGAGATTCTCAATGAGGTTCTTACAGAGGAACAGACAACAATTGTTCTTCTGGAAACCATGGCAGGAAAGGGCTCTGAGGTGGGAAGAAGCTTTGAGGAGCTTCATGCCATTCTGGAGCTGGTAAAAAAGGATCATAAAATGGGAATCTGTCTGGACACCTGTCATGTGTGGGACGGCGGTTATGATATTGTAAATGACCTTGACGGTGTGCTGACAGAATTTGATAAAGTAATCGGGCTGTCCAGACTGAAGGCAGTGCATCTTAATGACAGTATGAACGGTCTTGGAAGCCATAAGGACCGTCATGCAAGGATCGGAGAAGGTGAGATTGGTCTGGAGGCTCTGGTCCGTGTAATCCGTCATCCGGCGCTTAAGAATATTCCTTTTATTCTGGAAACTCCCAATGATGATGCGGGATGGACAAGAGAAATTACTCTTTTAAGAGAAGCCTTTGAAAAGTAAATTTGCAAACAAATGCTCCCCGGAAGTGTTCCTTCATACTACAGAAGGATGCCGCCGGGGAGTTTTTATTAGACTTTGCCGAAGTCTTGGGTCAGTGATATTTTTATATAGTCACCTGATTTTTCAGTTCTTTGCCGTCACGGAAATCAGCGGCATTCTGCAGGGTTGTTTCTGCAATATTTGTCAGAGCCTCTTCTGTAAAAAAGCCCTGGTGAGAGGTCATTGCCACATTGGGAAAGGAGAGGAGACGCTGGATCGTGGAGCTCTGAAGGATGCGCTCCGACATATCCTCATAGACAAGCTCAGATTCCTCTTCATATACATCAAGTCCCACTGCAAAGAATTTATGATCGCGGATTCCTGCGATCAGATCCTCTGTTTTAATAAGACCGCCTCTGGAAGTGTTTACCAGGATCACGCCATCCTTCATTTTGGAGATGGAGTCTTCGTTGATGAGATGATGGGTTTCCTCTGTCAGCGGGCAGTGAAGACTGATCAGATCACTTGTGCTTAAAAGCTCGTCCAGAGATACATATTCCAGGAAATCCAGTTCTTTGTTTGGATAAAGGTCGTAGGCAATCACACGCATGCCGAAGCCCCGGCAGATTCTTGCCATGGCAAGGCCGATTTTTCCGGTTCCCACAATACCAGCTGTTTTTTTGTAAAGATTCACCCCCATAAGTCCATTCAGGGCAAAGTTATTTTCGCGGCATTTAATATAAGCCTTGTGGGTGTGGCGGTTGGCAGTGAGAACAAGTGCCATAGCGTGTTCGGCAACAGCCTCCGGGGAGTATCCGGGTACCCGGAGAACCTTAATTCCGTAATGGGCAGCCGCTTTAAGATCCACATTATTATAGCCTGCGCAGCGCATAAGGATCAGCCTTACCCCCTGGATATGGAGTTCCTTTACAACAGCTGTACTGATATCTGCATTTACAAAGGCACAGATTCCATCATAGCCCTTGGCAAGAGAAGCGGTTTCCTCATAGAGATTTGCTTCAATAAACTTAAAAGTAATTCCCGGGTATTCCGGAGCCAACTTGTCAAAAAACTGCTGATCGTAGTCTTTTGCACCATAAAATAAAATTTTCATAATAGTATCTCCTTTTCTCCCTGTATATGTACAGGGTTTGGTGAAATCGTACCGTGAGATTTCTCTGCTGTCAATATAGAGTGTACAGTAGGAGAAAAAATATTCCTTTTCCTGTTACGGTGAACAGTAATCTCTGCATATAGAAGCTTCAGTTACCGGGACAGGAGCTTTTTGTAGCCTAGGTCCATCCCAATGGCTCCAAGTGGGGCAGTAATAAGAATTGCCAGCACCGCTACAGAAAGGACGATTTTTCCACAGGGTAATCCAAGAGTCAGGGGAATGGAGCCGATGGCTGCCTGCACAGTGGCCTTTGGAAGATAGGCTATGATGCAGAAAAGCCGTTCCTTTGGATTCAGGCTGGTTCCTGCCATGCAGAGTGCAACGCCAAGGCAGCGAAACAGAAGGGAAAGAAAGATCATTGCCACAGCAGGAAGTCCTGCATCCAGGGTGTAGCGTATATCCACTGCAGCGCCTACCAGAACAAAAAGTATCACCTCAGCACCAAGCCACAGCTTACCGAATTTTTCAGAAAGACCTTTAGATACAGAGACGGGACTCTTCTGTCTGAGAATGCAGGCCATACTGACAACTGCCAGAAGGCCGGACAGGGCAACTGTGTTTTTCAGCCAGGTTTCCACAGCTGTCATAAGGAAGGCAAAGCCAAGGACAAGGATGAGCTTTGTGCTGCTGCGGATATAGTGGTAACGTCTGTAAAAAGTCTCAAAAAACAGACTGAGAAGACAGCCGGTTACAGCTCCAAGTGCAGCTCCCAGGATAATTGAAACCGGGACAGCAGCAAAATCTGATACACTGGCATGTCCTCCCTGGACCATACTCACAAAGGTAGAAAACAGCACGATCACAGAAATATCATCACAGGAGGATCCTGCAAGGATCAGCTGAGGAATGCTTTTTTTGTTCCATACCCAGTGTCAATAAGCTGTACCATCCGTGGAACCACAACTGCCGGAGAAACAGCTCCCAGGACTGCACCCATTACAGCTGCTTCCATTCCGGTAATGCCCAGAATATGAGGGGCAAAAAGAAAAAATGCCAGAATTTCAAAGGCAGCCGGGACACAGGACATCATAACAGCAGGCCGTCCTACTTTTTTCAGATCCGAAAGATCCAGTGAAAGCCCGGCCTTCAGCAGGATAATAAGCAGAGCAATCTGGCGCAATTCTGATGAAATGGACAGGATGGAAGGATCCAGAAGATCCAGTACATGGGGCCCCAGAATGATTCCGCAGGCAAGTATGCCGATGATACGGGGAAGCTTCAGCATCTGGCAGAAGGCGGCCATAGCAAGGCCTGCCAGAAAAATAAAGGCAAGTGACGTTAACATAAATTTCCTCCTAATTTTTATCGCAGAAAAAAAGCTGGTGCTTCTGCGATATGATAATCTCAGAAGTCATCAGCTTAATAAGCAGTTCAGGTTTCCTTTGGGAGAACTTCATTCCCAAATTCATTGTACCCTATAAAAAGAAAAATGTAAAAAGTTTTCTGCTTTGCACTCCATGATGTTGTCAACCATTTTGTCCGGGGCTTGATTGTGACTGCCTGATTTATTATAATAGGGACAGTTTTTTCAAAGGAGGAGAAAGGAAATGACAGAAAGCATACAGATAACAGAGCTTTCCATGAAAGATTATGAGTTTGTAAACAGAGCCTATCATGTGCTTCATAAAGAACATGTAAATGGAAGACCGGATATTTATGTGGATACGGAAGAGCTTTTAACCAGAGAGGAATATCAGGAAATTCTGGAAAGTGACGAATATGTGGCTGTGGGCGCAAAGGCAGGTGAAAAGCTTGTGGGAGCTGTGATTGCAAAAAGAAAGGAAACACCGGTAAACCCCATGCTGAAAAAGAATCATACACTTTATATTGATGCTGTTTACGTTATGGAGGATTACAGAAGAAGAGGTGTGGGAAAACAGCTTTACGCCTGTATGGAAACACTGGCAAAAAAAGAAAAGCTGAAAAGGATTGATCTTAAGGTATGGTCTTTTAACAGGGAAGCGTATGCCTTTTATAAAAGCCTTGGCCTTGAGATTCAGTGCTGCATTATGGAGAAAAGGTTTAAGGATTAAAGGAATTCAGAGGGAAAGCTGCTTTTTCAGAAACAATAATACAACAGGAAAAAGGAGAGTACAGCAATGACTTTTGTACAGCTCAGATACATATTGACCATAGCAGAAACAAAATCCATGAATAAGGCAGCAGAGCTTCTTTATGTATCTCAGCCGTCTCTTACCAATGCAGTCAAGGAACTGGAAAAGGAAATAGGTATCACGATCTTTTTCCGCAGTGGCAGAGGTGTGACACTTACCGATGACGGCGCAGAGTTTCTGCTTTATGCAAAAGAAATCTGTATGCAGTATGAACAGCTTCTTCAGAGATATGAAGGCAGTGGTATCCGCAAAGAGAAGTTTGGTGTATCCACTCAGCATTATTCTTTTGCAGTGAAGGCCTTTGTGGATGTGGCAAAAAACTGTGATATGTCAAAGTATGAATTTGCTATCCGGGAAACAAGAACAGAGGAGATTATCCATGATGTGAGAACAATGAGAAGTGAGATAGGAGTTCTGTATCTCAGCAGCTTTAATCGAAAATCCATGGAAAAGCTTCTGAAGTCTGCTGATCTGGAATTTCATATGCTGATCAAATGCAGAGCTTATGTGTATCTGTGGAAGGGGCATCCTCTTGCTGATGAGAAAGTCATTCGTTTCAGCCAGCTAGAGCCATACCCCTGTCTTTCTTTTGAACAGGGAGATAACAGTGCTTTTTATCTGTCAGAGGAAATTCTGCCCACCAATGATTACAGCCGCCTTATCAGGGCAAATGATCGTGCCACTATGCTGAACCTGATGATTGGTCTGAACGGATACACTCTTTGTTCCGGAATTATCTGTGACGAGCTTAACGGCAGTAATTACCGGGCAGTACCTTTCCTGGATGAGGATGATTCAGAGGGAAATAGGATGGATATTGGATACATTACAAGGAAAAATCTTACTCTCAGCCGTCTGGGGGACAGATATGTATCTGCTCTGAAGAAATATCTGGATGAAAGCAGCAGAGAATATGAGGAGATATAGAGAATATACAGGCTGGTTATAGCTTAAAGCTATAGCTGGCTATTTTTTTTGTGTATTAGACAGGTGCTGTTGTTATATGGTAGTATCATCGACATGAAAAACATACTAAACAGATATGTAAATATGATTAATGATGGGAGGGAGAAAATGAGAGATGTGCTGATTATCGGAAGCGGACCAGCAGGCATTACTGCTGCAATTTATGCAAAAAGAGCAAATCTGGACGTTCTGCTTCTGGAAAAGGAATATGAGGGAACCGGGCAGATCGCAGAAAGTCCCTGTGTTGACAATTATCCGGGTCTGCCGGGAATCAGCGGATATGAGCTGGGAGAAAGATTTCTGAACCATGCGAAAAAGCTGGAGATTGAAATCCTGGAGGACGAAGCCAAAGGCATTACAAAAACGGAAAAATATTTTCAGGTGGAGCTGAAGTCCGGAAGCTGTCTGGAAGCAAAAACAGTGATTTATGCAGCAGGAGCTTCTCATCGGAGACTTATGATTCCAGGAAGTAAAAAGCTGGAGGGAAATGGAATTTCCTACTGCGTTTCCTGTGACGGTGCCTTTTATCAGGGAAAAGACGCAGCAGTGATTGGAGGCGGAAATACTGCACTGGATGATGCGCTGCTGCTGTCGGAAATCTGCAGGAAGGTTTTTCTTATACACCGGAGAGAAAGCTTCCGGGGAGCATATGGTACTCTGAAGCTTCTGGAGAAAAAGAAAAATGTGGAAATCATTCGGAGTACGGAAGTGAAAAAGCTGGAAAAGAGAGGCAGAGAGATACAGCTTTTCCTTGATTCTGGAAGAGAACTGACTGTTCATGGCATTTTTGCCGCAATCGGAATGCAGCCCCGGACAGAAATTCTCAAGGGGCTGGTAAACCTGGATAAAAATGGATATATCCAGACAGAAGAGGAAGGCCTCACATCAGCAGAAGGCTTTTATGGAGCCGGTGATGTAAGAGCCGGAAAGCTTCGGCAGGTGATTACTGCTGCGGCAGACGGGGCAGCAGCAGCTACTGCCGCAGCCCGGTATATTCTGGAGCATTACCAATAATTTTTTATAGAGAAAGGAACCGAAAAAATGGTAAAGGAACTGACAGCACAGAACTTTGAGGCAGCATTAAAAGAAAATAAAACAGCAGTCGTAGAATTTTATTCCAAAACCTGCACACACTGCAAAAAACTGGAGGCAGGCATTCAGGAGCTTTCAGAGGAGCTGGGGGACAGCGTGTTTTTTGGAAAGGTGGAAATTCCTGCAGAAATATTTCTGGCAGAGGAATATGAGGTAGGTTCTGTACCTGCATTATTGTATTTTAAGGACGGGCAGCTCAGGGAACGGTCTTTGGGCTTTGTACATAAGCTGATTATTGCGGAAAACATCAAAAAATTATAAGGAGGTACAGATATATGGGATATCCAAGTATTTTTCCTACGGGAACAACAGTTTATGATAAAGAAAAGGCATTTAACGGTTATACGGTTTTTCCTTCGGCAAAGGGAGCTTTGCTTATTGATATGAATGGAAGAGAGGTTCAGCTGTGGGCGGGGCTGGGAGGCTTTCCCAATAAAATTCTTCCCGGCGGCTATGTAATGGGTACAACAGGAACCCGTCCGGGAAAAAAAGCCTATCAGGATCAGATTGATCTGGTGCAGGTAGACTGGGAGGGAAATATTGTATGGAAATTTGACCATACAGAGCTGATTGGAGATGGAGATAAGGAACCGGTCTATATGGCAAGGCAGCATCATGATTTTCAGAGAGAGGGATCTACCGTAGGCTATTACTACCCGGGCGGAGAACCTCGTACAGACGGAGGGAACACGCTTCTTCTGACTCACGAAAATCTTTACCAGCATGAGATTTCAGATAAGCGTCTGATTGATGACAAAATTATTGAGGTAGACTGGGAGGGAAATATTCTCTGGAGCTGGAGAGCTAGTGATCATTTTGAACAGTTTGGCTTTGATGAAGCTGCCAGAAATGCGCTGTTCCGCAATCCATGCCTTCAGGGTGAGGCCGGCGGAGACTGGATGCATATTAACAGCATGTCTGTGTTGGGCGAAAACAAATGGTATGATCAGGGGGATGAGCGTTTCCATCCGGAAAATATTATTATTGACGGACGAAATTCCAATATTCTTGCCATAATCAGCAAAAAAACAGGGGATATTGTCTGGAAGCTGGGACCGGATTTTAATGAAAGTGAAGCAACGAAAAAGCTGGGCTGGATTATCGGACAGCACCATCTGCACATGATTCCCAAGGGACTGCCGGGAGAGGGAGATCTTCTGGTGTTTGACAATGGAGGAGAAGGCGGCTACGGTGTGCCGAATCCAGGAGCTCTGACAGGAGTAAATAATGCAAGGCGGGATTATTCCAGAGTCCTTCAGTTCAATCCTGTGACACTGGAAATTACCTGGCAGTATACCCCTCAGGAAGCAGGACATCTTTTGTTTACCGATGCGTCCAAGTTTTACAGTTCCTATATCAGTTCTGCACAGAGGCTTCCAAATAGAAATACCCTGATTACAGAAGGCTCTGATGGAAGACTGATAGAGGTGACGCCGGACCATGAAATCGTGTGGGAATACATCAATCCGTATTTTAATACCATTCTTGGAAAATTTACCAATAATATGATTTACAGGGCTTACCGTGTACCCTATGAGTGGATTCCCCAGGTGGAGAAACCTCAGGAGATTTCAGTGGAAAAAATTAATGTGGAAACCTTCCGGGTGCCGGGCTCCCTGACAGGAAATCAGCTTGGTAAGATAACCGTTATTGAGGGCGTGGATCCTAATGCCAGACTAATGACAGGCGGCGGAGCCGGAGAAGATGAGGATGAAGAGATCAATTTCTGTGTTGCAACTGTCAGAAAAAGTGATCTAGTAAAGTAAACGCAGGATAAGGAAGAGGGAGTGATAAAATGAGAAACAGAAAACTTACAGCGGTATTTTTGGGAACAGTATTTGCACTTGGCCTGATTGCAGGAGGATATGGAGCTTTTGGGGAAACGGTAAATGCCAAGGCGAAAAAAACAGAAAAAGGAGAATACAAGGAGGTGCAGATCGGATTTCCAAGTGCTGGCTCAGACTGGGCAGAGGGAACTCTTGCACTGGCCCAGGAAAAGGGGTATTTGGATGAATATCTTCATCCTCTTGGCTATGATGCGAAGCTGACTGCCTTTACAGGGGCAGCGCCGGCCATCCATGAGGCACTGGTATCCCAGGATCTGGATTATGCCTATTATGCAGGCTTTGCAGGAGTCATGGCGAAATCCAATGGCATTGATACAAAGCTTCTGACAGTTGCAGGATATGGCTCTGCATGGCAGCTTGCAGTGACTGTGGATTCTGGGATTTCCACTCTGAAGGATCTGAAGGGAAAGACGATTTCCTATCAGAGAGGCGCAGCTCCGCAAATGTATTTACTGAAAATCCTGGAAGAAGCTGGATTGGAAGAAGGAGATGTGAATTTGGTAAACAGTACAATTCCAGAGGGACTGTCCAGTCTTTCTGCAGGGGCAGTAGACGGAGCTGTTGTTACCTACGGACAGGCAGATACCCTTGTGGAACAGGGAAAAGCCAAAATCCTTCATAAAGGAGTGGAGGCGGATCTGGATACATATTTTGAGCCTACTGTACTTCTTGGAAGAACAGAATTCGTGGAGGAAAATCAGGAAGTAAATGTGGCGCTGCTCAAAGCACTTCTAAAGGCAAAGGATCAGATTGTCCAGGATCCGGAGAGCTTTTATGAGTTATCCTCCCAAAAAAGCGGAAGAACTCTGGAACAGGTAAAATCGGTAGCCGTGGAGGATCCAAAACTTGGCTATCCCGTAAGTCTGGATGACCAGTATATTGACTCCCTGAAAAAAATTGAGAAATTTGAGCTGAAAAATAATCTGATATCCGCAAAAGTGGATTTTGATTCCTGGATTGATGCTTCCTATCAGAAGCAGGCACTTGAGGAATATCAGAAAGATACAGAGGAGAACCAGTAAAATGAAAAGACAGCGTTATGGAATCTTGAAGACACCGGCAGTTCTCTTTAATTTTCTTATTCTGCCGGCACTTATTGCAGCGGCCTGGTATGTGGCAACAGCAACCGGCGCAATGTCAACACTGATCCTTCCAAGGCTTGGTACAGTGTTTCAGACTTTCATACAGCAGATTACCTCAGGAGTTCTTCCAGGGGACCTGGCAGTGAGTCTGAGCCGTATTGTAAAAGGTTATTCTCTGGCCGTTATTTTTGGAATTCTCCTGGGAGTAATCATGGGAATGAGTACAGTGGCAAACCGATTTTTCATTCTGACCTTTACGGCTATCCGCCAGATTCCCATGATCGCCTGGGTTCCGATTCTCATTATATGGTTTGGGATTGGTGAGGAATCCAAGGTGGCAGTTATCTTTCTTGCTTCTTTTTTTCCTGTACTGGTAAACACGATCAGCGGAATTGAAAGGACGGACAGGAAACTGGTTGAGGTAGGAAAAATGTACCACCTTAATGGCTGGCAGCAGTTTGTAAAAATCTATCTTCCTTCTGCACTTCCATCAATTTTTGTGGGACTGAAGCTGGGATTAAGCGTTTCCTGGATGGCTGTGGTAGGAGCAGAGATGATTGCAGCCACATCCGGAATTGGTTTCCGTATTAATGACGCAAGAAGCCTTATGCAGTATCCGGTGGTATTTTCGGGAATTATTGCTATTGCAGTGGTGGGAGTTGTAATGGATCAGATTATCTCACTGATTTCAAAACTGTGCACACCCTGGGAAAGAGAAAGGTGAATATATGGGACAGGAACTGACCATAAAAAATGTAAACAAAAGCTTTGAGGTAAATGGAGAAAAAATAAATGTTCTCAATGACATTAATCTGGATATTAAAGAGGGAGAATTTGTGGTTCTTGTAGGGCACAGTGGGTGCGGAAAAAGCACTCTTCTCAAGATTATTGCAGGACTTGAAAAAAATGATACCGGTCTGGTAGCGGCAGGCGGACAGGAGATTACGGAGCCTGCTGCAGATCGTGGAATGATTTTTCAGGAACACCGGCTGTTTCCATGGATGAGTATTGAGAGAAATGTCCAGCTTGGTTTAAAGGGATTGGCCAGGGAGGAAAAAAAGAAGCTTTCAGATCAGTATCTGGAGCTTGTGAAGCTTTCAGAATTCAAAAAAGCCTATCCCCGTCAGCTGTCCGGTGGAATGTCCCAGAGGGCAGCCATTGCAAGGGCACTGGCAACTCAGCCGAAAATACTGCTTCTGGATGAACCATTTGGAGCTCTGGATGCTCTTACAAAAATCGAGCTTCAGGAGGAGCTTCTGAAGATACGGAGCCGGTGCGGAAATACAATGATCATGGTAACCCATGACATTGAAGAGGCGATATTTCTTGCAGATCGCATTGTGGTTATGTCGGCGAGGCCGGGGCGTATCAGGGATGTAATCCAGGTAGAGCTTGGTAAATACCGTGATCGTGGCGGAAGTGATTTTGCACATTATAAAAAGAAAATTCTTGACTATTTCTTTGAAGAAAAAGCAGCAGAGCCGGAGTATAATATCTGATCCGGCTCTGCTGCTTTTTGACTAATGCAGGGAATAAAGATCCTTATAAAAATCAGGATAGGAGATATTAACGCATTCTCCGCCCCGGATATCCATAGTTCCCTCACAGATTGTTCCGGCTACTGCAAAGGACATGGCAATCCGGTGATCCAGATGGGAATCAATGACAGCTCCGTGAAGGGGCTTCCCGCCGTGAATGATCATTCCGTCATCTGTTCCCTCAATGTCTGCGCCCATTCGTTTCAGGTTATCCACCATAACCGCAATCCGGTCAGATTCCTTTACCTTCAGCTCCTGAGCGTCCCGGATCACGGTTGTTCCTTCTGCAAAGGCTGCCATAACTGCCAGCATGGGAATTTCATCGATCAGGGTCGGGATATCTGCTCCTTCAATGACGGTTCCTTTCAGACTGCTTGTACGGATCAGAAGGTCAGCCGTAGGCTCCCCGTCATGCTTTTCATTTAAAAGAGTAAGGTCAGCTCCCATGGCGCGGCAGATTTTAAGGATTCCTGCTCTGGTAGGATTAATGCCTACATTTTTAAGAAGAATCTCACTGTCTGGAGTCAGAAGACCTGCGGCAATAAAATAGGCGGCAGATGAAATATCTCCGGGAACAGTGATTTCTCTTGCCTCAAGAACAGGCTCCGGTTTAATGGAGGCTGTGGTATTTTCCGAAGTTATTTCAGCGCCGAAATAATTCAGCATAATCTCGGTATGGTTTCTGGAAAGGAAAGGTTCCGTTACACTGGTAATACCATCGCCGTACATACCTGCCAGAAGTACGCAGGATTTTACCTGGGCGGAGGCTACCGGGGAATTATAATGAATGGCATGAAGTTTTTTTCCATTGATCATAAGGGGAGCGCATCCGTTTCCTTTCTGGCTTACAATATCCGCTCCCATAGAAGTAAGAGGGGCTATGATCCGGTTCATGGGACGGGTACGGATAGAGTCGTCTCCGTCAAGACTGGAAGAAAAACGCTGACCTGCCAGGATTCCGGAGATCAGTCTGGTGGTGGTTCCGCTGTTACCTACATCAAGAGTTTCTGTTGGGGCGCTCAGTCCGTGGAGGCCTTTTCCCCGCACAAGGATTTCCTCTTTATTGTGTTCAATTTCAATTCCCATTTTGCGGAAACAGGAAATGGTGGAAAGGCAGTCAGCGCCTTCCAGAAAATGAGAGATTTTTGTGGTTCCTTTTGCAAGGGAGCCGAACATGACTGCCCTGTGGGAAATGGATTTATCTCCGGGAATCACAAGTGTTCCCCGAAGACCTGTCTGTTTTTTGATTTCCATACTGCTACCTACCGTTCATATACAATATAATTTCTTTTTTTCAGAAGAGCGGCGCCGCGCTTCATAGCGTCCTCCTCATAAAATTCAATTTTCAGCACGCCCTGTTCAAATTCACGGTTGTGGATAATGCCGATATTTTTGATGCTGATATTATCCATGGCAAGAATTGTAGCAATAGTGGCAATTCCGCCTGCTTCATCCACAATATCAAGATAAAGAACATATGCTTTGGTGATAAGGCCGCTGGAGGTTACGTCAATAGAATCACGGTAATCTCTGGAGGCGGCAAAAAGCTGATAAAGCTGGTCCGCATCTTTGTTGTCAACAGAGCAGCGGATCTGGATCAGCATGCGAATATATTCGTCCAGAACAGTGGAAATATTTTTTGTGTTTTCCAGACAGATCTGCTGCCACATGACAGGAGAGGAGGAGGCAATGCGGGTAATATCCCGGAAGCCGCCTGCTGCAATGGTTTTCATATATTCCGCATCGTTGTCAAGGGCGCTGACAAGGTTGACCAGAGAGGAGGCAATGATATGGGGAAGGTGACTGACTCCCGCTGTGATAAAATCATGCTCCTCAGCAGTAAGGACCATGGGAATGGCTCCCAGAGAATCCACAAGCTCTGAAAATGCAGTTAATTTATTTAAAGAAACCTGTCCTCCCGGCGTCAGAATATAGTAGGCGTTTTCCAGAAGGTGATCGGAAGAATTGGAAAAGCCCGACCGTTCAGAACCTGCCATGGGATGACCGCCGATAAAGCAGTGATCCATTTCCAGCTTTTCTACAGCCTCATGGATCGGCCCTTTTACGCTTCCGGCATCTGTGATGATACAGCTGTCGGAAATGACGGTTTTCAGGTATTTCAGGTATTCAATGTTATATTCAACAGGGGCGCACAGAAAAATATAGTCGCAGGTTTTATAACGTTCGTCTTCTTTTTCCAGTACCCCGTCAATAACACCGCTGTTTAAAGCTGCGGCAAGAGTTTCTTTATGTCTGGCATATGCCAGGATATGGTAATCCGGATGAAATTTGCGGATTGCTTTTGCAATAGAGCCTCCGATCAGTCCAAGGCCGATAAAACCAATGGTTTTCATATGTTCAGGTATCCTTTCCCATGAAAAATATATTCATATTTTAAAAGATAAGGGGAAAAAAGTCAAATACTGTAGGGAAAAGTAAAAATTCGTGAAATTTTCACATTATTTCCGTAAAAAAAGTTGTTAAAATTATATAAAATACTTGAAAAAGCTGAGAAATTTTAGTAAAATATGAACATATCAGACAAACAGGGAGGTATTACATATGGACGTTTATAGAACTGACCGAATCAGAAATGTAGTCCTATTAGGTCATGGGGGCTCCGGCAAAACCACACTGGCAGAGGCAATGGCATATCTTGCGGGAATGACAAGCCGCCTGGGAAGAGTAGAGGATGGAAATACAGTCAGTGATTTTGATAAAGAGGAGATCAAGAGACATTTTTCTATTTCTGCATCATTGATTCCTGTTCCGTGGGATAAAGTAAAAATCAATGTTCTTGACACTCCTGGATATTTTGATTTTGTGGGAGAGGTAGAAGAAGCAGTCAGCGCAGCAGATGCAGCCATCATCGTTGTTTCCGGTAAAGCGGGGGTTCAGGTGGGAACACAGAAAGCATGGAATCTCTGCGAGAAATACAGACTTCCGCGTATGTTCTTTGTAACAGACATGGATATGGATGATGTCAGCTATCGTAAGGTCGTGGAAGAGCTGACAGAGCTTTACGGCAAGAAGATCGCGCCTCTTCATTTCCCAATCCGTGAAGACGGTAAATTTGTAGGCTATGTAAATGTTGTAAAACAGGCCGGAAGAAAATATATTGACAAGGGCGGCAAACAGGAATGTGAGATTCCGGAATATCTGAACGAATATCTGGAAAAATACCATGACATTCTTATGGAATCTGTGGCAGAGACAAGCGAAGAATTTATGGACCGTTATTTTGAGGGAGATGAGTTCTCTGTAACTGAGGTTTCTGCAGCTCTTGCTACAAACGTACAGGACGGAAGCATTGTTCCGGTATGTATGGGCGCGCCGGTAAGCTTAAGAGGCGTATCCAATCTTCTTGACGATATCTGCGGATATTTCCCAAGCCCGGATAAACGCTCCTGCAATGGAATTTCCCAGAAGACAAATGAGATTTTTGAGGCAAATTATGATTTTGCCAAAGCGAAATCCGCATATGTATGGAAAACAATCGTTGATCCGTTCATCGGCAAATATTCCTTTATCAAGGTTGCTTCCGGTGTTATCAAATCCGATGATACTCTTCTCAATGTAGAAAGAGGAGAGGAAGAACGTCTGAATAAGCTGTATGTTCTGGAAGGCTCCAAGCCTTATGAGGTTCCTGAGCTTCATGCAGGAGATATCGGCGCTATTGCCAAGCTGAACAGCGTACAGACAGGCGACAGCCTTGCTACCAAGACCACTCCGGTTCTTTATCCGAAGGCAGTGATCTCTACTCCTTATACCTGCAAGAGATATAAGGCAGTTAAGAAGGGCGATGAGGATAAAATTTCTCAGGCTCTTGCAAAAATGACAAGTGAGGATAAAACTCTTCGTGCAGAAAATGATTCTGCCAACAGACAGACTCTTCTTTACGGCATGGGAGATCAGCATCTTGACATTATTGTAAACAAGCTGAAAGATCGCTATAAAGTTGACATTGAGCTTTCCAAGCCAAAGGTTCCGTTCCGCGAGACCATCCGCAAGAGTTCTGATGTAGAAGGCAAGCACAAGAAACAGTCCGGTGGACACGGCCAGTACGGGCACGTTAAAATGCGCTTTGCACCGTCCGGTGATCTGGAAACACCATATGAGTTCGAGCAGGTAGTTGTAGGCGGCGCTGTTCCTAAGAACTATTTCCCGGCAGTGGAAAAAGGACTTCAGGAATGTGTTCTGAAAGGACCTCTTGCTTCCTATCCGGTTGTTGGTGTGAAGGCAACTCTTTATGATGGATCCTATCATCCGGTAGACTCTTCAGAGATGGCATTTAAGATGGCGACCATCCTTGCATTTAAGAAGGGATTTATGGATGCTTCCCCGGTTCTTCTTGAGCCGATCGTCAGCATGAAAGTAACCGTTCCGGATAAATACACCGGAGACGTTATGGGCGATCTGAACAAACGCCGCGGCCGTGTTCTGGGAATGAATCCGGATCATGATGGAAATACTGTAATTGAGGCAGATATCCCAATGCTTGAGATTTACGGATATTCCACAGATCTTCGTTCCATGACAGGCGGAAGCGGAGACTTCTCCTATGAATTTGCCCGCTATGAGCAGGCTCCAGCAGATATCCAGAAAAAGGAGATCGAGGCAAGAGCAGCCAAAGATGACGGAGCAGAGGATAAATAAAAAATAATTCCATGTCAGATGATGGGGAGAGATATTTTAAGGCACAGGATTAAGTCCTGTGCCTTGATTATAGAACCAAAATTGTAAGTATTAGATACATTACGGGTTCAGCAGTTTTTCTGGTAGCTGAAAGAAGGTAGCTGATAATATATTATTTCATTTCTTTAATCAGTTGATAAATCAACTTTTTCTGATTGTCTGTTAAATAAATCCACTGGGTAAATAAATCTAATTGATCCCTATTTAATTGAACAGTAAAATTATTATCTGAAAAGAATTGCGCTAGGGTGATTCCGAAGGCAGAACAAATCGCTTCCAGAGCAGGGATAGAAGGAACAGTGTTTCTACGGTGAATATTTGCTATTGTTGATGAAGAAAGACCAGATTCAGCAGCTAATTTGTAGTCAGACCATTCCCGCTCTTTCATTAAGTTGTCAATTCGTTTAATTACGTCCATATGAATCCTCCATTGTAAGTATTATATTGTTCAAAAGAGTAATAAAAATATTTACGATTATAAACAGCAGAAACCAAAGATATGTAAAATCCAATCATACAAAACTACGTCTGCTGTTCTGAAGAGGACAGAATGATGTGGTTTTGTGATTGCTTATTTTGCAGGCAGTTCTTTTATATTCGGGGATTGAAAGTGATTTATCTGATGGTATAATAGAGGAAGATAATGCGGAAGATAGTACGGAAGTAAACGGAGGGATTTTATGGGAGAGTATAAGCCGCCTTTTACAATTACAAATGAAATATTGTCCTATGTGTCTTCTATTTCAGAAAAAATAGGACAGATTACTGCTGTCAATAATCTGCAGACAAAACCACATTTAAGAAAAAATAATCGAATTAAATCCATTCATTCTTCTTTGAAGATTGAGGCAAATTCTCTGTCTTTAGGCCAGGTCAGAGATCTGATCAATGGCAGACCTGTATTAGGCGAACAGAAAGAAATACAGGAGGTTAAAAATGCGTACGCAGCGTATGAACAGCTGGCAAAGATTCATCCATATGATATCAATGACCTGAAAAAGTTTCATAATATTATGACAAAATATGTTGTAGAGGAATCTGGTGATTTCCGGCATGGCGAGGAGGGCGTATTTAATGGGGAGCAATGTATTTTCATGGCGCCTCCGGCACGACTGGTTCCTCAGTTAATAAATGAGCTTTTTTCCTGGATGAAAGAATCTCATGGAAGTGTTCATCCATTGATTTTGAGCAGCGTGTTTCATTATGAATTCGTTTTTATCCATCCGTTTTCTGACGGAAATGGAAGAATGGCAAGATTATGGCATACAGCTATTTTATCTAAATGGAAACCAATATTTGAGTATATTCCCATTGAGAGTCAGATTGAAAAGTTTCAGGATGAATATTATGAGGCAATTGCCAGATGTCATGTAAATGGAGAATCTACAGTTTTTATTGAGTTTATGCTGCGGCAGATTGACAGAATATTAAGTGATATTTCTGTTCAGCTCAGTGAAGATAATGAGCACCTTTCTGAATATGTAAAAAAAGTATTTGATATTATGGAATATGATATCCCTTATACTGCCAGTGCTCTTATGGAAAAGCTGAACCTGAAATCCAAAGAGGGATTTCGAAGAAATTATCTGCGTCCGGCAATGGACATGGGTCTTATCCAAATGACGATTCCAGATAAACCTAACAGCAGAAACCAAAGATATGTAAAAATTTAAAATCCAATTATAAAACCACGTCTGCACTTCTGAAGAGGACAGCATGACGTGGTTTTGTGATTTACATAAATTTTGAATATGAAGTTTAAGGTACAAACTTCCCTGAATAATTAGCTGCCGTTGTTCCTGAAGTATTAGGAGCAATCCTGAGTCCCTTATGTTACTTTAATAAGCTTAAAAGAGAGCTTCCAATAGTTCCCTCCGGCATTTTTACTCCGAAATTATCTGCTATAGTTGCGCCTACCACTGCAAAGGTTTCCTGTTCCGGAATTTCAGCTCCGCCCTTCATAGAGGGAGAGTAAGCCAGGAAGGGAACCTTTTCACGGGTATGGTCAGTTCCTGTGTAGGTGGGATCGTTGCCGTGATCTGCTGTGATGATCAGAAGATCGTCCTTTTTCATTAAATCCAGGAGTCTGCCAAGGTTTACGTCAAATTTCTCAATTTCCCGGGCATAGCCTTCGGGATCTCTTCTGTGTCCCCAGAGAGCATCAAAATCCACCAGGTTTACAAAGCAGAGACCGTGGAAATCTGTCTGAGCAATTTCAAGGGTCTGTTCCATACCGTGTACAGAGCTTTTTGACTTGTGGGCGTCAGTGATTCCCTGACCGTCAAAAATATCCCTGATTTTTCCTACCGAGATCACATCCAGTCCGGAGGCCTTCAGCGCATCCAAAGCTGTTTTGCCAAAGGGCTTCAGCGCATAGTCGTGGCGGTTACTGGTACGCTTAAATTCACCTTTCTTTTTGCCTGTATAGGGGCGGGCAATGACGCGACCTACCCGCCATTCTTCTTTCATAGTCAGTTCTCTGGCAATCTCACAGCAGCGATACAGCTCATCAAGACCAAAGGTTTCTTCGTTTCCGCAGATCTGCATAACGGAATCCGCAGAAGTGTAAACGATCATATGACCTGTGGCAATTTCTTCTTCTGCAAGCTCATCCAGAATTTCAGTTCCGCTGGCGCTTTTATTCCCGATGACTGTGCGGCCGGTACGTTTTTCAAGTTCCCTGATAAGCTCCGGAGGAAAGCCGGTTTCTGTGAAGGTTTTGAAAGGTCTGGTGACTTCCAGTCCCATCATTTCCCAGTGTCCGGTCATGGTGTCCTTGCCGTTGCTTTTTTCACAGAGCTTTCCGTAGTAAGCCAGAGGGGCAGAGGCAGGAGGAACCTGCTTCAAAGGGGTAATGTTTGCAAGACCCAGCTTCTGCAAAGTGGGAATATGGAAGGAGTCTGCAGTCTGAGAAATATGTCCCAGAGTATTTACATCCACATCTCCGAAAGCCGGGGAATCCGGCATGGCTCCAACTCCCAGAGAATCCGCAACAATCACAAAAATACGTCTGAATTTTTCCATCATCCATTTACCTCATTTGATAAAAATAAAATAGACTTTTAACGTTTCAAACATCTGTACTATAGTTAGTATAATCCTGTTTTTGGGGTTTGCCAAGGGATTGTCAGTAAAATAACTGTAAATGAGCAAATTTAAACAGATGTATAAAAGCCTTTCTGGTTTGTCTTTGCAAGATGTATATAGAGAGTTTAATGTTTTTTATGTCCGCACATTACGGGTTTTATAATACTTAATCTGGCATTTGTCCGTTTACAGCGTGTTATCAGTTTTATGACAGGTTTCCTGCAGGTTGATTTTTTTAACAAAGATTAATTGAGACTCCATTGTTTTCCGGTTGGTGATTTTTTATAATACAGTCAGGAGGTGAAACTGATGAAGGAAATCAGGCTAGGCCGTGTTCTGGTGGGAAACCGTCATAAACGTGGGATTACCCAGGATGAACTGGCTGCGTATTTAGGAGTGTCCAAAGCTGCTGTTTCCAAATGGGAAACCGGTATGACATACCCGGACATTACGCTGCTGCCGCAGCTTGCGGCATATTTTAATATCAGTATTGATGAACTTATGGGATATGAACCTCAGATGGATAAAATGGAAATCCGGAAATGCTATTATCTGCTTGCAGAAGAATTTTCCTCTCTTTCCTTTAAGGAGGCACTGGAACACTGCCATGAAAAGATAAAAAAATATTATTCCTGCTATCCGTTTTTGTTTCATATGGGTATTTTGCTGGTAAATCATTTTATGCTGGCAGGAAGCCAGGAAAAATCGGAGCAGATACTGGAAGAGGCAAGAGAGCTTTTCAGCCGTGTAAAAACAGAAGCAGAGGATCCGAATCTTGGAAAAGAGGCGCTTCAGATGGAAGCGTACTGCCTGCTGATCCTGAAACGGCCGGAAGAGATACTGGAGCTGTTAGGCGAGGATGCGATAATAACAAATCCTGCAGAACCGGTGCTGGCTTCTGCCTATCAGCTTCTGGGAAATGCTTCGGAAGCGGAACGGATTTTGCAGATCGGCATATATAAAGAGGTTGTTGCCCTGTGCAATGTATTATCCTCATATATGAATCTCTGTACAGGAGGAGCTGAGGAATTTGAGGAGATCTGCAGCCGGTTTCTTGCAGTTGCACAAGCCTTTCAGCTGGAGAAACTTCATCCGGGGATCATGCTTCCCGGTTATCTTATGATTGCGCAGGGATGGGCAGTGCGGAAGGAATGGGAAAAGACATTTGAGTTTCTGGAAAAATATACAGAGCTGGCAACAGGAGATATTTATCCTCTGCAGCTTCACGGAGATTCTTTTTTTCATAAACTGGACAGCTGGCTGGAAGAGTCGCTGCCTCTGGGCGTTCAGCCTCCCAGAAATGTCTCTGTAATTCGGCGCAGTATGACCCAGGCTCTTACAGACAGTCCGGCTTTTCGGGAGATTTCAGAAGAATTCCGATTTGGGAAGCTGGTGTCCCGGCTGAAAAAGAATGAGGAGGAACAGTAGATGGATGCGATTGTTTTGCAGGGTCTTTCCAAAACATATATGAATGGAAAAAGAGCAGTAAACAGGATTAGTTTTTCTCTGAAGCAGGGAGAAGTATTTGGATTTCTCGGGCCAAACGGGGCAGGAAAAACAACGACTGTAAAGCTTCTTACAGGGATGCTGGCTCCTTCTGAGGGAGAATGCAGGATACTTGGACTGAATCCTGCAGAAGTCCCGGAAAAGGTACACGCTGTTTCCGGGGTAGTAACGGAGCATGCGCAGATGTACAACAATATGACTGGAAAGCACAATCTTATTTTTTATGGTTCTGTGTTCGGAATGGCAAAAGCAGAGGCAGATAAAAGAGCGGATTTCCTGCTGAAACAACTGGAACTGGATGAAGCGGGAGATCAGAAGCTGTCTACCTATTCGACAGGCATGCGTCAGAGGCTTTCCCTTGCCAGAGCTTTGATCCACAGACCACAGATCCTTTTTCTTGACGAACCTACTTCCGGACTTGATCCGGAAAGCGCTCAGAATGTGAATCAGCTGATCAGGAAGCTGGCAGAGGATGATCATATAACGATTTTTCTCTGCACACACCAGCTTCGATATGCTCAGGAGATCTGTACAAGATATGGACTGATGGCTCAGGGAAGGCTGCTTGCCACCGGCACTCTGGATGAATTGCGAAATAAGGTGGATTCCGGTATAAGTCTTGAGATCTGTGGGGATCACATGCCGGAGGAACTGGGATTTTTAAGAACAGGAGAGAGGCAGTATGAGAGCAGAATCCGGTCCGACAAAGAGATTCCTGACCTTGTCCGTAAAATCGTAACAGGCGGCGGAGATATTTACTCGGTCAATGTAAAAAAACCGTCCCTGGAGGATATTTATTTTTCCTTTACTGCCAGAGAGGAGGCACTGCTATGAAACAAAAAATGGCTGCTATTATCAGAAAAGACTTAAGAAATATCACGGCCAATAAAAATCTGTTTCTTTCCCTTTTGATCGTTCCCCTGGTTTTTACCATTATTTTTCCGTCCATTCTCGTGTGCGCCATCCATTTTATGCCGGATGACCCGGACATTCAGAAGATGCTGGAGCTTCTGCCGATGTCCCTTCGCTCCGGAAATATGGAGCTGGACCTGATGGGAATGATTCTGAATTATATTCTTCCTGTGTTTTTTCTGATCATACCGGTAATGGCGGCGTCCATTATGTCAGCCAGCGCATTTGTAGGGGAAAAGGAAAAACATACTCTGGAGACTCTGCTTTACTGTCCTTTGTCTGTGAAACAGATCTTCTGTGCAAAGGTAATGGCATCCTTTTTTCTGAGTATGCTGATATCTTTTATTTCTTTTCTGGCAATGCTTCTGGTACTTGAAGCAGAGACACTGTTTCTGATGGGAAGTTTTCTGCTTCCCGGAATCAGCTGGTTTGTGATTTTGTTTTTGATCTCGCCTTCTGTTTCCCTGATCGCAATTACTTTGATCGTGCGGGGTTCCGCAAAGGCTCAGAGTGTGGAAGAGTCCCAGCAGGGCGCTGTTTTTCTGGTGATTCCGCTGCTTCTGCTGGCTGTGGGACAGTTTATGGGAGTGCTTCTTGTAAACACATGGATTTTGTTGGGATTGGGAGCACTATGCGCTTTGGCGGCAGGACTTCTTCTGAAAAGATCAATGGGACGGTTCAGCTATGAAATGCTGCTGAAATAATGAAACAGAAAATTTGAAAAAAGGAATAAAGGATAAACATGGAATGGAACAGACAGAATGCGGTACAGGCATAAAAAGAAGTATCAGAATCCAATCCCGGGATATGGGTGGATCATTCCGGGTATGTGGCAGAGGCCTGCAAAAATATTGCGCAGCTCTGCCATGGTCTGTCTGTTGAAGAAGCTTATATGCTTCTGTAAATTTTGTTGTCTGTTACAGTTGTCTGTCAGTATTTACATAAAAATGGACAAAAAAAGTATAATATTTTTGTGTAAAATATGGAAACTGAAGATTGTCCTCCAAAATATACAAGATATGCCTTGACGGAAAGCTGGTTATACTATATATTCTAAACATGAAATATGAGTTGCACAGAAATAACTGTGTGGATTTAAAAACAGGAGGATGATTCATGAGACAGGAATGGGCTTCATTTAACGGAGGCGTTTGGCAAAAAGAAATCAACGTGCGTGATTTCATTCAGAAAAACTATACACCTTATGAGGGAGATGAATCCTTTCTGGCAGGACCTACAAAGGCCACAAACGATTTATGGGCACAGGTTATGGAGCTGACAGAGGAAGAGCATAAAAAAGGCGGTGTCCTGGATATGGATACTCATATTATCTCCACCATTACATCCCATGGACCGGGATATCTCAATAAAGAAAAAGAAACAATTGTAGGATTTCAGACAGATAAGCCCTTTAAGCGGGCGCTTCAGCCAAACGGCGGTATCCGTATGGCGATCAAAGCCTGCGAGGACAACGGCTATCATGTGGATCCGGAAATTGTAGATTTTTATACAAAATACAGAAAAACACACAACGACGGTGTATTCGACGTATATTCACCGGAAATGCGCGCCTGCCGTTCCAGCCATATTATTACAGGGCTTCCGGATGCCTATGGACGCGGCCGTATCATCGGCGATTACAGACGAGTGGCTCTCTACGGAGTGAACCGTCTGATCGAGGACAAAGAGGATCAGAAGGCGGGAACACGAAGCAATATGTATGAGGATGTGATCCGGGGCCGAGAGGAGCTTTCTGAACAGATCAAGGCCTTAAAGGAACTGAAAAAGCTTGGAGAGATCTACGGCTTTGACATTTCAAGACCGGCTCAGAACGTGCAGGAAGCCATTCAGTGGCTGTACTTCGGATACCTGGCAGCCATTAAGGAGCAGAACGGCGCGGCAATGTCTCTTGGACGTACCTCTACCTTCCTTGACATTTACGCAGAGCGCGACCTTGCAAACGGCACCTTTACAGAGGAGCAGATCCAGGAATTTATCGATCACTTTATTATGAAGCTCCGTCTTGTAAAATTTGCTAGAACTCCGGAGTACAACGCGCTGTTTTCCGGAGATCCTACCTGGGTTACAGAATCCATTGCAGGTATGGGAATTGACGGAAGAAGCATGGTAACAAAAATGTCCTACCGTTACCTTCACACACTTTCCAACCTGGGACCGGCGCCGGAACCGAACCTTACTGTTCTGTGGTCTACAAGACTTCCTCAGAACTTCAAGCGTTTCTGCGCAAAGACTTCCATTGCATCCTCATCCATTCAGTATGAGAATGACGACCTGATGAGAGTGACTCACGGAGACGACTATGCTATTGCCTGCTGTGTATCTTCCATGCGTGTGGGAAAAGAAATGCAGTTTTTCGGAGCCCGCGCAAACCTTGCAAAATGCCTTCTCTATGCTATTAACGGCGGTGTGGACGAGATCACAAAGAAGCAGGTGGGACCGAAATACCGTCCCATCACCTCTGAATATCTTGATTATGACGAGGTAATGGAGCGTTATGACGATATGAGCCGCTGGCTGTCTCACGTATATGTGAATACTCTGAATATCATTCACTACATGCATGACAAATACTGCTACGAGCGCCTTCAGATGGCTCTTCATGACAAAAATGTAACACGCTGGTTTGCAACCGGTATTGCAGGTCTTTCCGTAATCGCAGACTCACTTTCTGCCATTAAGTATGCAAAGGTAAAAACCATCCGTGACGAAAACGGCATTGTTGTGGACTTTGAGGTAGAGGGAGATTATCCGAAATACGGAAATGACGACGATCGCGTGGATGAGATCGCATACAAGATCGTAAAAGATTTTATGCATTATGTGGGAACAACCCAGACTTATCGCGGCGGTATTCCAACAACCTCTATTCTTACTATTACTTCCAACGTAGTATATGGCAAGAATACAGGAGCAACACCGGACGGACGTAAGGCCGGAGAGCCTTTTGCCCCGGGTGCAAACCCCATGCATGGAAGAGACAGCCGCGGCGCAGTAGCGTCCTTAAGCTCTGTTGCAAAGCTTCCGTTTAAAGAGGCGCAGGACGGAATTTCCAATACCTTCTCCATTATTCCGGGAGCTCTGGGAAAAGAGGATATGGTAATGCTGGATTCCATCAGCCTTGACGATTTAAGTTTTTCACTGGAACCGGACTGCGCATGCTGCGAGCCAAACCTTTCCGTAGACGAAGCAGAATAATTTTAGGCGTACTTTGTTCACAGTAGCCTGGTCAAAATACATCTAAATTACTTCGGTGATGATATTTTGTCCTGTATATCCCGGGATTTTGGCATATATTTGCCAAAACGGCCCGTGGGACAGTGATCTGTGAACAGCAACTGATTTTACAGAATTTATTCATATAACAGGAGGAAATAATTATGAACATCAGCGACGCACAGATTGACAACCTGGTAAACTTACTTGACGGTTATGCAGAAAAAGGCGGCCATCATCTGAACGTAAATGTTTTTACAAGAGAAACCCTTCTGGATGCACAGGCACATCCGGAAAAATATCCGCAGCTGACTGTCCGTGTATCCGGCTATGCGGTAAACTTCAATAAGCTGACAAAAGAGCAGCAGGACGAGGTTATTTCCAGAACCTTCCATGAAGGAATGTAAGCATATGGCAAAGGAATATAACCATAAGGGATATATTCATTCTACAGAGAGCTTCGGGACCGTTGACGGTCCCGGAGTTCGTTTTGTAGTGTTTTTCCAGGGCTGTCCCATGCGATGCCTGTACTGCCATAATCCGGATACCTGGAAAACGGGCGAAGGAAAGGAAATGACTGCAGAGGAAATCCTGGAAGCCTATAAGAAGAATGAAGTTTTTTATAAAAACGGAGGAATCACAGCCACCGGCGGGGAACCGCTTATGCAGCTTGATTTTCTGACAGAGCTTTTTCAAAAGGCAAAAAAACAGGGCATCCATACCTGTCTGGACACCTCAGGGATCATGTACCGCAAAGAGCGGCAGGAAAAGTTTGTACAGCTCTTTAAGGTTCTTGACCTGGTGCTTTTGGATTTTAAGCACAGCAATGAAACAGGTCATAAAAATCTTACAGGTCTTGGACAGAAGCATGTGCTGGAATTTGCCCGCGTTCTGGAAGAAAAAAGGATTCCAATGATCGCCCGCCATGTGGTGGTTCCGGGGATCACAGATGATGAAACCCATTTACAGGATCTCGGAAAGCTGCTTGCCGGTTTTCGCAATCTGAAAGGCCTGGAGGTTCTTCCCTATCACACCATGGGCAAAGTAAAGTACGATAAGCTGGGCTTATCCTATCCTCTGGAGCAGGTGGAAAATATGGACGGGGAAAAAGCGAAAGAGGCGAGGAATGTAATACTGAGAGCTTTTCAAAAGGAAAGGCAGAATTTAATTCTTGACAAACCTGCAGGGAATCGTTAGAATTATTAAAGATAAAGACGAAGAAGAGGAGTAGTAGGAAAATGTTTCCTTTTTCAGAGACCTGCCGGATGGTGCAAGGCAGGAGAGGATATTTCTGAACTCGCCCTGGAGTTGCCGAAGTGAACTGAAAGTAGCTTTGGACGGGAAATCCCGTTACAGATTTAATGAGTGCATCGGATGATATCCGGTGAATTAGAGTGGTACCACGGAATTCAGCCTTTCGTCTCTAACTATGGAGATGAAAGGCTTTTTTATTTATCACAAAAGTAGTACAGGCTGTACGGACTTTTCTGATAAACAAAAATGCTCCGCCAGGATGCGATTCCATTTATACAAGGAGGAAAAAACAATGTCAGTACCTTACAATCATAAGGTGATCGAAAAAAAATGGCAGAAAGTCTGGGATGACAATAAAGCTTTTGCCGCAACAGATGATTACAGCAAACCGAAATATTATGCTCTGGTAGAGTTTCCTTATCCGTCAGGACAGGGACTTCACGTAGGTCATCCGAGACCTTATACAGCTCTTGATATTGTGGCGCGAAAAAGAAGAATGCAGGGCTACAATGTTCTCTATCCAATGGGCTGGGATGCTTTTGGTCTTCCTACAGAGAACTATGCCATCAAGAATAAGATCCATCCGAAGATCGTAACTGCAAATAACGTAAAGAGATTCAAAGAACAGCTTCATTCTCTGGGATATTCCTTTGACTGGGACAGAGAAGTAAACACCACAGATCCGGAATACTACAAATGGACACAGTGGATCTTCCTGAAACTGTTTAAGGCAGGACTTGCTTATAAAAGTGAAATGCCTATTAACTGGTGTACTTCTTGTAAGGTAGGTCTTGCAAACGAGGAGGTTGTCAACGGTGTCTGCGAACGCTGCGGTTCTCCGGTTGTCCGCAAGGTAAAAAGCCAGTGGATGCTGAAGATCACAGATTATGCAGAAAAGCTTCTGGAAGGCCTTAACGATGTAGATTACATTGAACGTGTAAAGGTTTCTCAGAAAAACTGGATCGGCAAGAGCCAGGGCGCAGAGGTTGATTTTGCCATTGCAGGCAAAGAAGACAAGCTTACGGTATACACCACCAGACCGGACACTCTTTTCGGTGCAACCTATATGGTAGTTTCTCCGGAGCATCCTGCGCTGGAAAAATACAAAGACGAGATCAAAAACATGGATGCCATCCGTGAATATCAGGAGCAGGCAGCCAGAAAATCTGATTTTGAGCGTTCTGAGCTTGCAAAAGACAAGACAGGTGTTCAGATCGACGGCATCTGTGCAGTCAATCCGGTAAACGGAAAAGAAATTCCCATCTGGGTTTCCGACTATGTACTGATGAGCTATGGAACAGGCGCTATTATGGCAGTACCGGCTCATGATACCCGTGACTGGGAATTTGCAAAAAAATTCAATCTTCCGATCATTGAAGTAGTAGCCGGCGGCGAAAACGTACAGGAGGAAGCTTTTACAGACGTTGCCACAGGCAAAATGGTAAACTCCGGATTCCTGGACGGACTGGAAGTAGCCGAAGCAAAGAAAAAGATCATTGACTGGCTGGAAGAGAAAAAGCTTGGAACCGGAAAGACAAATTATAAGCTGAGAGACTGGGTATTCTCCCGTCAGCGTTACTGGGGCGAGCCGATCCCGATCGTTCACTGTGACAAATGCGGCTATGTGGCTCTTCCTGAAAGCGAGCTTCCTCTGGAGCTTCCGGACGTAGAAAGCTATATGCCTACTGATAATGGAGAATCACCTCTGGCAGCTATGACAGACTGGGTAAACACTACCTGTCCGTGCTGCGGCGGTCCTGCAAAACGTGAGACAGATACCATGCCTCAGTGGGCAGGCTCCTCCTGGTATTTCCTCCGCTATACAGATCCTAAGAATACAGAAGCTCTTGCAAGCCCTGAGGCCCTGAATTATTGGCTTCCGGTTGACTGGTACAACGGCGGAATGGAGCATACAACCCTTCATCTTCTGTATTCCAGATTCTGGCATAAGTTCCTGTATGACAACAAGGTTGTTCCGTGTCCGGAGCCGTATCAGAAACGTACCTCCCATGGCATGATCCTTGGCGAAAACGGTGAGAAGATGTCCAAATCCCGCGGAAACGTGGTAAATCCGGATGAGATCGTAAACGATTACGGCGCAGATACCCTCCGTACTTATGAGATGTTTATCGGAGCCTTTGACTTAAGCGCATCCTGGTCTGAGAACGGTGTAAAAGGCTGCCGCCGTTTCCTGGAACGTGTATGGAAGCTTCAGGATATTCTGGTAGATGGTGATGATTTCAGCAGTGATATGGAAACAAAAATGCACCAGACCATCAAAAAAGTAAGCAATGACTTTGAAAATCTGAAATACAATACAGCTATTGCAGCTCTTATGGCTCTCCTGAATGATTTTGCCAAAAAAGGCAGCATCACAAAGGGCGAGTACAGAACCTTCCTGCTTCTGCTCAATCCGGTTGCTCCTCACATTACAGAGGAAATCTGGAATACCTGCGGTTATGAAGGCTATGTATACCAGCAGACATGGCCGGAGTATGACGAGGCAAAAACTGTTGAGAATACTATTGAGATCGCAGTACAGATCAATGGCAAGACAAGAGGCGTAGTTGCCCTTCCTGTTGATGCAGACAAGGAAACTGCTCTTGCAAAAGCAAAAGAAGTAGTGGCAGATAAACTGACCGGAACGATCATCAAAGAGATTTACGTTCCCAAGAAGATCATCAATATTGTGCAGAAATAAATCATGTAAATAAAATAAGAGACAGGACTCTGTATGCTTGCATATCGGAGGTCTGTCTCTTAATATTTTTTTATACTTATTTCATTGTTTTACCCGAAACAGTATGCTATCATAAAATCAGCACTTGTATGGAGCCGCTTACTTAAGATAAACATTCATAAAATTCCACACACATTATGAATGAAGAAAAATCTTAAAAGGTGGTGACAAATTGGGTAAAAAAGACGCGATTACTAAGGATTACATGAATGATCCCTGTATCTTTGCTGATGCATTTAATTTTTTTATGTATGATGGCAGACAGGTGATCCTTCCGGAACAACTGCATTCTCTGGATGCCGCAGAGATTGCTATTCCCTATATGGCAGATGGGAAAGGATATCCGATACAGAAATTCAGGGATAATCTCAAATACCTGGCAGCCATGCAGGACGAGCATACCGCCTACCTTCTTCTGGGAACAGAGAATCAGTCGGAAATCCATTATGCCATACCCGTGAAGACCATGGTATATGATTCTCTTCAATATGCATCTCAGGTAGATGCTGTAGGAAGAAGATTTCGACGACATTTAAAGGCAGGAGAAGGACACGGTTACAAAATAAGTCCAGGAGAGTTCCTTTCGGGTTTCAGGAGGGAGGATAAATTGCTCCCGGTGATCACACTGGTGATTTATTTTGGCCCGGAAAAATGGGATGCGCCCATAGGGCTGCATGATATGATAGAAATTACCGATCCAAAGCTTTTATTATTTATTCCGGATTACAGAATCAACCTGATATCTCCGTACAGTATCCCCGATGCTAAATTAGACCAGCTTCATACCAGCCTCCGAGAAGTGCTTTTATTTATTAAACATTCAAAAGATAAAAACCGGCTTCGTGATATGGTGACTGCAGATCCGCACTTCCTGTTTGTAGATCAGAAGGCCGGTCAGGTAATAAAGCTGTTAACTGGAAGTGATTTTGAAATCAGGGAAGAGGAGGAAGCAATCAATATGTGTAAAGCTCTTGATGATCTCAAAGAAGAGGGACGTCAGGAAGGACTGACCGGTGCAATTTTTTCATTGCTGTCGGAGCTGGGAACAATACCGGAAGCAATTCGTGTTCAGATCCAGGAGGAGAAGAGTATGGAGGTTTTGAACCTGTACTTAAAGAAAGCTGCTGCAGCAAAGACGTTGGAGGATTTTTGTGCAGCCATAAAATAATATTTTCTTTATTTTGCCAAAGAAATGCAGATAAGAAAAAACATTTATAAAATTGCAGCAACAATAGAATATTTTGAGGATGAGGATGTAAATTTATTCAAAAAAGAAACAGCGCTGTCAACTTTGGCATTGCTGTTTTTTTAAAAGAAAAGTGGAGAAAAATTGTTATAAAGGATAGATATTGATCCTTTGAATCAGCCCTTCCTCTGTAAGATCGGAAAGAACAGCGTAACTCGGTACAATATAAGGCCTGAGGCGGTTTTTTATTATCCGGTTGTCAGACTTTGGGATTAAGTTATTTTGTTACCAGTAGTGTAAATAATTGTAAAGTATGATATTATGAAAAAATAAACAGATATGGATTACTCCGTATTTCCTATAAATTACAAAAAATTGTAGAAAAAGAGGAACCATCTAATGAAATTGAAGAATGTTTTAATTGTTGTTAAGGATATTGAAAAATCAAGACAGTTTTATAAGGATTTGTTTGGTCTTGATCTGGTACTTGATAATGGCGGCAATATGATTTTAACAGAAGGACTTGTGCTTCAGGATGAGAAAATCTGGAAAAAGTTTTTGGAGAAAGATGTTATTCCACAAAATAATTCCTGCGAACTGTATTTTGAGGAGCCGGATATAGAGTCTTTTGTGAAAAAACTGGAATATTTTTATCCTTCAATTCAATATGTCAATAAACTTATGACGCATAGTTGGGGACAAAAAGCAGTTCGTTTTTATGATTTCGATGGTAATTTAATTGAGGTAGGAACACCGATGTAAAGTTGCAAATCACTATTTGCCGAATTAAGTTAATCATGCCATATGGTTTGATTATAAATGCAAAGATAAAAACGCAATGCACACTTAAAAGTGTGCTAGAGCTGGTAGGTAGCCCAGCCGTCCTATGTAAGTAGGGTAAGTAACCTGCCCCTCCGGGTTGTCCGTTCTTTGTTCAACAATTATTTTAGGAGGGATTTTCATGGACAAAGTAAGTGGAAAACTGACGGTATATTTTGAAGCTCCATTCTGGGTAGGTGTGTTTGAACGTGTCAGGGATGGAAAACTATCTGTAGCCAAAGTGACTTTTGGTACAGAACCAAAAGATTATGAAGTACAGGAATATATTCAAAAATGCTATTCCGGTTTGAAATTCAGTCCGGCTGTTGATACTGTTGTAAAGGATATAAAAAGAAATCCCAAAAGGATGCAGCGTGAAGCGAAAAGGCAAATGCAGGAAACAGGCATTGGCACAAAATCACAGCAGGCATTGAAATTACAGCAGGAACAGAACAAACAAGAGCATAAGGTCAGAAGAAGAGAAAAAAAAGAAGCGGAAGAACTGCGAATGTTCAAACTGAAACAACAAAAGAAAAGAGAAAAGCATAAGGGGCATTAGCCCCTTGATTTTGCAGAAGTTAGGGTGTTAAGTGAAATTGGAACTTGGAGTGAAATTATGGACTGTATAATACGAGAAATGAGAAGCGAAGAATACTGCTTATTAAGTGATTTTTTGTATGAAGCGATTTATATTCCAGACGGAATTGAACCGCCGCCTAAATCAGTAATAGAATGTCCGGAGTTACAAGAATATATCATCGAGTTTGGAAATCGAAAACACGACAAAGCCTTAGTTGCTGAAATTCAGGGAAAAGTAGCAGGAGTTATTTGGGTAAGGATTATGAATGATTATGGACACATTGATGATGATACTCCATCACTTGCCATGTCTGTCTGTCAGAAATATAGAGGATTGGGTATTGGAACTTTATTATTGAAGCAATTATTACAGGCAGAAAAATTGGCTGGATATTCAAAAATATCTTTATCTGTTCAGAAAAGTAATTATGCAGTGAAGATGTACGAGAAAGTGGGATTTACTGTTGTTGATGAAAATAGTGAAGAATATATTATGATTGTAAATCTGTAACAGAAAACCACAGTTCGCAGAACTGAAAAAAATAGAATCTGAGAGGTGAATATGAAAAAATATACTTATGTTACTTTAAGACAAAAACCTGAATTAAAAGAAGCTGCAGCTGCGTGGTTTCATGATAAATGGAAAGTGCCGCAGGAGGCTTATCTTGCATGTATGGAAGCTTATCTTAATCATGAAACAGAATATGGATGGTATCTTTGCTTAGACGACAGGCGCATTGCGGGAGGTCTTGGAGTGATCGAAAATGATTTTCATAACAGGAAAGACCTTGCTCCAAATGTATGCGCATTATACACGGAACAAGAGTATCGTTGTCAGGAAATTGCAGGACAACTACTTGATAAGGTTGTAAAGGATATGAAGCTGAAAGGAATTACTCCTATCTATTTGATTACAGATCATACAAGTTTTTATGAAAGATATGGATGGGAGTTTTTGTGTATGGTTCAGGGGGATAATGAGCCTGATATGACGAGAATGTATATCCACAGATGAATTATTTACTATAAATGAGCAAATATCGAATTTTGTACAATAGAATCCGTAACACACAGACATAAAGGAAATATTAAGCTTTATACGTGCATCTTATAAAGACAAATTCGTGATGATTTTGTGTACTTTTTCAAATTTGCTCATTCATAGTTATTTATATGATTGATAAGGAGAGATCTGAATATGAGAAAATTCTGGGACTTTTTTAAAAATGAATCCTGTAGCGCAGGAGGTAATGACGGAACCTATATATGGAGATAAGAGTATTACGATATTTTTTGACAGCAGCAAAAGAACAAAATTTTACAAAAGCGGCAGAACAGTTACACATTACACAGCCAGCCCTGTCCAGACAGCTTGCTGCATTTGAGGAGAAACTGGGCATCTCTCTGTTTGTCCGCAAAGGGAAAAGCATTACGCTTACAGATGAAGGGATATTGTTAAAGAGAAGGGCATTGGAAATCCTTAATCTGGAAGAACGAACGCTGGAAGAACTGAAGGGAACAGAGAAAACAATAGAGGGAACAGTTACTTTTGGGTGCGGAGAGTTTACGGCTGTGGAAATGCTGGCAAAGATCTGTAAGAGGTATAAACAAAAATATCCCCTTGTCCGGATTGCGCTTCATACTGCAACTGCAGATATAGTATATGAGATGATGAATAAAGGTCTTGTGGATGTTGCATTGTTTATGGAACCGGTAGATACAGAAGGGCTTGATTATATCAGAATAAAAGACAGTGATCATTGGGTAGTAGGAATACGCCCGGATGATCCTTTTGCCGAGAAAAAAAATATAGAGAAGAAAGATCTTCTGGATAAGCCTTTGATTCTGCCGGAAAGGATGGGGGTTCAGAGTGAACTTGCAAACTGGTTTGGAAAGGATTTTTCTAAACTTGATATTTCGTTTATCAGTAATCTTGGGACAAATGCAGGTGTGATGGCGGCTAACGGACTTGGATATCCAATATCTATCGAAGGTGCTGTTAAATATTGGCGTGAAGATATTCTTGTACAAAGAAAGCTGTATCCGGAAATTACTGCAAATTGTGTAATTGCCTGGAGAAGAAATATTCCTTATTCACAGGCAGTAAATAAGATGATAGAAGAAATCAATGCCTTTCAGGCATAAAACAGAATACAATATAAGTATTGGACATAATGAAATCATAAACTGTAAAATAGATGTGCGGGATAGGAAAATATTCGTAACCGCCAAATAATGATGCGGCCAGATATAAAATTACCCCAGCCCTTTGCGAG
>ERZ894183.310-NODE-310-length-44042-cov-9.170482_pt1 | contig 44042 bp, 46 predicted proteins | sample MGYA00380279_ERZ894183 | MGnify/ENA primary metagenome ERZ894183 (study PRJEB32331, sample SAMN06328422) | human gut metagenome | biome: human gut microbiome; feature: stool | host: Homo sapiens | collected 2013-06-26 ... | reverse complement strand
GTCTCTCTCCATCTGCCGAATCACTTCCTGGTGTCCGGTCAGTGCCGCAAACGGAGCAAATTGTGCCGCCCGGTCGCGTCTTGCCATCTGTGGATGATTCTTTGACACCGGATGCGGCATATCCAGCATATCTTCATATTTGCTGAAATCAATCTCTTTCATACTTTTTCTTCCTTTCGCTTATACCTTATCATACACTTTATGACCAGCTTTGTTCTTACGCCTTGTGGCCGCCGATCTGACTGTTCCTCTCGATTGTGGTCGCACCTTCTTCCAGATTCATGCCCTTGAGCACCGCATTTTTCCCATAACGCTTCTTAATCTCCAGAAGTGCCTGCTGCAGATGCTTCTCACGTTCCTTCGCTTCTGCCGCCTCTTTCTCTTCCAGTTCCTTTTTTCCATAATCGGTAAACAGATTCAGCTGCTCATAGCGTTCTTTCTTCTGCGCCTGTTTTTCTTCTATCACATGATTCGCAGTCACATTTACCCGGCGCACCAGGAGATCCGGATTCACGATCCGGTCATACAGTTCCATTACTGCCCGGATAATCTCTCTGGATGATGCCGTATGCTCCGGGAGATTTGTTGTGCCATGTGCATGTTTCGGAACGCTTCTTCCATAGCGGTCTGTCGTCACTTCGCCATGATATTTACTGCGGATCTTCGAATCCTCGAGACAGCTCCTGTCATAACCAACGGTCAGCACCATCTGATCCGCCGCCAGTCCATGGGCAGCAAGGTCAAGCGCTAAAAGATCTGTCATCTCCCGCACGATTAGTCTGGCTTTCTTCACATCATACGGACAATGCAGCACTTGTCCGGAGCCCATGCTGTTCGTCTCCGGCTTGTATGACTTGATATCCTCCATTGTACATGGCTCATATCCCCAGGCGTGATCGATCAGAAGTTCCGCATTTACCCCAAACATCCGGTACAACAGTTCTTCATTATAATACTCACCCGGCATACCAATCGAACACCGGGCAATATCTCCCATCGTGTAAATGCCCTGCTCCGCAAGCTTTTTTGCATATCCATGACCGACTCTCCAAAAGTCTGTCAATGGCTGATGCGTCCACAGCAGTCTTCGATATTTTCTTTCATCCAGACTCGCAATCCGCACGCCGTGCCTGTCCGGCGGAATATGTTTCGCCACAATGTCCATGGCAATCTTGCTGAGATACAGATTCGTGCCGATCCCCGCCGTCGACGTGATTCCCGTCGTCTCCAGCACATCCCGGATGATCTTTCCCGCAAGCTCCTCCGCCGTCATCTGATACGTGTTCAGATAATGCGTCACATCCATAAACACCTCGTCAATCGAGTACACATGCATATCCTCCGGTGCCACGTATTTCAGATAAATGTCATAAATGCGTCCGCTGTATTCCAGATATTTGGCCATCTGGGGCGGTGCTATCACGTAATCTGCCCTGATCTGCGGACGATATTCCAGTTCAATCGAATTGACGGAGCTTCCTGCAAATGTACCGTCTGGCGCTTTCCGCTGTCTGCCGGCATTGACCTTCTGCATCTGCTGTATCACCTGAAAGAGTCTCGGTCTTCCCGGAATCCCATAAGCCTTCATAGATGGTGACACCGCAAGGCAAATCGTCTTTTCCGTACGGCTCGTATCTGCCACCACGAGGTTTGTGTGCAATGGATCCAGACCGCGCTCCAGACATTCCACCGACGCATAAAAGGACTTCAGATCAATGGCAATATATGTGTGCTTTTCTTCTATATAACCTGCCATCCTATACACCTCGGATCTCGGCAGTACTTCCACCGCTTCGCTCTTTCTTCACCACGATCTGACGGTCGATCCGGTTCTTCAGTTCATCTACATGGGAAATGATTCCCACCAGCCGCTTGCTCTCTGCAAGTCCTGCCAATGCCTGAACTGCCTGTTCCAACGACTCCGAATCCAATGATCCGAATCCCTCATCCACAAACATCGTATCCAGACGGATACCACCTGCAGATGCCTGGATCTCATCGGCAAGTCCAAGTGCCAGCGACAGGGACGCCTGGAAAGACTCACCACCGGAAAGTGTGCGGATACTTCTCTCACTTCCATTATAATGATCAATCACATCCAGTTCCAGTCCGCTCTGGCTTCGGAGGTTACTGCTGCCTCTGCACCGCTTCATCTCATACTGTCCACCCGTCATGACCATCAGTCTGGTATTAGCTCTGGCAATAATGCGGTCAAAATACGTCATCTGCACATAGGTCTCTAACATGATCTTTTCTTTGCCTGGAATATTACCAAGCGCAGTTACAGCCAATGAGCGGACCATTGTATACTGCTTTTCCTTTTCCACCAGTTCTTTGCTTCGATTCTGCAGATTCTTTAATACGGACTGATTATTCTGAATCCGGTGATGCAGTTCTTTCCCGCGTTCTTCACATGCTACTTTTTCAGTTTCTATCTCTGCCTGCTTCTGCCGCAACGCTTCCGTATCTGCTTCCACCGCTTCTTCCAGCTGCTGTCTCAGTTCTTTCAAGCGTCCCTCGGTTCCGGCAATTTCCACTTCTGCTGTCTGAACTGCTTTTTCTGCCTGTTCCAGCTGACGCTTCATCACATTCTGCTTCTGCACAAGTTCTATATGCTTCTCCTGTGCTTCCTTCTGTCCCGGATATGGAAGCACTTCCGTCAGTCTCTGAATTTCCTCCCCAGCCGCCTTCTGCTTACTTTCAACTGCTGCCTGACGCTCTCTAATCTGCTGCAGTTCTTCTGTTACTTTCTCCAACGCTTTTTCCTGCTCCGGAAGCAGCCGGTTCCACATATCCTTATGCTTTACCTTCTCTGATGCAAGCCCTTTCTCTTGCTGCAGCTGTTTTTCTGTTGTCTGCCCCTGCTTCTGGAGATCCGCAAGCCGATGCTTCATTTCTTCCAAAGTTCCTGTCAGTTCCAGCCCTTCAGCTTCTCTTTTTATACTTTCTGCACGACTCTGTACATTTCCAAGCAACTCACCTGCTTTCCGGCTGGCTTCTGCTTCTCTCACTCTACACTGTTCCAATTCCTGCTGCAATAGTTCCAATTCGTCTTTGGACGGCGCGCCCGGATTCTGCTCTGCCGGAGCCGGATGATGTATGGAACCACACACAGGACATGGCTGATCTTCTACTAAAGTCTGCGCCAGAATTCCCGCCTGTTCATCTAAGAACGCCTGATTCTTAACGCGGTACTCTGATTCTTTTTTCTGTACTCCGTCCCGCACTGTCCGATATTCTCGCTGCTTTACCAGCAGATCCTGTTGCAGCTTCTCATATTGCAGGATCACTTTTAACAGATTCTGTAGGCGTTCCATATATTTCTGATGCTTCTCGGATTCAAACAAAAGCTTCTGATACTCTTCCGGTGCGCCTGCAAGCGCTTCGCCTGCTTTCTTTCCTTCCCGAATCTTGTCTTTCAACTCTGCCAGCTTCGTCTCACGCTGTCTCTGCCTGACTGCCAGCTTCGCACATTCGTCCTGACTCTCTCTTTCATTCTTTCGCAGTTCTTCCAGGCGAAGATACTGTGGCATCAGGCTTTCCAACCGGCTGATCTCGTCCGCAATCCACTGACGCTCCGGTCCTTTTTCCTGTTCTCCCTGATATCTACGCCGCACTTCCACAAGCTGTTCCTGTTGTTCTTGTCGCTTGTCTTGCAATTCCTGATACAGCTTCTGCCTCTTCTTCCGCTCCCGATCCCGTTCTAACTCGGACCGGATCTTCTGCAGCACCTGTTCTTTCTGTTGTAATTCTTCAAGCAGTCCTGCCTGTATCTCCTGATCTGCCTTATTCTGTTCTGTTAGAAGTTCCATCACTTCTTCCACCGGTGTCTCTTCAGATGCATCTTTATTCCAGAGAATCCCCTGGATATACTGCTTCACACTCTCCCGCAGAGTCTCACATTCACGTTCCAGCGCGCGGTATTTTCCCTTCAGGATATCCTGAACCTGTTGATACGGTGCCGTCCGGAATATCTCACGAAATATCTTCTGCCGCTCTGTCGTTCCCTTCTCGATCAGATCCCTGAACTTCCCCTGTGCGATCATCGCGATCTGACAGAACTGTTCTCTGTTGACACCCATGATCTCTGTCACTGCTGCCGTCACATCTTTCGGCTTCGTGACCACTCTTCCATCCGGATAGATAAGCTCTGCCTCCGCTTTCTGCATCGTCATGCCTGTACCTCGTTTTGTCGGACGCTCGTACTCCGGATTCCTGCATACTTTATATGTCTTGCCTCCATAGATGAATGTAAGCTCCACCTCTGTAGGCACGGACGGATCTGCATATTTGGAACGGAGCATTCCCGCTTCTCTGCTGTCACCGCTGGCTTCTCCATATAACGCAAATGTAATGGCATCAAAGATCGTTGTCTTGCCGGCTCCCGTATCTCCTGTGATCAGATAAAGTCCGCCTGCTCCCAGTTCTTCCATATTCAGTTCCTGTATGCCCGCATACGGTCCAAATGCCGACATGCGGATATAGACTGGTCTCATGCTTTATCCTCCCACACCTGTTCCATAATCTCCTGCATCAGCCTGAACTGTTCTTCATCCATCGGCTGATTATTCTGTGTCTCATAAAACTCCGCAAATAGTTCCATCGGAGATTTCTTTTCGATGGTCTCAATCTCCTGTAACACCTGATTCCCGCGCGTTCTCGCATTATCATAGTCTAACTTCATCAGATTCGGATAGATCACCTGCAGCTTTCTGACTGCATCTGGTATATCTTCCTCATCCGTTAATGTAATATGCAGATAGTCTTCCCTGTCCATATCCCGGTAATACGCCCGGTCTGTCAGCTCCATATACGTGCCTTGGATTTCCCGCATATCATGCTTTGGTGTCAAAGGAATGCGCCGAATCGACACCTTTCCTTTTTCTTCCAGTTCCACCACGGTAAGGGACTTCTCATGACCGGCTTCTGAAAAGGAATACTTTAATGGAGTCCCACAATACCGCACCGTGTCTCTCATGATCCGCTGCGGTCTGTGGATATGCCCCAGTGCCACATAGTCGAATCCGTCAAATACAGTTACATCCACATTGTCGGTGCCGCCCACAGAGATTTCTTCCGAGTCCGAACGTTCCGCGCCTGTCACAAACTGATGCGTTACCAGCACCTGTCTGGCATCCGCATTTCTCTCCATATGGGAAATGGCTGTACGCATGGCATCTGTATAACTCTCTATCTCCTCCTCTGCATAACAGCGTCTTACATGAATCGGCTTGATAAATGGCAGTAAAAAGAACTGTACAATACCGTATGCATCTTCTAATTCCACTGGCTTTACATCTCCGTCATAGACCGGAGACACATGCACACCGCTGTGCTCCATCAGCTTCCCGCCAAATGCAATACGCTCTGCCGAATCGTGATTGCCACTGATGATCATGACTTCCACGCTCTGCTCCGCAAGCCCGCATAAAAACTGGTCAAATAACTGTACTGCTTCCGCCGGAGGTACAGGCTTGTCATAGATATCGCCCGCTAAGATCACCACATCCGGATGTTCTTCTGCAACGTGTTCCAGAATCTGCTTCAATATATAGCGCTGGTCATCCAGCATCGAAAACTCATGCACCCGCTTCCCCAGGTGAAGGTCTGACAAATGTATGATCTTCATAGACGGTGCCTCCTTTTGACATACGATTATTATACCTTATCTCATTAGATTTATATATATCAGTTCAAGCAATATGTCTTGCATCATTCGTTACTACGTGATATATTAAAGATACAAAAGGAGCAACCGCCAACAAGGTTGGTTGACCTCTTATAAGTATGACATAGACTGCCACCCTTTCCTGGTCAAAGTTCGGGGTGGCTTTCTTTCCACCCTGCAACACGGTTACTCTCTTATTATGTTATCATATTTCTGTTTTTATTTCAATCATTTGTATCTCAGCTTTTCAATTTATATACAATCCACACTATTCCAACCACTGCCGCTATATACACCAATGCCACCAGCACGGAACTTTTCTTTCCACGTCCCCATTTGCCTGCTGCCAGATACATCGCATCCAGCACATCCGCCAGGAACAGAAACTGCAAAATCCCATGAAGCACAGCTGCACCTCCGCTGATCTTACCGGCGCGGACGCTCCCTCGGATCACCTGTATACTGTACATACTTCCAGGCAGGATCGCAAGCCAGCTCATAATAACACTCCACCCGATCATCACCAGTACAAACGGAAGCCAGACCGGTGCAACAAGAAGTGCCAGTCCCCTCGTTCCCATGACCAGTCCAAATGTGAGCATGAAATATACCAGAAAAAGTACGATAAAGTTCACACAGAAAAAGATGACCAGACCATACTTATGGATCAGCATTCCGTTGATACAGCCAAGCATGTCCTGCCTTTTGTATATCTGGAATGACTTGACCATGTTCCAGATGCCAAGTATTACCAGGATTCCGCCATACACAAGCATCGGCAGGAACCACAGTACCGTCTGTGTCCAGTACGACATATCCACCACACCCATAAACCATGTAAACAGTTCAAAATGAACCGCCATAAGCGGTGCACAAAGAGATAACAATATGACATAGATAACCGCTAACCGTTTTGCCGCTTTGTCCATTCCTATCCACTCCTTTATTGTCACCTTTTGTAATAATTATTCCTTTATATTATCTCTGCTGTTCTCCACCGCACAGGAAATCGCTTCATTAAATGTCGGATGTGCACGCATCGCATACATGAGCTGTGTGGAAGTCAAGCCATTTGCCAGTGCCGTCGCAAGCTCTCCGATCATATCTGTCGCTCTGGCGCACATGATCTGCGCTCCCAGTAATACATCACTGTTCGCTGCGAAGATTACTTTGATGAATCCTCCGGTCTCTCTGGAAATGATCTGCTGTCCATTGCCTTTCATATCATAACGTCCGACCCGGATCTGCACGCCTTTTTCTCTTGCCTGGGTCTCAGTCAGTCCCACGGATGCAATCTCCGGCTCGGTATACAGACAGCTTGGCACGATAGAAATCGGTGTAAACAGACAGCTCGGCACCATGGATACGATAACGGACGGTGTCAGATCGTTCATTTTCTCCACCACATAAGTGCCCTGCGCTGACGCCACATGCGCCAGCTGGATACCGCCGATCACATCTCCGACGGCATAGATTCCCGGCACGCTGGTGCGGAAGAATTCATCCACCAGAATCTTGCCATGATCCATCTTGATCGGCACCTCCGGTGCAAATAATCCATCGGTATTCGGAATACGTCCCACCGACATCAGCAATGCCTCCGCATGTACACGCTTCGTACCCTCCGCGCAGACAAATTCACAGCATACGCCTTCTTCGTCGCGGGTAATCCGCTCCGACATACTTTCTTTATATATTTCCACGCCATGTGCCCGCATCAGACGTTCCAGTTCGTCGGAAAATTCGCTGTCGATACGCGGAATCAGATGATCCGATACTTCAATGATCGTAACTTTCGCTCCCAGATTACGGAATACGGTTGCTGTCTCCAGACCGGTCACACCACCGCCAAGCACGATCAGGCTATGATATTTATTACCTCCGGATGTCATCAGTGCTTCACTGGTCATAACTCCCGGCAGATCCGCTCCCGGTATGTCCAGTCTTCTTTCCTTAGAACCTGTTGCGATCAGTATCTTATTGCCAAAATAAAAGCTGCTGCTTCCGTCTTCAAATGTGACACGCACCTGCTTTCCTGACATAACTGTCGCAGTCCCCTGTACTGACTGGATACCAAGTTCTTTGAACTCCTCTTCCAGATTCTCCCGCATCTCACGCGTCGCTTGATTCTTATATTCGATCATATCCTGCAGGTCATACCCTGCATCATCTGCGTATAATCCGTATTTGCCGCATCCCAATATCTCCCGGTACAATGTCGATGCACGAAGCAGTGCCTTCATCGGAATACATCCACGGTTAATACAGGTGCCGCCGATTGGTCCTTTCTCGATGATCACCACCGACATGCCAAGCTTTGCAGCCTTCTTCGCAGCCACATAGCCGCCCGGTCCTGCCCCTATGATAAGCAGGTCAAATTTGTTATTCATACATTACCTCCTGGCTCTCAGTCCATACTTCACATGCATTCTTTTAATCAATCTGCCAGTCGATCGGTTCCAGACCATGCTCTTCCAAGAATGCATTGGTCTGGCTGAACGGTTTACTTCCAAAGAATCCTCGATATGCAGACAATGGACTTGGGTGTGGTGCTTTCAGGATCAGATGCTTCGGATTGTGTAACATCGAAGCCTTCCGCTGTGCCGGACCGCCCCACAGGATAAATACGATCGGCCTGTCCTGACTATTCAGTGCCATGATCGCCGCATCGGTGAATTCTTCCCAGCCAATTCCGCGGTGTGAATTTGCCTGATGCGCACGAACCGTCAATACCGTATTCAGCATCAGTACGCCCTGTTCTGCCCATTTCGTCAGACATCCGTGATTCGGAATCGTACATCCCAGATCATCATGCAGCTCTTTATAAATATTGACCAGTGACGGCGGAATATCTACACCTTTCTTTACCGAAAAGCAGAGTCCATGTGCCTGTCCTACATTGTGATACGGATCCTGTCCCAGGATTACCACCTTCACCTTCGATAACGGTGTCAGATGAAATGCATTGAAAATGTCATCTGCCGGCGGAAATATCTGATATCTGCTGTATTCTTCATTCACCTTTTTAAATAGTTCCCGGTAATATGGCTTACTGAATTCTCCCTTCAGAGCCTCCAGCCAGTCATTATTAATCGCTGCCATACGTTTCCTCTCCTCTGTGCTTTTACAGACGTACCGATACGCCCTTCTCACGCAAGTATTCTTTTACTTCCCGAATTTCCAGTTCTTTATAGTGGAACAATGACGCTGCCAGTGCCGCATCTGCCTTGCCGTCTGTCAGCACCTCTTCAAAATGTTCGAGCGTACCGGCACCTCCTGATGCGATCACCGGAATTGATACCTCTTCAGCTATGATTCTGGTAAGCTCCAGATCATAACCGGCCTTTGTTCCATCGCAGTCCATGCTGGTCAGAAGAATTTCTCCCGCTCCCAGCTGTTCTACTTTCTTTGCCCACTCAACCGCATCGATACCTACATCGATACGGCCGCCATTTTTATATATATTCCATCCGCTTCCATCCGCTCTGCGCTTGGCATCAATCGCAACGACCACACACTGGCTGCCGAATTTGTCCGCAGCATCGGATATCAGACGCGGTGTATTGATCGCGGAAGAATTAATCGATATCTTATCTGCACCTTCTCTTAGCAGTGCACGGAAATCATCCACCGTACGGATGCCGCCGCCTACCGTAAATGGAATAAATACAGTCTCTGCTACCTTGCGGACCATATCTACAACTGTCTCTCTGGCGTCAGACGAAGCTGTAATATCCAGAAATACCAGCTCATCTGCACCTGCTTTATCATATGCCTTGCCGATCTCTACCGGATCACCGGCATCTCTTAAATCTACAAAATTAACACCCTTTACCACTCGTCCGTTATGTACGTCCAGGCAGGGAATAATTCTCTTGGTATGCATGTCATCTTCCTCCTTCTACAGCTCCACAAAATTTTTCAAAATCTGAAGTCCTACATCGCTGCTCTTCTCCGGATGAAACTGACAGGCAAATACATTATCTTTTTCTACGGAAGCGTGGATCGTCGTCGTATAATCCGCAGTTGCGGTAACAATCTCTTCCTCTGCTGCCTTCAGATAATAAGAATGAACAAAATAAACATATGGATGTTCGCCTAATCCTTTAAAAAGTCTTCCTTCTCGCAGAAAGTCCAGTGAATTCCAGCCCATGTGCGGGATCTTATAGCCTTCCTTATCCGGCAGTTTCAGAATATCCCCTTTCAGAACTCCGAGACCTTCCACACCCGGTGCTTCATCGCTCCGCTCAAATAAAAGCTGAAGTCCCAGACAGATTCCAAGGAATGGCGTGCCTTTCTTTGTCACCTCATGGATCACCTCCACCAGTCCATACTGATGTAACTTCTCCATCGCATCTCCGAATGCTCCGACGCCCGGCAGGATCACATGATCCGCTGCCATGATCTCGTCTCTGTCTCTGGTAATCTTCACTTCCTGTCCAAGAAGCTGCATGGCTTTCTCCACACTTTTAATATTTCCTGCATCGTAATCAATAATTGCGACCATATATCTGGTTCCTTTCTTCTGTATTACCTCTCAAGCATAACAATTTACTGCATCATAATATCTTGCATATCATTTTGCCAAAAGGAAATGCCACGGATTGCTCCGCAGCAGTCCATGGCATCATTTTACCTCTAACTCAAACCAAAAGGCAACCCCATTGTCATAATTCTCCACACCATATTTTCGATGCAGTGACTCCATGATGGCCTTGACGATAGACAGTCCGATACCGTTACCGCCATACTCTCTGGTATGGGCTTTGTCTACTTTATAGAATTTCTCCCAGATGTGTGAAATGTCTTCTTCCGGAATCGGCTTACCGGTGTTAAATACTGTCGTCCTTGCAATGCCATCTTTCACTTCAATCTTCACTTCTACCACCATGTCTCCCGCAAGATGGTTAAATGCATTGCTTACATAGTTCCTGACAACCTGCTCGATCTTATATTCATCGCCCCACACATACAATGGCTCTGTCTGACGAAAGCTTACCTTTGCCTGCTTCTGCTCTGCAAAAAGCTCCATGCTCTGCAGAACACCCTTCACTAACTCGGTCAGATCAAACCGTTCAAACTGAATCTTTTCATCACCAAATTCCAGCTGATTCAGATCCAACAGATTGCGTACCATATGATTCATCTTAGAAGCCTCGTCCATAATGACATCACAGTAGAACTCCCTGCTCTCCGGATCATCATTCACGCCCTCTTTTAAGCCTTCTGCGTATCCCTGGATCAATGCGATCGGTGTCTTCAGCTCATGGGACACATTTCCCAGAAATTCATTCCGCATCTGCTCCAGTCTGTCCTTCTGCTCAATATCTTTCAACAATTGATTATTGGCACTCTTCAGATCTGAGATTGAACGTTCCAGCTTCTCTGACATCCGATTAAAGTTCTCACCCAGCACACCAATCTCATTGTCACCACCACTGGTGTATTTGGCATCAAAATCAAGCTCTGCCATTTTCTCTGAAAGTCCCGCGAGCTCTCGCAACGGTTCTGTCAGACGTTTCGAAAAGAACCATACCATCCATATCCCCACGACCAACACGATCAGCTCTACAACAATCAGAAACTTATTAGACAGTGCTACACTCTGCTGGATACTCTCGATTGGACTCTGAATCAGAAAAATATAATTGGAGCCGAGCGTTCCACGCATCATTAGATACTCCGTTCCCGCCTCCTTTCCTCTGGTCTCTGTAAGTTCGTATTCATCTGTCTTCTTTAATGTCCGGTCATTTTTCTCTGTCCGGTTCAGCATAAACGCGTCCAGATTCTGCTGCAGATCCATGGTATGCTGCACATTGGTAATGAGCTTCTGATCTTTCAGATTAACTGCCAGAAAAAACAGATTATTCTTCTCTGCCAGGCGTACCAGTTCACTGTATGTCTCCTCATCGGATGTATCCAGTTCGTCATTTTGTTCCGCATCCAGAAGTGCTTCGTACATGCTGATAAATTTGGCTTCTTTATTGCGGATGTAATACGGTCCCAGCAGCCACACATTACATACCAGAACCGCCACACACATAAACGCCAGAAGCGAGATGAAAATTACGATCATCTGCTTCTTAATCGAATGTTTCATTTATTCCACCTCAAATTTGTAACCCATACCCCAAATGGTCTTAATGTAATTACCTTTATCACCCAGCTTATTTCTCAGCTTCTTTACATGGGTATCAATGGTCCGCGCATCTCCGAAATAATCATAATTCCACACATTATTGAGGATCTTCTCCCTTGAAAGTGCGATTCCCTGATTCTCCAGAAAATATGTCAGCAGTTCAAATTCTTTATAACTAAGGTCGATACTCTTGCCGTCCACCTGTACCTGATGTGCCGCCTTGTCAAGCTCAATACCACCGGCTTCCCTCTTCTCTTCTGCATCTGTTCCGTATATACGCTTCAGAAGTGCACCTACACGCGCCACCAGGATCTTCGGACTGAATGGCTTAGAAATGTACTCGTCCACACCAAGTTCAAATCCCTGCAGCTCATCACGCTCTTCAGATCTGGCCGTCAGCATGATGATCGGAACCGTGGAGTCTCTGCGGATCTCACGGCATGTCTGCCATCCATCCATCCTCGGCATCATCACATCCAGAATCACCAGATCGATCTTCTGCTCATAGAAAATATCCATTGCTTCCATTCCATCCCCTGCTTCCAATACCGAATAGCCTTCTCTCTGAAGGAAATCCTTTACCAGTTTACGCATTCTGCTCTCATCGTCTACTACCAATATCTGTATATTACTCATCTAACCACCCTGTCCTCTTCGTATCATAATGGAGATTTCTGCCCTGTATCTTACGCTTAGTGTAGCACAGTTTTATGATGCTTTTGTGAATTTTTCTTCGCTTTTTCACAATTTTATGGTAGTATATCCGTAGAATCAAAAAAGAAAAGTATTTCAGTTACTCAATCTGAACATACATCTGATAAAGGAGACGATTATTATGAAGTGTCCAATTTGTGGAGATACATTAACCCCTAGCAAAAAGAATCCTGATTACATGCTGTGCCACAGCTGTCGTAAGAAGTTCCGCATTCCAGAAAAGCATACCACAGCACCTGCGAAGACCGCACCGGTAAGAACCGAGCCGGCAGTTTCGGATGAGGATGACGATGTGGAATTCCATTTCCGTTATGCCAATATTCCGCCAAAGGAAGTCCGCGAGAAGCAGGAGCGGGAGATGCGCAAAGCATACGACGAACTGCTTTCTATCGGAAAAGAAGAAAAAGAAAAGAAGAGACATGGTTTCTTCCACAGAAGGAAAAAATAAATATACGTTTTCAGGGCTATGATTAATCAAACAATTTTGATTAATCATAGCCCTGTCTGGTTTATAAGTCTTGTATTATTAAAAGTCGAAATCCGCGTAATCTTCCGGCAGAAATCTGTGATAGATAATATGACAGCCTTCATTCTTAAAGCAGTAATAATACGGATCGCCGACACTCTCCGGAAAACGGAGCAGATAATCGAATTCTCCGTTATCAATATTTTCACAGATCACGCCATGCGCATGGCGGTCAAATAACGCACGGATCTGCTCCATTGTCGTGCCATGCTGCCACAGCATTTCTACCAGTTCTTTAATAAATTCATTGGCTCCCATATGTTCATGTACATACTCACTGCCTTCCTCCGGAATACGGAAGCAGAACCTGTCTCCTTTATGCGTAACCGTAAGCATACCAAGCTTCGCAGTCATATCCTCCGGGAAATGTATCAGCCTCTCCTGCATGGCATCCACGCTATCCTCTGCATCAAACAGATGATTCAGCGAACTCAGCGGATAGTACAATCTGACAGCCTCCTTACGATAGCCGAGCTTTGCCTGTTCTTCCTTCATCAGGTCAATCAGATTCTTCTCTAATTTTGAATATCCCATGCTGTATTTCTTCCTCCATACACTTAGATAAGCTCAATTAATGCGTTCAGTTCTTCTTCTGTAGTGCCCCAGCTTGTAGCAATACGCACAACTGTATGGGTCTCATCATATTTCTCCCAGAAGCCAAATCGTGCTTCTTTTTCCAGCTCTTTCTTTTTCTCATTATCCAGGATTACGAAGATCTGGTTCGTCGGAGAATCGATCAGGAACTGATATCCTTTTTCCTTAAATGCTTTTTTCAACTTTTCTGCCATCTCGATCGCATGTTTGCTGATTTCAAAATACAGATCATCGGTAAATAACGTATCGAACTGTACGCCAAGAAGCCGTCCTTTGGCATTCAATGCACCATGCTGTTTTACCGTAGTAAGGAAATGCTTCGGCATATTTCCATGGGTAAATACAACCGCTTCGCCACACAGTGCCCCTACCTTTGTGCCACCAATATAAAACACATCACACAGCTTTGCAATATCCGGAAGCGTTACATCCGTATCCTTACTCATCAGACCGTATCCGAGTCTCGCTCCGTCCATGAAGAGTGGAAGCTCATACGTTTTGCATATAGAAGACAGGGCTTCCAGCTCTGCTTTTGAATACAGTGTTCCATATTCTGACGGATGTGAAATGTACACCATACCTGGACGTGCCATATGTTCATGATTATCATCTGCATAATAATCCTTCAGATACTGTTCCAGATCTCCTGCGTCGAGCTTGCCGTTCACATGTGGAATTGTCAGCACCTTATGTCCTGTATACTCGATTGCTCCCGCTTCATGGAAATTCACATGCCCCGTATCTGCTGCCACTACTGCTTCATAACCCGCAAGCATGGCATCAATTACAATCTGATTGGTCTGTGTGCCTCCGGTCAGGAACTGTACCTGCCCACCGGCAAGTTCACATGCTTTCAGAATCTTCTCTGCCGCTGATGCGCAGTATGGATCAAAGCCATATCCCTTTGCCGGCTCCTCGTTTGTCTCCAGCAGACGCTCCAGAATCTTCTTATGGGCTCCTTTATTATAATCGCATTCAAATGATAACATCTGTATTCTCCTTTCCGATTTTTTCTTCTTCCTAATGCTTTTATTATTCTTTTTGTTTGTGTACATATTGACTGGCAATATCTACCAGCAGAAAGCCAAATGCTATAGCAAGGCAGGTTGTTGCAAGCGTGATTGCCTGCTGATTTGCCATCGCATAATCTCTCTGCTCAATCCCATACATCATATAGAACAGGTTTGCCCCAGGCACCACAGGCAAGATAGATGTTGTCAGAAAAATGGTTGCCGGTGCCCGATGGTATCTGGACATGATAAATGCATAGGCTGCTACCACAGTTGCCGCTACTATCGTGCAGATAAATGTATCCCCATGTAGATACTGTGCAATCAGATATGCTCCCCAGGTCATGCTGCCACCAATCCCAACATAAAACGCCTGCTTATCGGCTGCCTTGAATAACCACGCAAATCCCATACTTGCAATGCCACAGGATATCAGCTGTACCAGCACACTGGGTGTCAAACACATTTCATACATTTCTCCCCGAAATAATATCATTGCAAGCCCTGCACCGCAGGCAATTCCCACAGCTCCGACAAAAGCATGAATAATATTCAAAAATCCGGACAGATATGCACGGCTTACCAGATCCCGAAGTCCGTTCGCAACGCACAGACCACTGATCAGTACCATGCTGAGTCCCAGGCATGTACGATCAGGATGATTGCCGAACCCCAGATGATATGCTCCAAATATCCCCGCCGTAGCCACAAACGACACGATCAGATTATAAGCGACCAGATTATGCTCTTTGCGTTTCAGACGCCGTCCAAACCACACCAGTACCAGAACAGTAACCACAATTCCTACAAGTGTATCTTCCAGATCACATCCAAAATACACGCCAAATCCAACACCGCCCATAAGGGAAGCCAGGTACTCAATATACGCCGGCTGTTTCTTACGGCTCATCACCTCATCATACTTCTCCTGAATCTCTGCAACAGACGGCTGGTTCCTGCAGATATAGCGGGAAAGATTATTCAGATAATCCAGACGATCATAGTTAAATCCTGTCCTGTGAACCCTACGCACCTGCGTAATAAACATTCCGTCTTTCGATCTGATCGTCACCTGGATATTACTCTGAATCGCGAACACACTACACTGCCCAATATCGTAGCTCTCCAGCATACGATACATACTATCTTCAACCCGATTTGTCTCCGCGCCGCTCTTGATCATCTCCTTACCTATATTAATGATCTCATTTAACAGCAATTCATAATCCATGCTTGTTTATACCTTTCTATTACTTATCCAATTAATCCCTGAACAATAATAATCAGGATCAATATCGGAAGTATAAACTGGAAGTATGGTTTCAGCCATTTACCAAAACGTAATCCAGTTCCCTGATTACATTCATCCAGATATTTATCAAATCCCCATCCCATCTTAGTCACACAGAACAGCAGATAGATCAGGGAACCAATCGGCAGGAGCAGGTTGCTGACAATAAAGTCCTCGCTGTCCAGTACATCTCTTCCTCCGATCAGATGGAGATTGCTCCATACATTATACCCAAGTACACATGGGATACTGGCGACAAGTACGATCACACAGTTGATCACAGATGCTTTCTTACGTTCTATGCCAAACATATCCATGCTGAATGAAATAATATTTTCAAATACTGCAATAACAGTAGAAAAGCTTGCAAACACCATAAACAGGAAGAACAGTGCTCCCCATACGCGTCCGCCCGCCATATTTACAAATACATTCGGAAGCGTCACAAAAATCAATGACGGACCTGCATCCGGCTGTACTCCATATGAAAAACATGCCGGAAAAATGATCATACCAGCCATCAGTGCTACAAATGTATCCAGTCCGCAGATGCTTGCTGCCTCTCCCGGAAGGGTGTGATCCTTAGACATATAACTTCCGAAAATTTCCATTGCTGCAATTCCAAGGCTCAATGTAAAGAATGCCTGATTCATCGCAGCGGTTACCACATTACGGATGCCGACTTCCTGAATTTTGTCCACACTTGGAACCAGATAAAACTTCAGTCCTTCTCCCGCACCCGGAAGCACCAGGCTGTGTACTGCCAGTACCAGGATCAGTGCCATCAGTGCCACCATCATAAACTTACTGATCTTCTCCAGACCATCCTGCAGTCCCTTAGAACATACAAAGAAACCAGCCACAACAGATACTGCCATCCATGCGCCCATCTGTCCCGGTGATGCAAGCAGTCCTCCGAATGCTGCCCCTACCTGATCTGCATTCATCCCCGGCTTAAATTCTCCTGTCAAAAATTTAAAAAAGTAGCTGATCATCCAACCGCATACCGTTGTATAATACATCATCAACACATAACACCCAAGGATGCAGAACCATCCGTGAATATGCCATTTGCTTCCAGGCTTCTCAAGCGCCTTGTAACCCATAACCGCACTTTTTCGACTCGCGCGTCCTACCGCAAGCTCCATAGTTAACACCGGAAGTCCCATGCTTACCAGGAAAATCAGATATAATAATACGAAAAAACCGCCTCCGTTCTGTCCTGCCACATATGGAAATCTCCATACATTGCCGATACCGATCGCACATCCTGCGCTGACCAACAGGAAGCCCAGACGGCTCTTAAAGCTCTCTCTTTTCATTGATTCTCATTTCCTCCAATTCTTTCTCTTTTTCGTACCGCCCATTATAACACATTCCCGCAAAAAATGGCATAAAAAATGGAGACCGGAATCTCCGATCTCCATCTGTGATAAAGCACTCATTGTACAAACTTTCCGAATCCCATTACTCAATGGTAATAAACTTCGGCTCTTCTTCGACTTTCTTGATCTCTTTTGGCACGATCAGCTTCAGCACTCCATCATTAAATGCTGCCTTGATATCCTCCTGCGTCAGATCCTCACCTACATAAAACTGTCTGCTGCAGGTGCCGGTATAACGCTCCTTGTGGATACATTTGCCTTTGGCTTTCTTCTCCTCATCCGTCTCATTATCATGAGCAGTGATCGTCAGATAACCTTCCTTCAGATCAGCCTGAATATCAGACTTGCTGTAACCCGGAAGATCCATCTCAATCAGATAATTGCCATCTTTCTCGTAAATATCAGTCCGCATTACCTGCGTCTCTGTGCGCTCCTGGCTGCGTCCATAAAACGGATCGCGAAACATATTATCAAATAAACTGTTATAACCTCTGTTAGCCAATACCATAAAGCATCCTCCTCATCTATAGCTATCGGGATCTTCGTCCCTCAAGTGTGTTTGTTTTATTTGCTATATATATTATATAACACACTTTGTTAGCACTGTAAAGAGATGAGTGCTAATTTAATTATAAACTTTCTATAAACCTAATATTCTATAAATCACTCCGCAAGTACGGTTCCTACCGGAAATGCCGTACGGAATACTTTTCTCACAAGCGGTCCCGCAACGATCAGCTGAAACGGCAACGCCATAATAAAGTTCTTCGGAATATTGGTCAGCCAGATGATTGGCAGTGCACTCCACTCTCCTGATCTCACGCATGCTTCCACTCCGCCATAAAATGACATGATAATTACCATCGGAACTACCATACAGCAAGATACTGCAATCACTTTTTTCATCGTACTGCTGTTCGGGTTTACCAGAAAACGGAATGCAAATCCTTTTGCCGGACCAGACACTACAAACCAGTCACACAGCATTGCAAATACATAGGCAATCGGGAATCCAATCCACGCTTCCTTTATCGTCTCCATATTCAAAGTTCCCATGTGTAATGTCACATTATAAATACTCATCCACAAAACCATCGTAAAACACATCATAATCGTGTAAATCAAACTTTCTCTCTTATGCATCGGCATATCATTTTCCTCCTGTCATTCTTTTTATCTTTCAGATACAATCAAACATTTTACAACAGAATGCTTTGTATTAGAATTCAAAAAATGCTATTATTAATAACAGAATCGAATTAATAGTAATTCATTTTTGGTTTTTCAGGAGGTATATCATGACGATATTTCAAATAGAATGTTTTCTGGCCGTGGCTGAACATCTGAACTTCGCCAGGGCTGCTACGCAGTTAAATGTCTCTCAGCCGGCCATTACAAGACAGATCCATACATTAGAAGCAGAACTGGGTACCCAGCTTTTTATCCGCAGTACAAGAATGGTACGACTCACGGAAAATGGACGTATTTTCCAGTCAGATGCCCAGCTTATAGTGAATACTTCCAGACGTTCCGTCCAGCGTTTTGCCAGCCAGGACGAGTCTAAAATCATCGATTTTCATATTGGCTGTGCCAATCCTCTGCACATGGAATTACTTTCTAATGCACTGGAACAGATGAAAGACCTTTATCCGATGCTCCACCCAAAGGTTCTCGTTCTTCCGGAAACACATTTTCCAGATGCCCTGAAACGGGAAGCTTTGGACGTTGCTATAGGATTCCATGCTCCGGACGTCAAGGACTCTCTTCATTATAAAGAGTTGTGCCGTCCACACTTTGCCTGCCTGTTCCGTGACACGCTGCCGCTGAGTCAGAAAAATCAGGTCACCGCAGATGACCTGAACGATTATGCCATCATTCTGTATGATCCGGGTGTAATCTCCCCGACCATCTACAACGGGCAATGGGAATATGCAAAAGACAAGAAGCCGTCCCAGTTATATTACTGTGAAACAACAGAAAATGCGCTCCTTCTGGCTGATGCAGGATACGGCGTAGCGCTTCTTCCAGATATCCGCCTCCCCGCATATCAGCACCTAACGAAGCGCACTCTCTGTAATAATGATATATATTCTTTTGGATTATATTACAAATCTTACCGGAATAAGCCTTATCTCCGCGACTTTATCCGGATGTTGCATGATGAATCAATTTCATAACCCCATCCGCGACATACCGAAACATATGCGCCGGCATCCCGACTCCCAGTTCTCCGAAATCGCTGGCGGTGGATGTTCTAGCTCCACAACACATAAGCGACAGATTCAGATCGTTTCTCATAAATGGCTTCGATGTCATATCACTGCACATCGCACCATTTCCCACGCTTATAAATGGCTGTGGCACTCCGTAATGGTATGTATAACCTTCCACTATATGCATGATCTGTTCTGCCATTCCGATAACGATCACCACATCCGCTTCTTCCATCTCAGCAAGCGGTCCTATCTCCAACCCATATATTTTCTGTGGAATTGGCATTGTATTCTTACAAACTTCACGGGCAATTCCAAGATCAGAATATAACCCGCAATGACTCATAAGCTGTCCTGAATGCATCCGCTCTGATTCTTCCCGCATCCCTGTCAATTCCGGTCCGCTGCTGCATGTAAAATTCTCAGATACTACTTTCGTTCTTTTTCCGTGAGTAGCCCTATTAACAAATCCACATAAACGTGTTTTTATTCCGGCTTGTTCCGCTGAGCATACATCGTAATCCTGTTCATATACCAGGAACCGGATTCCCACGATCTCCCGTTTAAGTTCTAATTTTTCTGATATGCTTTTTATTCTTTCCTGTTCCATATTCTTCTCCGATTTATCAGACTTTGTATCTTTATCTGCATCTATTCTCTGTTAACCGCACGTTCACATTCATCGCAATATTTATCATATTCAGACGCCTGTGTTCCATAATCGTAATTCATTATGATTTCAAATCCAAGTTCTTCCGGATATTCCAGTCGTTCTAAAAGTTCTTTTTTAGGGCGATTATTCTCTGTATGATTAACCGTTTCAAGTACACCATTCATTACACTTTGCAGCATATGAACTGGCATGGAAATGCCCATTTCGCCGCTTCCATACTCGCCTGATTTTCTTGCACATGTACTTAACAACGACACATTCACATCATTATTCATAAATGGCTTGGCAATCAGCTCATTGCAAATGCCATTATTCGCTACCGCGATTACATTTTTTGCTACTCCATAATATTTCGCATAGCCCTGCATAACTCGCATAATGTCTTTCGCGGTTCCAATTACAATTGCCAGGTCAGCCTCTCCCATCATCTCTATCGGTGCAATTTCTATACCATATATCTTCTGTGTAATACACTGCTTATTTGCGCTGATCTGTCTGGAAATTGCCAGACTCTCATAACGTCCATTCCGATAGTCTTCCCTTCCGGTACTCACGTCTGCCGGAATCTCGCGAAGTCCTACCGCATATGCCGCATTCATGCACTGGAAGTTATCTGCTTTTGCTTTCACCCGCATTCCGTTTCCCGCTTCCCGCACCATGCTGCATATTGACGTATGATCCACTTCCGCTGCCCGGCAATCTTCATATTCTTTTTGCATCACAAGAAACCGGACACCTACAATCTGTCGTACCAGTCCAAGGGCTTTATGCGCCCTCCGCACCTGCAATTCATACATATCTCATCGAACCTCCACTTACACTATTTTTTCCAGAAATCTTCTGGTACGTTCGTTCTTAGGATTCAGGAATAGCTCTTCCGGTGTTCCTTCCTCTACAATACGTCCCTCATCCATAAATATAATTCTGTCAGCAATCTCTCTTGCAAATTTAATCTCGTGCGTGACGATGATCATCGTCCGTCTGTGTTCATTTGCCAGATTACGCAATATATCCTGAATGCCGGATACAAGCTCCGGATCCAGTGAAGAGGTCGGCTCATCCAGCAATATTACCTTCGGATTCACAGCCATTGCTCTTGCAATCCCCACTCTTTGCTGCTGTCCACCAGACAATCTGGACGGATACTCATCGACTTTATCTAGCAGTTCCACCTGTTCCAGATATTTTAATGCTTTTTCTTTTGCTTCTTCTTTTTTCATCTTTTGTACAGATGTCATAGGAAGCATTACATTCTGCAAAACTGTTTTATTCTTAAACACATTATAATTCTGAAATACCATAGAGCTTTTCTGCCTCAGTGCCCGTATCTGCTTTTCGTTTTTCTTCTGAACATTTAATATCACTCCATCAATTTCAATACTGCCCTGTTCTGGAAATTCAATACAGTTCAGACATCGCAAAAATGTAGACTTTCCCATCCCCGATGGACCGATAATCACAACTACTTCTCCCTGTTCTGCAGTAAAATTTATGCCTTTCAACACATGAAGTTTACCAAAACTCTTATGCAAATCTTTTACTTCGATCATCCTATATCTCCTTCATATACCCGCATGGAATCTTATACCTTAATGATTACAAATGCTTGCAGATCCGTACTTCCATTCGTTTTAAAATCCGGTTGATCAGCACTAGCATTACCCAATATACAACACCCACTGCAATATATGCTTCCATAAATCTCAGTGAAGAACCACCAAGAATTTTAGCTTGCGAAAGCATCTCAATCACACCGATTGTAAAACCAATTGCGGTATTTTTCACCATACCAATAAATGAATTTCCAAGTGACGGGAATGCTGCAATAAAGGCCTGTGGCAAAATAATCTCTTTATACATTGCAAATGGGCTCATGCCAATTGATAATGCAGCTTCCTTTTGTCCCTTATCTACTGACATCAAACCGCCTCTTATTGTCTCTGCAATAAATGCTGAAGAGTTCATTGCAAGCGAAATAACCAATGTCGTACTCGCCGGCATTCCTCTCATAAATACAAAAAGCTGAGGTAATCCAAAATAGAAAATAAACAGCTGCGTGATATACGGTGTTGAGCGAAAATACGAAATATACAATCCGGCAATATTTCTCAAAACCTTATTCTTAGACGTATAACATATTTCCAATATCATACCTAACACAAAGGCAAAGAAAAAAGAAATCAGTCCCAGATACATCGTATATGGAATCTTCAACAAAAGCTTCGGAAAACAGGAAAAGAAAAATTCAACATCAAATCTCATAAACAATCTCCTTATGCTCACTTAAGCACAAATAAAGGCAGCCTTAAAGACTACCTTTATCATTTACTTACTACTCTTCAGTAATCTGTGTCACATCGCGACCGTAGAATTTCTCTGAAAGTTTGCTAAGTGTTCCATCTTCCTGCATCTCTTTGATACTCTTGTTGATTGCATCAATAATCTCCGGATCTGCATCTTTTGCAAATGGCCATGCCTGATAATCAACAATGATCGGATCTCCGATCAGTTTGAAATCATATTCTCCTTTTTCATTAATGGAATCAAAGGATAACTCCGTGATTGGAAACGCATCATAATGTCCTACTTCAAGCTCTTCATATATATTTCCTGCTGTCTCAACACATTCAATCTGCTCGTCTGCTGAATGCTCTGCATTATACTTATCAAAGAAATCCTGAAGGACTGTTCCGAACTCAATACAAACCTTTCTTCCCTGAAGATCATCTAACGTCTCTGCCGGATCGTCACCGCGCACACACATTTTAATAGAGTTCTCTGCATATACATCTGTAAACTGATAAGCTTTTTTTCTCTCATCTGTTACAGAAACCTGACCAACGATTGTGTCATACTTTCCACTGTCTACTCCACCAAACATCGCTGAGTAATCATCTGATAATTCCCAGTTAATTGAAATACCAGCTCTGTCACATACTTCTTTCAACGCCTCAACTTCAAATCCTGTTAAATTACCATCATCATCCGTATAAGAGATTGGATAGAATGATCCGGTTGCAACAACAGTGATCTCTTTGTCAGAAGATTCGTCCTTCGCATCTGTTGTGGTCTCTTTCTTAGTTTCCTTGGTGTCACTGTCACTTTTTGCTCCGCAAGCTGCCAGGCTGAATACCATTGCTGCTGCAAGAAGCAAGCTAATCACTTTCTTTTTCATGTTACCCTCCTCATTTGTGTTACATATTATCTTATGTCATTTTACCTTCCCTTGTTAGTTTTGTCCAATCGATAATCCCTATATATTGTAGGTATTATTTATTCTGTCTATATATCGTTTCTATATTCATTACTTTCTGTGCATTTTTACTTCATTCCATTCACCATTTTATACTTATACAGCATTTCTGCATGATTCTGTTCTTCTACCTGAATGTCCGCCAGCAGCTTCCTGACTTCTGTATTTCCAAATGCAAATACGTTAGTATTATATTCTCCTGACACCAGTTTTTCCGTTCCAATACAGTCCGTTGCAAGAAATGCATCCTTTGTTTTTTCTTCCGGTGAACTCATGGCTGTATATGTCGCTTTCGGTTCATAATCACGCCCTGCCGTGTCGTTGCAGTCACACGACGGTACTGTGCCTTTCAAGACTCTTCCGAGTGAATCGTAATGCTCTCTTTCTTTACTCTGCAATGTCTGAAACAGCTTCTTCAACTCAGGATCCTTTGCCTGCCCGGCGTACATTCCGTATTTCTCAATACAACTTTTCTCCTGTGTCTGTAAATCCTCAATCGTAGTGCGTTCTTTTTCTGATAATATCATGGTAACTCCTCCTTGTATTTTATGAACAATGGTAGTATGACTCCATTTTTTCTTCTTATTCCATGGCGACCGTATTTTTCCAGATTTGGTGACAAAATGTTTGACATCCCACCAAAAACTCCGTATACTTTTGGTTAGTAAAACCGAATATGTTTTATCGGCATACGATTGATTTTGAGATTGAACAGGAGTTCATGAAGGGGTGCACCACCGCGGGTGTATTCTTTTGTGGACTCTTTTTTTGTAACGTCTCAGAGCCATGCAGATTTACAGCGTAATCGAGACAGGCTCTGAAACGTCGCACGAATTAACTCTCTCAGGAAAGGAGCGCACTATGATCACTGTGAACGGAAAGAATGTAGAACTTCCACATCCAATGTCGGTTGCTGAATATCTGGAAACGAACCAGTATTCGGCTGGTCGCATTGCTGTAGAGTTGAATCACAAGATTCTGTCCAAAGCGCATTTTGCAGATACCATGCTCACCGAATGCGACACATTGGAAATTGTAACATTCGTAGGCGGTGGCTAACCTGCCTTCAGATGAGCAAACCAACATCAATATTATTCACGAAAGAAGGTTATTTATTATGAATCAGACAACTGACAAATGGTCACTGGGCGGTCACGAATTTACCTCCCGCTTTATCCTTGGCTCCGGCAAATTTTCGCTGGATCTGGTAAAGGCATGCGTTGAGAATGCCGGAACCGAAATCGTTACCCTGGCTATCCGCCGTGCAAATGAAGGCGGACTTGCTAACATCTTGGATTACATTCCAGAAAATGTTACCCTGCTACCAAATACTTCCGGTGCAAGAACCGCAGAGGAAGCTGTTCGCATTGCAAAGCTTTCCAGAGAGCTTGGCTGCGGTGATTTTGTAAAAGTAGAAGTTATCCATGACTCCAGATATCTGCTGCCGGATAACTACGAAACTATCAAAGCTACCGAGATGCTGGCAAAGGAAGGATTTACTGTTATGCCTTACATGTATCCGGATTTGAATGCTGCAAGAGATCTGGCCAATGCAGGTGCTGCCTGTATCATGCCTCTCGGCGCTCCGATCGGATCTAACAAAGGTCTCTGCACCAAGGAATTTATCCAAATCCTGATCAACGAGATCGATCTTCCGGTTATCGTAGATGCAGGTCTTGGCCGTCCGTCTCAGGCATGTGAAGCAATGGAAATGGGTGCAGCAGCTATCATGGCAAACACAGCTATTGCAACCTCAGGAGATGTTGCTCTCATGGCTTCTGCATTCCGCGACGCTATCATTGCCGGACGTAATGCTTATCTCGCAGGTCCTGGAAGAACTCTGGATCGTGGTGCAAGCGCTTCTTCACCACTGACCGGATTCTTACACGAGTAAGTCAGGAGGGAGAGCATTATGAAAGAACATGCAACAGAAGAACATTTGAACGAAAGTATTCTGAACGAAGAAATTCTGGAAGATCAGAAGAAAAACCGTATTGACCACATGACCTACCTACCAGGTATGGAGGATCCAGGTTCTGACATTATGGATCAGGTGGTGGAAGCATCCAAAAACTATGACTATGACAGCTATACGGCTGCTGATGTGCGCCGGGCACTGCAGGCAGATCCGGTAACACCGAAAGACTTTGCCGCACTCCTTTCCCCTGCTGCACTTCCATTTCTGGAAGAGATCGCACAGGCTGCGCAGCGCGAGACCAGAAAGCACTTCGGCAACAGCGTTAATATGTTTACGCCGCTGTACATTGCCAACTACTGCGAGAACTACTGCATTTACTGTGGATTTAACTGTCACAACAAGATTCGCCGTGCGATGCTTAACGCAGAGCAGATCGACATGGAAATGGCTGCCATTGCCAAATCCGGACTCCAGGAAATCCTGATCCTGACCGGAGAGAGCCGTGTCAAATCTGACGTCAAATACATCGGCGAGGCATGTAAGATTGCAAGAAAATATTTCAAAGTCATCGGATTAGAAGTCTACCCTATGAATTCCGATGAATACGCTTACCTGCACGAATGCGGAGCCGACTACGTAACCGTATTCCAGGAGACTTACAATTCCGACAAATACGAAACACTCCACCTCGCCGGACACAAGCGTATTTTCCCATATCGTGTCAATGCACAGGAACGCGCACTGATGGGCGGCATGCGCGGTGTCGGATTCGGTGCTCTCTTAGGGCTGGATGATTTCCGCAAGGACGCATTTGCCACAGGCTATCATGCATGGCTCCTGCAGCGCAAATACCCACATGCCGAGATTGCATTTTCCTGTCCGAGACTCCGTCCGATCATCAACAATGACCGGATCAATCCGATGGATGTACACGAGGCACAGCTGTTGCAGGTTGTCTGCGCATACCGGCTACTGATGCCATTTGCAAGTATCACTATCTCTACCAGAGAATGTGCCCGCGTAAGGGATAACCTGGTGCAGATCGCGGCTACCAAAATTTCTGCCGGAGTCAGCACCGGAATCGGTGAACACGTCGATGAGATTGAAGAAAAAGGAGACGACCAGTTCGAGATCTCTGACGGAAGAAGCGTAGATGAAGTCTATCAGGCGCTGGTTCAGAATCATCTCCAACCGGTCATGAACGACTATGTATACGTCTAAAGAAATGCAGGTTGTCGCAGTCACGAACCGCAGTCTCTGTCACAGGCCATTTCCGGAACAGCTGGAAATGGTCTGTCAGACACATCCTGCGTTTATCATTCTGCGGGAAAAAGACCTGCCGGCACAGAAATATGAAAAACTGGCGGCACAGGTGCTGGAGCTCTGTCACTCCTATGAAGTACCATGTGTTCTCCACACCTACCCGGATGCCGCACGGGCACTTGGCTGCACTTCTATCCACCTGCCCCTTCCACTTCTCCGAGAATATGCACATGAACTGAACGATTTTACACAGATCGGTTCTTCTGTGCACTCTGTCGAAGATGCTATGGAAGCAGAGAGACTTGGCGCGACTTACGTAACCGCCGGACACGTCTATGTCACAGACTGTAAAAAGGGGCTGGCACCTCGGGGACTGGACTTTTTAAGAAATGTCTGTAAGAGCGTATCCATCCCGGTCTATGCCATCGGCGGAATCCAGTTGGATGCTGATACTCACACGATTGCACAAAATCAGGCAGCAGAAATCGCCTCCTGCGGAGCAAAAGGTGGATGTATCATGTCAGGAATGATGCAGTTTACCCCTTGACATTCCCCCTTCCACTGCGTATAATGGACTATACGCAAAAGAACATCTGCCTAATCAGTACACTTTTATATTCGGGCTTGTACTGGTTTCGACGGGGGTTTAGAAGTTCTGGAAGCCATCCGTAGTGGGACACTACGTTAAAAGTTCTATTTAAATTTAAACGCAGATAATAATTTAGCGTACGCTGCCTAATTTGGCAGCAGTCGGCCTCGGGTCATCCGCTGCCTGAGTCACCGGCTTCAACGAGGCGGAGCACTTCGTTCCCAAAGCTTTGAGGGAATGGAAGACTTTATGAAGCTACTGAAGTTTTCAGCCTGTCATTAGGCGGGAGACGGAGGGAATGTCAGTATAATGACTGTGATGGGAGATGCCGGAATGGAAGGGCTTTCGGACGCGGGTTCGATTCCCGCCAGGTCCACTAAGACTGAACAAGTTGGACTCGATATGCAATCCTTGTTCAGTAGAACGAAATGATAACGGTGCTGTGTGTGAATATCATATACAGTGCCGTTATTTTTATGATATGGTGTGGATGTGAAATCAACAAATTGTGGAGGGGTAGAGAGTGGATCTTTCTTTTAAATGCGATAATAAAAAGTTCAATTATAGAGTATGCGCAATGATTATTTCGGATAATAGAATTTTGGCAATGCACGATGAGCACTCTCCGTATTTCTATTTACCCGGCGGCAGAGTTTCCATGGGAGAAACGGCTGAGCAAGCGATAATACGGGAAATGCTGGAAGAACTCGGCACTACTCCGAAAATCATTCGCCCCGTTTGGCTAAATCAAGCCTTTTTTACAGAAGATGTAACTAACCTGTGCTATCATGAACTTTGTATCTATTTTTTGATGGATATTTCGGGAACAGATTTGCTAAATAAGGGTGATAAATTTACCAAAGCAGAGGGAAAACATACCCATGTGAAAGTGTCTCTGATTATATTAAACAGACACGTCTGGATGGGGGAAATATGGTGTGGATGTGTTTGTGAAAATGAATGATGCGAAAAGGCAATGCAGATTATGGAAGATAAAGATACGTCCATAAACAGGACTGCTTTATCCTCTTGCGTCTTGCTGCCAGATGTGCTATATTGAACATACAAAAAGGGAAACCGCAAGCGGCTACCCGATTGTAATTGTCAACTAATTTTTATAGTCGTCAACTATTTGCGGTAGTTGGCGGCTATTTCCGTTTTCCCTTGAATATCTCATAACAGAGACCAACAAGGGCAACTATGAATATACAAAACTGAATCAGATCAGAATATGTAATCATCTTATCGCCCTCCTTTCTTTCGTCTGGAGGGTGTTTTTATCCCTCCGAAAAAGAAGGGTAGCCGCCTGGCTTTGGTTTCCCTGTCTGTATATTATCATATTGGCAACAGGCAGGCAACCATATTCTCAGTACTAACATTTATTCGAAAAATGTATTACCGAAACCTCCTCTTGACTTTTCTTTTTCTACAGTTATAAAATAATTAAGTCAAGCAGCAAAAAGGCGTAAGTCCAGATTACAGATACGTATTCGTATTCTGTCTCCGGATTTACGCCTTTATTTTTTATGTAACAGGAGGTTATATTTATGCCAAAGAACAAATTACAGGGAACTGTCTTCGGTCTGATCATGTCCTATGCCATGGCTATCGGAATGGAAGTCTACAATATCGCATACAAAATGGGCTTCCACCTTGCGGACGGTGGATTCAGTTCTATGACAAATGCCGTATTGCCGGAATGCCAGCCACACAGCTTCCTGCCATCTGGGTCGGCACTGTATTAAAGAACTTTCCGATGGCATTCTTCTGGAATATGTTTGCCGCAGCGCCGTTCAGCCACTGGCTGTTTCAGCGCATTTTCAGCAGATAACTATCCGAAGTTACGGATCTTGAAGTCTCTGCTTGCTTCTCTCTGCTGATCCTTTTTAGCGATATCCTGACGCTTATCATACAGCTTCTTACCTTTGGCAAGTCCGATCTCTACCTTCACCAGACTTCCCTTGAAATATACCTTCAGCGGCACAATTGCGATACCTTTTTCCTTGGTCTTACCAAGCAGCTTATTGATCTCATATTTGTGCAGCAGAAGCTTTCTCGGTCTCAGCGGATCTTTGTTGAAAATATTGCCCTTCTCATACGGGCTGATATGCATGCCGTAGATAAAGACCTCGCCGTTTTCAATTCTTACAAAAGACTCCTTGATGCTGCATTTGCCCATACGCAAGGACTTTACTTCTGTACCTGCCAGCGAAATGCCTGTCTCGTAAGTATCCAGAATAAAATAATCATGATATGCCTTTTTATTATTGGCAATCAGCTTGCCATTACTCTTCGCCATCTTCCATATCTCCTTCATCAGCCATCTCAAAATCTATGGTTCTTGTCAGACAGTCGGCATCGATCACACGCACATACACCGTCTCACCGAGCTTGTACGTCTTGCCTGTGTGCTCGCCAACCATCTCGTATCTATCCTCATAATAATCATAATGGTCATCGTACATATTTGCAACATGAACCAGTCCTTCAATTGTATTAGACAGCTCCACATAGATGCCCCAGTTGGTAATGCCCGAGATCACACCCTCAAATACTTCGCCAATATGTGCTTCCATATACTCAGCCTTCTTCAGGCGGATGGTCTCCCGCTCTGCCTCTTCTGCCCGGCGTTCTGTCTCACTTGCCTGTCTGGTTACTTCCGGCAGGATCGTCTGATAGTGCTCCATCTTTTTCTCGTTCATTCTGCCACGCAGATCATCCTTGATAATGCGATGGATCTGCAGATCCGGATAACGGCGGATCGGGGATGTAAAATGCGTATAATAACGCGCCGCCAGTCCGAAATGTCCATCATTCTCCGGCGTATATCTTGCCTGTTTCATCGAGCGCAGTGCCAGTCTGCTGATCATCGTCTCCTGCGGCGTGCCCTGGATCTTCGCCAGCAGCTTCTGAATCTGCCCCGGACGCACTTCATCGGAAATATGCAGGGAATAACCAAAGTTATTGATCAGGATTGCAAGCTTCTTGATCTTATCTTCATCCGGTGTCTCATGTACCCGGTATACGAACGGAATCTCCCGCCAGTAGTACTCTTCTGCTACCGTTTCGTTGGCAAGCAGCATGAAATCTTCGATAATCTTCGTTGCCACATTGCGGTCGTAAGAACGAATCTCCATCGGATGTCCTTCCTCGTCCAGCATGATCTTACTCTCCGGAAAGTCAAAGTCAATCGAACCCCGCTGATGTCTGCGGTTTCTAAGGATACCGGCAAGCTGCTCCATTTCCTCAAACATCGGCACCAGATCAATGTAACGCGTCGTCTCTTCCTCATCATGATCTTCCAGGATCTTCTTGACGCTGGTGTAAGACATACGTTCATTAACACGAATCACAGACTCACAGATCTCATGATCGATTACATCTCCTTTGGCATCTACTGTCATAATGCAGCTCATTGCCAGACGGTCCACGCCTGCGTTTAGCGAACAGATACCATTCGACAGACGGTGTGGAAGCATCGGGATCACACGATCTGCCAGATAGACACTGGTTCCACGATGGAGTGCTTCTCTGTCCAATGCACTCCGCTCCTGCACGTAATTCGCTACATCTGCGATATGTACGCCCAGAATCCAGTTCTTGCCATCTTCTGTCCGCGTAAGTGATACCGCATCATCCAGATCCTTCGCATCTTCGCCATCGATCGTGACCATCACCCACTCACGCAGATCCTTGCGACCCGCCATATCTGCATCACTGACCTCTTCCGGCACACGCTCTGCCTGATTCATCACTTTCTCCGGAAATTCAACCGGCAGATCATAGCTCTTTACGATTGACATGATGTCCACGCCCGGATCATTCACGTGACCAAGAATCTCTACGATCTTACCTTCCGGCTTGGCATTATCTGAACCGTAAGACGTCAGTTCCACGACCACCTTGTGACCGTCTACCGCACCTTTGGCACGCTCCTCCGGCACAAAGATATCCTGCAGAAATCTCTGATTATCCGGAATCACAAATCCGTAATGCTTGCCCTTTGCCACCTGATAGAGACCTACAATCTTTGCCGTACCGCGCTCCGCGATCTTCACGATCTTACCTTCCTTACGCTTTCCTTCCGGCGAAGCAGTTAACAAAATCTCCACCGTATCTCCGTGAAGTGCTCCATTGGTCTCCTTCTCCGGGATAAAGATATCATCTGTCTCACCTTCTATCGTTACAAAGCCAAATCCTCGCGGGTGTGCCTGATAGACACCGCGCAGCGTCCGTCCTGCTCCCTTGAGATACTTTCCCTTCTGAGATACATGCACCTTGCCCTCTGCCTCCAGTGCATCCATGACCGCTTTCAGCTCACTGCGCTGCTCCTTCGGCACCTGCAGCAGAATGGCAAGCTCCTTCAGCTTCATCGGCACATACATATCATCGCATATAAATTCATATATAATCTTTTTTCTCTTCTCAAATGTCTGGTCCATCTTCTCTCCTAACTTCTGCACATAAGAATAGGCACCCTTATTACAAGAGTGCCTTACATCCAAATTCATCTTCTTATGCAAATACCTTCAGATTCAATGCCAGCGCAAGCAGGATAAATAATACTGCGAGCACTCTGGTAACCTTCACTAAAGTACCTTCCATAGAACGTCCTTTGTTCTGTCCCCAGTAAGAATCAGCCATACCTCCGATAGTTCCGAGTCCTGCCGACTTACCTTCCTGTAATAATACAACTATTGTCAGTGCAATACAATCGATTGCAAGTAAAATCATTAATACGGTCTTCAAAATTTCCACGATTCACACCTCCTGCGGATTAAACATAATTATTTTAGCACAGGAGTGTCCATATAGCAAGGAAAATCTGCTGTCTTTCCCAACATTTCCTCAATCCTCATGAGGCGGTTATATTTCTCTACACGCTCTGATCTGCACGGTGCACCGGACTTGATAAGCCCCGTGTTAAATGCGACCGCAATATCCGCGATCATCGTATCCACAGTCTCTCCCGAACGATGGGATATGATTGCCTGCCAGCCTGCCCGGTGTGCCATTTCCATCGCATCAAATGCCTCACTTAACGTTCCGATCTGATTGATCTTCACGAGGATCGCATTGGCTGCGCCAAGTTCTATGCCTTTCTTCAGACGTTCGGTATTCGTCACAAACAGATCATCTCCTACCAAATATACATTTTCGCCAAGGTGCGCGGTCATCTTGACCCATCCTTCCCAATCTTCTTCGTCTAGCGGATCTTCGATCGAATATATCGGGAACTCCGCAAGCAGTTCCTCATAATACGCGATCATCTGATCTGTCGTGCGCAGAACCTTCTGTCCATGCATCCGGCTCTCACCGTCAAATACATAAGCATTCAGCTTCTCATCATAGAGCTCAGACGCTGCCACATCCAGCGCAAACAACATATCCTTTCCCGGCTGATACCCTGCCATCTTGCAGGCATCCATTAACATGCTCAGTGCCTCTTTCGCATCCGGAAGATCCGGTGCAAAACCACCTTCATCTCCTACCGCCGTGTTACAGCCGCGCTGCCCAAGCAGCGCTTTCAGGCTCTGGTAAATCTCCGCACACATCCTTACACCTTCCCGGAAATCTGGCGCACCCACAGGCAGGATCATAAATTCCTGAATGTCAATCGTGTTGTCCGCATGCCTGCCACCGTTCATAATATTCATCATCGGAACCGGCAATGTCCTCGCCTGTACACCGCCAAGATACGTGTACAATGGACGTTCGGATATTTTTGCTGCCGTTCTCGCCGCTGCCATCGACACCCCGAGAATTGCATTAGCGCCAAGTTTCCCTTTATTCCTGCTGCCGTCAAGTCTCTTCAGCACCTCATCCAGCCCTCTCTGGTCCAGTACATTCATCCCCACGATCTCCGGCGCGATCTGTGCATTCACATGGTCAGCCGCGTGCTCCACACCTTTTCCCATGTAACGTGCCTCTCCGTCACGCAGTTCGATCGCTTCATATTTCCCGGTGGACGCACCCGACGGTACACTTGCACACCCCACGGTTTTCTCTCCAGCCAGTATCTCCACCTCGATCGTAGGATTCCCTCGCGAATCAAGGATTTCTCTCGCATATACATCTCTGATCGGTACATATTTATCCATAAAAAATACCTCCTATTACAGGAGGTATTATTTCCAGATTCCGTTCGTTCTATCCCACAACCAGACCTTCTGCGCGAATCACATCGATCACCTGATCTACGTATTTCTCACACAGTTCATCCGTCGTTGCTTCTACCATGACACGGATCACAGGCTCTGTACCGCTCTCACGCACCAGAATACGTCCGTCATCGCCCAGCGTCTCTGCCACTGCATTAACTGCTGCCTGCACTGCCGGATTCTCACGGGCAGTCTTCTTATCTGTAACACGCACATTTTTCAGAAGCTGCGGGTAAATGCGTACAGGCTCTGTAAGCTGACCAAGGGTCATCTTCTTCTCCAGCATAACTTCCATAATCATCAGAGAAGTCAGGATACCGTCTCCGGTCGTCGCATGCTTGCTGAAAATAATGTGTCCGGACTGTTCACCGCCCAGAGAATAATTATTCTTTACCATGTTCTCGTATACGTATTTGTCACCAACAGCGGTCTTCTCATATTTCATGCCCACTTTATCGCAGGCTTTGTATAATCCGAGATTGGACATTACCGTTGTCACAATCGCATCACCATTCAGACGTCCTGTTTCTTTGAGATATTTACCACATACGTACAGAATCAGGTCACCGTCTACGACATTGCCGTTCTCATCCACTGCGATACAGCGATCCGCATCTCCATCGTAAGCAAATCCTACATCCAGTCCCTTTTCACGTACATACTCCTGCAGCACGTTGATATGAGTAGATCCACAATTCGTATTGATATTCAGACCATCCGGTTCGTTATTGATCACATAGGTCTTAGCACCCAGCGCATCAAACACACTCTTTGCGATCATAAATGAGCTTCCGTTTGCACAGTCAAGTCCTACCTTTTTACCTTCAAAAGATCTGGTTGCCAAAGAAATCAGATATCCGATATAACGGTTACGTCCTGCTGAGTAATCTGTGGTGCGTCCGATCTGATCCTTCTTCGCCAGTGGAAGCTCCGGTATCTCTCCGTCAATGTATGCTTCAATCTTCGCCTCAACGTCGGCATCCATCTTATGTCCCTTGTGATTGATCAGCTTAATACCATTATCATAGAATGGATTGTGGCTGGCAGAGATCATAATACCGCAGTCAAAATCCTCGGTTCTTGTCACGTAAGACACACTCGGTGTAGTCGTAACATGCAGAAGGCATACATCCGCACCGGAAGCTGTCAGACCTGCAACCAGAGAGTACTCAAACATATAGCTGCTTCGTCTGGTATCCTTACCGATCACGACTCTTGCGCGATGTTCCTGTCCGTAATACCATCCGATATAACGTCCCACTTTGAAGGCATGCTCCACTGTCAGCACTTCATTGGCCTCACCACGGAAGCCGTCTGTTCCAAAATACTTACCCATAATTCTTCTCCTTACTATCCTTATTAATGTATCTATACAGTTCCGTTTATACGGTAAACTTCATATAATATTGAAACATAATCCAGTTATGATGCACTTATCTCTGGCTCCACGCAGATCTTGATAACAGGATCAATATCGGGAATATCTCCAGTCGACCTGCCAGCATATCTCCGATCAGTACTAATTTGGAGAAAATGCTGTATGCGCTAAAGTTACAGGTCGGTCCTACAGCATCCAGTCCCGGTCCGATATTATTAAAACATGCAAGCACTGCTGAAAGATTCGTCTCCACCGAAAATCCATCAATGGATATCATCAGGAAACTTAAGATCACAATGATCACATAGATAGCCATGTACGCATTGATGCTTGCCACAATCTTCTCGTCCACCATACGACCATTGTTGCGCACTACCTGCACTTTCTGTGGATGCAGAACTTTACGGATATTACGATGTGCACTCTTCAGCAAGATCAACGCGCGTCCGCATTTCAGACCTCCTCCGGTACTTCCTGCACACGCTCCGAGTACCATCAGCGACAATATGATCGCCTTGGAAAATCCGGGCCATTTATCAAAATCCGTCGTAGCAAATCCGGTGGTTGTAATAATACTGGACACCTGGAATGCCGCATGTCGTATAGTCTCACCCAGAGATCCGTAGAATCCTCGCAGGTTCCACACAATCAGCGCCGTACTTCCAAGCACAGCGCCAAGATATAACCGTAATTCTTCATCAAAGAACACTGCCTTGAACTGCCTGATCAAAAGCAGATAATAGCAGGAGAAATTCACTCCGAATAACAGCATGAATACAGTCGTTACATTCTGCAGATACGGACTATAACCTGCTATGCTGTCGTTCTTAATACCAAAACCACCGGTTCCGGCTGTACCGAACGCAGTACAAAATGCATCAAATGCCGGCATATGACCAGCCAACAGGAAAATAATATTAATGACCGTCAGCAAAATATAGATCAGATACAGGATCTTCGCTGTATCCTTCATCTTAGGAACCAGTTTACCAACGACCGGTCCCGGGCTTTCCGCACGAAGAATGTGCATCGTATAGCCTCTGCCCTTGCCTCCTGCCGGCACAATCGCAAGCAGGAACACCAGCACACCCATACCGCCCAGCCAGTGGCTGAAGCTTCTCCAGTACAACAGACATTGGGACATGTCTTCTACTGCCGGTAAAATGGATGATCCGGTTGTCGTAAATCCGGATACGATTTCAAATAATGCATCCACATAGTTCGGAATCTCGCGAGCGATAAAGAATGGAAGTCCACCAAATAATGACATACCGATCCATCCAAGTCCTACGCACGCCAAACCTTCTTTTGCGTAGAATCCACTTGCCGCATGCCTGCAGGTAAGCCTTAAAAACGCAACCACCACTGCAATGATCAGAATACTCCAAAGCAGTGCCTGCATGGCATTATCTTCTCCGCATACATAGCCGATGATCACCGCCGGAATCATAAACAAACCTTCCACAGTCAATATCTGGGCCAGAAAACGCCCAACCATCTTATAGTTCATAATGACGTCTCCTCACCTATTCAAATATATCATCCAACTGATATAGTACTTCGTCACGACCGGATACAACAACTACCGTATCGCCCACCTCAAAGCTGGACTCTCCATCCGGCACCTCTGTCCTCGCCTTATGAGAAATACCTGCGATCAGGATATTCTTTTTCGTCTCAATGTTCTTCAATGGCACTCCACAGTATCTGGTATCCTTCTCCACAAGAAATTCCAGTGCTTCTGCCTGACCATCCGCGATACCGTACACCGTAATCGCAGCACCTTCCTGATTATGCATTGCACGCACATAACGTACGATTGCATTGGTACACAGCTCCTTCGGACTCACAATACTTCCTATAGGAAGATTCTCGATAATCTTGGTGTGATCCAGATGTCCTACCTTTGTGATCACCTGCGGCACGCCACAGTTATTACCATATAAAGAAATGATGATATTCTGCTCATCCATGCCAGTCATCGTAATCAGCGCATCGCAATCCTGGATGCCTTCGCTCTCCAGCAGTGCCTGATTGCTGGCATCTCCATGGATAATGCTGGCTCCCGGCAAACGCTTCGCCAAATCCAGACATTTCTCATAATCCTGTTCAATGATCTGCACGATCATACCACTCTTCTTCAGTCTCTCAGCAAGATAATAGCTGACTTTACCACCGCCACAGATCATAACGCGACGTACCTTATGCGTAATAATGCCCAGATTCTTCAATAATATCGTCAGATTATCGGTCGGTGCCGTAACAAAGATACGGTCGCCTTCCTGCAATACGAAATTGCCATCCGGTGCAATTACCTTGCCTTTTCTCAATACAACGCATACCAGTACTTTGCATTTTGCTACGGAATCCAAATCATTCAATGCCAGATCCTTCAGCTTACTGTCCGAACCAATTCTCAGTTCTACAATCTCAAGTCTTCCCTTTGCGAAAGAATCTCTCTTCAGGAATCCCGGGTATTTCAGCAGATGCTCAATCTCAATCGCAGCCTGCTTCTCCGGATTCACTGACAATGACAGCGCAAATATCCCACGCATCCGATAAATCTGCTTGCTGTATTCCGGATTCCTGATACGTGCAATCGTATGAATATCAGGATTCATACCATGCGCTGTAAGACAGCACAACAAATTAACTTCATCCGCACTTGTCACCGCGATCAGAAGATCCGCATCCTTAACGCCTGCTTCTTCCAGTATTTCCATAGATGCGCAATTACCCCGAATCGCCATCACATCAAATCGCTCAATACTACTATCCAACACATTCTGCTTCGAATCAATCAGTGTAATATCATACCCGGCTGCTGTCAGTTCCCGAGTCAGTGATGCTCCAACTTTACCATCACCAGCAATCAATATCTTCATTTTATCCTCCATCGGCACTCTCATGCCTGGCTCATAAGCCTACTATCCTATATTAAATCTATACTCCATTATAGCAATTCGTTCCAGAAAGGCAATCCCTTTTTTACCCCAGTATTACCTGAAGCACAACAGCGGCGGATATCAGAAAGACTCCACATCCAAAAAGAACTGCGCAGGCACCAAGCATTCCCCACAGCGCTCCTCTTTTCTCCCGTGGGAATACCTTCGTATATCCCGGCTGCCCCCTGTGAATCAGATAATTACCTATATATAAGAGCAGTGGTGCTATCGTTGCAAAAATCATATAAATGCCAACAGATGCTAATGGCAGTCTGTCTGTTGCCACATCAACTGCCTGTGCGCCTGTTCCCTGCAGCCTCTCCAGCCACACGAGCGCATTTGTCAGTATTACTGAAAATGCATTATTGGTAAAGTGTATCAGCATACAATAGAAGATGTTCTCCGTCTCAAACAGAACATATCCCATAACAAGTCCAAGTATCGCCGTTGGCACCATACGCCACACGCTGCCATGGCACGCACCAAAGAATAATCCTACGATAATAATCCCAGTCCATTTGCTCCGCGTCCCACGAAAACAGGTCAGTAATGCTCCGCGAAATGCAATCTCCTCGCAGATTGCCGGCGTCACTGCAACCACCAGCAGATCGATCCACATCGGTGTCGCAGACATCAATTCATCTACACCATTACTCGCATTCAGCATCTGGTCCGGAAAAAAATACGCCATCGTAAGTGTCACCACGCTGGTCAGCAGCAAGATACCGCCCCACAGGATCAAAGAGCCAAATATACCAGACCATTTCAGCTTCCGAAATGGAAATGCCGTCTTCATTCTGCCCCGCATGATCAGAATCATTAATACACCGATCAATGCCAGCACAATCTCATGAAGTACCACTCCCGCCGTTCCAAATAAATATCCAAGTATGCCGCTCAGGATAAATATCTCAGCTACAATCAATACCGCCAATATCACAGCGGTCACGTACGGCTTCTTCCGATGTTCTCTGCTCCACGCTGTCTGTCTCATCTCATTCATAAATCTGTCTACCTGCTCTTTCCAGTCTTTTCTTATGTGTGCTGCCAGAGTTCCAAGGTCTAAATCCACATGAACTTACCACAATCATATTATAACGTAATCTGACTCAGTATCTCCCCGATCGGTGCAGAAATGGTCAGTTCCGCACCCACTTCTCTCGCCGTCGCACTCTTATTGATCACTACCAGATGCTTGCCATGGAAATAATCAATAAATCCTGCTGCCGGATATACCACCAAAGATGTACCTCCAATGATCAATGTATCCGCTTCACTGATCGCCCGAATACTCCGATCGATCACATTACTGTCCAGCCCTTCTTCATATAATACAACATCCGGCTTGATCATGCCGCCACACTCACATCTTGGCACGCCATCTGCATACTTCACATACTTCGCATCGTAGAATTTGCCACATTTCATACAGTAATTGCGATGAATGCTTCCATGAAGTTCCAACACATTCTTACTTCCGGCAAGCTGATGAAGCCCATCAATGTTCTGCGTGATCACCGCCGTAAGCTTTCCCTTCTGCTCCATCTCCGCAAGTTTTCTATGCGCCGGGTTCGGCTCTGCATCCAGAAACATCATCTTATTCTTATAAAATTCATAGAACCCCTCCGGATTCTGCATAAAGAAGCTATGACTTACGATCTGCTCCGGCGAATACTTATACTTCTGCTGATAAAGTCCATCCGCACTCCGGAAATCCGGAATATTACTCTCCGTAGATACACCCGCACCTCCGAAAAACACAATCCTGCTGCTGTCATCTATAATTTTCTGTAATTTTGCAACTTCCTCTGCGTACATATATTTGCACCTCCTGTTTTATCTATTGTATTCCCAATACTGTCCTTTTTCAATATGAGATACTATGGTTTTATATCTCCTTTCCATCGTGTCTGAGACGAAATCAGAAAGAACCTCCGAAAGAAATTTTTTATTTTTTTCAAAAAACTCTTTACAATTCATATTGCCTATGGTAATATAGCTTTTGTCAGCAAGCGGAGATGGCGGAATGGCAGACGCGCTAGATTCAGGTTCTAGTGGTGGCAACACTGTGAGGGTTCAAGTCCCTTTCTCCGCACTAGCTAATGAGCGAGAAACCTTGTAAATCAAGGCTTCTCGCTTTTTTATTACTCATTTGAGTTTGATTACCTTTGATTACCATTTTGTGTACATATAGATATAATCTTGAGCTTTCATTACAACTAAAAAGTCCCACAAGATTTTCTCCTGTGAGACTCATTTCATTCGTTTACTCCCAATATTGCCTCTACATCGCCAGCAGTAATCCTTCATATCCCAAATCACATACTCACCTCTCACAATAATGGCATAACCGTCCACACTCGCACTAACGCGTACACAATAGCCAACGCCCCAATCACAAAGCATAACAGACTCCAAAAACGGCTTCCGCCGCCTGCTATATCTGTCAGGCTCTCTGTCACATCTGCCGGATTACTCGGATTATAATATCCCGGACATTCCATTCCGATGGTATACTGATCTGTAGAACTTCCCACACGCGTCTCATATTCGTATCTCTGACCATTGACCGTATACTCATACACCGGCGTATAAGATGTAACATAGATCACGCTTTCCGGTCCCTGTTCATTGGAATCATGCTCCTCCCGCTCGTGCTTTACCACTCTTATCACACGAAGTGTGGTATGACCTGTATACCGCTGTCGATATTCCTCATTTCTTTTACCTGCTCTGTTCCACAGTTTTTTTCCAAGCCAGAGAAATAAAAGACCGAGAATCAATGGAATTGCTACTGTTACGAAAGAATACCCATAAAAATATGCCATAGTTTTCCTCCTTTTTGAACCCGCTAAGAACTCCTGACCATCTTACGCTAATAACTCAGATATTCTAATTGAAAATCCGAAATATATACTCACTGGGATTTCATCCTCGAACGAATACTGCATAGAATCTTCATTTCCTTCAAAGAAATACGTCTGTACCGTCTCTTTCATAGGATTGACGATCCAATACTCTTTCACTCCGGCAGTTCTATACTTAAATAACTTTATAAGATAATCCATGCGATAACTGCCTGGAGATACAATCTCAACGATCCAGTCCGGTGCACCATTACAGCCCTTATCGTCTAATCTGTCTGCATCACACACAACCGTCACATCTGGCTCAACATATGTCTTATCATCCTGATTTAGAAATACTGCAAATGGAGCAGGATATACTTCACATGCGCCTTTATTATCAGCAATATAATTGCCAATTATCCGACTAAACTGTTGCACCAGCTTCTGATGAATACGACTTGGCGGCGCCATATCATAGATTTTACCATCAATGAGTTCCGCACGTTCTCCCGCCGGGAGTGCATAAATATCTTTTGTTGTATAAGTCTCTTCTTTTGGTAACGGCATCATATCACTTCCTTTTCTATTTCTTCACATCATCAGGACTATTATTAATAGTCTTTTTGTAATATAAAACTATTATAATATATATTTAAATAGTCTAAAATACATTTTTAATTATATTTTTTCTTTTTTAGGATAAGCCATCCCAATATTTTTTTATCGGTAAAGTGGCAACTCCTTTACAAAAAAACACCAGCAAGCCTTATCCTTACCAGTGTTTCCTACACTTTCTCTATCCTTTTATATAATCAAATGCCACTCTCTTACTTCCGTCTCTGACATATATAATTCCGCATTTTTTAAACCCATATCTGAGCACCGCATCCTGCATTGGCTGGTTATCTTCATGCGTATCAATTCTGAGATAATCAATCTTTTCACTGCAGTAATCAAAGCAGGTCTTTGCCAGGCCTTTCTCTTTACCGGATGATGCAATTCTGTGGATGGTTCCGTAGATCTTACTACTGTGCCATTCGCCATCTTCGATCACCTGATAAGTCGGATCTTCACCGATGATGAACGCGAATGTTCCTACGATATCATCATTTTCCACAAACACATAAGAATTACCGTTGTCGATATCTTCTGTGATAATTTCTACCGATGGGTATCCGTCATTCCACTGTGTCAGATTGCCTTTGCTGCGCATAAATGCTTTTGCATTTTCATACAAATCCATAATTACTGGGACATCTTCTTTTCTGGTCTTTCTGATGTTCATCCTATCTTCGCTGTTCTCCTTTATTTGATTTCCATTCTTTTACATATTCCAAGAACGCTTCTGTCGCCGGATCCAATTCGCTGTCTTTCAGATATGCCACGCCCAATGTCCGTTTGTAATGCTCCGTAAATGGGCGGATGCAGATGTCAAATGGCGGATTGGACAGCAATAATTTCGGTAATACACTGATTCCCATCCCATCGGATACCATTTTCTGGACAGCCACGTCATCATCTAACTGGTAAAGCACAGTCGGATGAATGTCATTCTGCTCAAAGATCCCACCCGCTTCAAAGTCAAAACCATCTTCTGAATAAATATAATTCTCGTCCTTAATATCAGTCAGATTCACCTTCAGTTTGTCTGCCAGTGGATGATTTCTCGCCGTCAGGAGCATCAGTTCATCCGTATCCATCGGATAAAATTCCAGATTATCCGGGAGCAGATAATTGGACACAAAGATACAATCCACCTCATTCTGATCCAGCTTATCATGAAGCTGCGAAGAACTTCCCATTGATATTTTAAAATGAATATTTGGATATTTTTTTGAAAAATTCTTTACCATGGAAGGTAACCAGTTATATGCAATACTCTTGATCGTTCCGATATGTATATAACCATTTTTCAGACTGGTCAGATTCGATGCGATATCCGCAATACGGTTCTCGGCATCGCAGATTGTTCGCAATTCCCGGATAATTTCTTCTGTATTTGAGATTGGCAGCATGCCATTTTTCGTTCTTTTAAACAGCGGAAGACCAAGTTCTTTCTCAAAGCTCTTAATTGCCTGACTGATCGCTGACTGCGTATAATTATATTTTTCTGCTGTGACTGATATGCTGTGTGTATGATACACGCTTAGAATCATTTCGTACTTTGTCATTTTTTGCTCCCTGTTTGTAACACTCTTTTTTATTATATAATTGCAGCAGCCAGTACGCAAGACGCATCCACCGCGCATACATTAGAAATGTTAAACGACCCATTCAATATTTTTTATATCATAACCATTTTTCTTCAATTCCTCCACTCTTTAGATATATTAAATGACCCATTTAATTTTCTTAAATTGTTTAACAAAAGACAAAGTTATAAAATTAAAAATGCTGGCAGATTTCCAAGGTTATCGGGGTGGACATCTGCCAGGTAACTATTTATCACAATATTTTGGTATATTTATCTGGAGGGTTAAAATGAATGCAGTAATTTTACTAAGAATTGTTTTGATCGCATTTACAATCTGCTCTGCTTTGTTTCTGATTGTCGATCTGATCAAGCACAAAGACGAGATCCATTTCAAAAAGGGTATTACACTTGCCCTGATCGGTTTATTCACCAACATGCTGGATACCTGGGGTATCGGATGTTTTGCAACACAGTCTGCATGTTTCAAATTCACCAAATCAACGAATGATGAGATTATTCCGGGTACATTAAATGTCGGCAACACGATTCCCGTTGCATTAGAGGGCATCCTCTTTATGACTTTCGTAGACATTGATCCGTTGACTCTTTATCTCATGCTGGCCGCAGCTGCTATCGGCGCACTCGTTGGTTCCGGCATCGTCTGCAAATGGGATCTGAAAACCGTTCGTTATGCTCTGTCTGTCGGTCTGGTAATTCTGGCTGTTGCACTTGTATGCAAGAACGCCGGCGTCGGTCCATTCGGTGCTGTCGGCACTGCAACCGGACTTAGCGGTATCAAATTAGTCGTAGGAGTGGTCATTAACTTCTTCCTTGGCGCATTGATGATGATCGGTGTTGGTCTGTATGCTCCATGCATGGCACTTGTTGGTGCACTTGGCATGAACATCGGAGTTGCATTCCCAATCATGATGGGTTCCTGTGCATTCCTGATGAACGCATCCTGCTTTAAATTCATCAAAGAAGGAAAATACGACCGTACCGCAACGATTATGCTGTCCATTTTCGGATGTATCGGTGTAGTCATTGCATATAAGGTTGCATGCTTCCTGTCACTGTCCACATTGACTTATATCGTATGTGTGGTTATGATCATCACTTCCGCAACATTCTTCCGCGATGCGCGGAAAATGTCTATGCCTTCTGAATCAGAGCGGGCACAGAAAGAGTTGCAGAAGTCCGGAGCAATGACAGACTAATCAATTATTCAAGAATGCCTCGGCATTCTTGCTGCGAGGTGCGCGTCATGCAATTGCATGAC
>ERZ894183.307-NODE-307-length-44276-cov-8.178015_pt1 | contig 44276 bp, 43 predicted proteins | sample MGYA00380279_ERZ894183 | MGnify/ENA primary metagenome ERZ894183 (study PRJEB32331, sample SAMN06328422) | human gut metagenome | biome: human gut microbiome; feature: stool | host: Homo sapiens | collected 2013-06-26 ... | reverse complement strand
CGATAAACTGCATACTGAATTGCTCCTTATATAAAAATCGCTTTCCCTTAATTTCGTACTCTTTTAGAATGCCGGCGGAACGAGCTTTAAGCCGCAGGTTTCGTCCAGACCGAACAGAATGTTCATGTTCTGAATGGCCTGCCCTGCCGCGCCCTTCACCATGTTATCGATAGCGCTGATGGCGATGAACGTGCCGGTGCGCGGATCCGTAAAAATGGACACGTCGCAGAAATTCGTGTACTTGATGTTGTGAATATCGGCGCTCTTGCCCTTTGGCAGCAAACGCACAAACGGCTCTTTGCCGTATCTTTCCTCATACGCCGCGCGAAGCATTTCCTCCGTAACGCCCGGCTTGAGTTTTGCATAGCATGTCGCTAAAATGCCGCGGTTCACCGGCAGCAGATGCGGCACGAACGTGATGTGCATTTTCTCACCCGAAATTTTGGAAAGCGTCTGCTCGATTTCCGGCGTATGACGGTGGCACGCGACTTTATACGCGGACATACCCTCATTCAGCTCCGGGTAGTGGCTGTTCTGCGCCGGCTTTCTGCCCGCGCCGGTCACGCCGGACGCGCAGTTTGCGATGATGCCGGTCGTCTCGATATAGCCCTTTTCCAGCGCCGGCACGAGTGCAAGCGGCACCGCCGTGGTGTAGCAACCCGGGTTTGCAACAAGCTTCGTCTTTTTAATTTCCTCGCGGAACAGCTCCGGCAGACCGTACACGGCTTTTTCGTGCAGCGCCTTATCCGTAAATGTGCCGCCGTACCATTCGGTGTATTCTTCCTCGCTCTTTAAGCGGAAGTCCGCGCCGAGGTCGATGAACGCCTTGCCTTTTTTGTCACACTCCGCAGCAAGCTCCTGCGAAAGGCCGTGCGGCAAAGCGGCAAAGATGACATCGCTTTTTTCCACAACCGCTTCCTGCGTGGTGCAGATGAGGTCGCACATTTCGCGGTATGCCGGGTAAACGTCCGACAAAGCCTGTCCCTCAAAGCTTACAGAGCTGATGGCCGCAAGCTCCGCTGCGGGATGCCCCGCAATCAGGCGGCAGATCTCCGCGCCCGCATAACCGGTGGCGCCCACGACGCCGACCTTAATCTTTTCCATTTTGATACCCCCAACAAAGGCAAAATTGAATTTATAGCCCGTTTACGATCGTGCGCACTTCTTTTGCCGCCGCGCGGACGTTCTCCGGGCACGGCGCACCCTTGACCTTGCGGTCGCGCACGCATTTTTCAAGGTTGATGGCCTCGTACACGCCCTCGTCGAACGCATTACAGACCTTTTTGTATTCGTCGATCGGCAGCGTCTCCAGCGTCAGGCCGCGCTCGATGCACAAGGCGACAAGCTCGCCCGTAATCTTATACGCATCGCGGAACGGCAGGCCCTTTGAAGCCACCAGATAATCCGCGCAATCCGTTGCATTGATGAAGCCCTTTGCCGCTGCGGCGCGCATGTTCTCTTTCAAAACGCGCATTGTTTTCAGCATCGGGATAAACGGCGTCAGGCACAGGCGCAGGGTATCCACCGCGTCAAACACGGCTTCCTTGTCCTCCTGCATGTCCTTGTTGTACGCGAGCGGCAGACCCTTCATCATGGTCAAAAGCGCCATCAGGTCGCCGAACACGCGGCCGCTCTTGCCGCGGATAAGCTCCGTAATATCCGGGTTCTTCTTCTGCGGCATGATGCTGGAGCCGGTGGAAAACGCGTCGTCCAGCTCGATGAATTTAAACTCCCACGAGCACCAAAGAATGATCTCCTCGGAAAATCTCGAAAGATGCACCATCGCAAGCGAAATCGCCGCGGCGATTTCCGCGCAGAAATCGCGGTCGGCAACGCCGTCGAGGCTGTTGCGGCTCACGCCGGAGAAGCCGAGCAGCTTCGCCGTCAAATCACGGTCGAGCGGGTACGTCGTTCCGGCCAAAGCGCCGGAGCCGAGCGGGCAAACGTCCATACGCTTTAACGCGTCCTGCATACGGCCGATGTCGCGCAGGAACATTTCGGCATACGCCATTAAATGATGCCCGAACGTGATGGGCTGTGCGCGCTGCAAATGCGTGTAGCCCGGCATAACGGTGTCGGCATATTCCTCCGCCTGGTCGCACAGTACGTTGATGAGCTCTTTTAACTGTTCCATGAGCCCCGCGCACTCCTTGCGCAGCGTCAAACGAACATCCAGCGCAACCTGATCGTTGCGGCTGCGGGCGGTATGTAATCTCTTGCCTGCGTCGCCGATGCGCGCCGTCAGCTCGCCCTCGATAAACGTGTGAATATCTTCGGCATCGGGGTCAATATGCAGAGCGCCCGTCTCGATGTCCTTTTCGATTTTCTCAAGCTCCGCGCAGATTTTTTCGCTTTCGCCTTTATCGATGATTCCCGCCGCGCCGAGCATTGTGGCATGCGCAATGCTGCCCTCAATGTCCTCTTTGTACATGCGGCTGTCAATAGAAATAGACGAGTTAAAGTCGTTCGTCTTCGGGTCTGCCTCCTTCTGGAAGCGGCCTTTCCATAATTTCATGTCTGAATCTTTCCTTCCCGTTTATGGCAGAAAAGGGCAGGCAGATGAATGCCTACCCTAAATCTACTTTTGGATTATTTATTTTCGGTCTTTGCCTTCATGTGTGCATAAACCTTGATCGGCAGGCCGAACAGGTTGATGAAGCCGTCTGCATCCGCCTGATTGTAGACCTCATCCTCATCGAACGTTGCGATCTCCGGGTCATACAGGCTGTACGGAGAAGTGACACCTGCATCAATGATGTTGCCCTTATAAAGCTTCAGCTTGACATCGCCGGTGACGGTCTGCTGGGTGGAATCTACAAATGCGGAAAGTGCCTCGCGCAGCGGAGTGAACCACTGGCCGTAGTAAACAAGTTCCGCAAACTTCAAACCGATCTGCTGCTTGTAGTGGAACGTGTCTCTGTCCAGGCACAGCTCTTCAAGCTTATTGTGTGCGTGGTAAAGGATTGCACCGCCCGGAGTCTCATAAACGCCGCGGCTCTTCATGCCGACAAGTCTGTTCTCTACGATATCCGCAAGGCCTACGCCGTTCTTGCCGCCGAGCTCGTTGAGCGTCGTTACAACTTCCACACCGTTCATTTCCTTGCCGTTGATGGCGGTCGGCTTGCCCTTTTCAAAATGAATCGTCACATAAGTGGGCTCGTCCGGGGCCTGCTCCGGGGAAACGCCGAGTTCAAGGAAGCCCGGGTGGTTGTACTGCGGCTCGTTTGCCGGGTCTTCAAGATCAAGGCCCTCATGGGACAGATGCCAGATGTTCTTATCCTTGGAGTAGTTGGTTTCACGGTTGATCTTCAGCGGAATGTTGTGTGCTTCCGCATACTCGATTTCTTCTTCTCTCGATTTGATGCTCCACTCTCTCCACGGAGCGATGATGGCCATTTCGGGAGCAAACGCCTTAATGGTCAGCTCGAAACGAACCTGATCGTTGCCCTTGCCGGTGCAGCCGTGGCAGATGGCGTCTGCGCCCTCGGCCTTGGCAATTTCAACGATACGCTTTGCGATGATCGGGCGGGCAAAGGACGTGCCGAGCAGGTACTTGTTCTCGTAGACCGCACCTGCCTGTACGGTGGGATAAACATATTCCTGAATGAATTCTTCCTTGAGGTCTTCAATGTAGAGCTTCGATGCACCGGTCTTCAGTGCTTTTTCTTCCAGACCGTCAAGCTCCGTGCCCTGACCCACGTCGGCGGAAACCGCGATGACCTCGCAGTTGTTGTAGTTTTCCTTCAGCCACGGGATGATGATGGAGGTATCCAGACCACCGGAGTACGCCAGAACGACCTTTTTAATATCCTTCTTTGCCTTTGCCATGATGTAACCCTTCCTTTTTTCATAAACCGCCGTCATCGTGCGGCGGAGAATTATTTGTTTCAACGGTCATTATTATACACCGTTTTCCGGAAAAATCAACCCTTTTCTTGAATATTTATTCATCTTTTTTGAAAGTTGTCGAAATTTCCAGATTTCATGCGGGTTTTTTGGCTTTGTATTTGTGTATTTTTCAAAATTCAATCTTCAAAAGTATGCATTTTCGAATGAATAAAGCGCATATTATACATTTGTATACACTGCTTTATACATTTTCGCTTTCGGAATTGTTTTCTACGATATAGGGCTTTATCAGCGCCATTTCGCGCGGCTCCACACGGGCATGAATAAGGAGCCCTTCCGCCACGTATTCTTCGGAGACGAGCGCGCCCGCTTTTCTCAGCTGTGCCGCAATGCCCGTCTTTGCAAACGGCAGCAGCGCCGTCACGTCCACCGGCTTCACCGGCAGGTTATCTTCAATCGCCTGCAAAAGCGCCGGGATGCCTTCGTTTTTCAGCGCACTGATGCGCACCGCGCCCGTCAAATGCAAAGCGCTGTCCGCATCGCCCACAAGATCCCATTTATTGAGCACCGGGATAACCGGGCGGTCACCGCAGCCGAGGCTCTGCAAAATTTCATTTGTCACGTCCAAGTGCGTGCGTGCTTCGGAGCTGGAAGCATCGCACACGTTCAAAATGATGTCCGCCGTTGCAGCCTGCTCCAACGTGGAGCGAAACGCCTCCACCAAATAGTGCGGCAAGCGGCGCACAAGGCCGACCGTATCGATGAGCATAACGGTCTTGCCGCCGGGCAGTTTCAACGCGCGCGCCGTGGGGTCCAGCGTCGCGAAAAGCTTATCCTCCGCCAAAACGCCCGCTTGCGTCAAGAGATTCATCAAGGTCGATTTGCCCGCGTTCGTGTAGCCGACAAGCGCCACCGTCACCGTGCCGTCCTTTTCGCGACGGCGCTGCGTCTCATGGCGGCCGACTTCTATTTTCTTCAACTGTTCGCGCAGCGCTTCAATTCTGCGGCGAATGTGTCGGCGGTCGGTCTCCAGCTTCGTTTCGCCCGGGCCGCGCGTGCCGATGCCGCCGCCGAGACGCGAAAGTGCCGTGCCTTTGCCGGTCAGACGTGGCAGAAGGTATTTCAACTGCGCCGCTTCCACCTGCACCTTACCTGCGCGGCTCTGCGCACGCTGCGCAAAAATATCGAGGATCAGCATCGTGCGGTCCACAACGCGCACGTCTGTCGCATTTTCAAGGTTGCGGATCTGCGTCGGCGTCAGCTCGCGGTCAAAAATAATCAGCTCAATCTCGTTGTTCTCGCAGAAATTCCGAATTTCCTCCACCATGCCGCTGCCTACGCACGTCGCGGTCTCCGGGGAGGGGCGCTTCTGCATCATCGTCGCAATAGGCTCCGCGCCGCCGCTTTTTGCAAGCTCCCACAGCTCGCGCAGCGATTCCTCCGCGTCATACTCGCCCGTGTCCAGCGAGACCAAAAGCGTGCGCTCCGGCACGATTACGTTTTCCGTATAATTCATAAGGTTCTCCTTTTTTCATTTCTGATCTATCGTTTCAAAGCCGCAGCGTTTTCCGCCGCACAGCTTGTGTTTCCATTTCTTATTATACAGAAAACAGCACGGAAAACAACGTGCTTTTACGAAAAACAGACGCACACCGCGTAAAATAACATTTGCACCAACCGCCGCCCTGATGTTTTGGCGGTTTCTTCCATAGTTTTCGCCCACAGCTTTATGCTATAATGGAGCTGTAAAACTCGGAAAGGATGAGCCCCATGTACCGCTTTGCCCCCCCAGTAAACACACCCATTTTTAAGAAAGGGTCGATTTTATGAAAAAGCAATTTGCGGTCATGTTCTGCCTTTTGGCGATATTTACATGCCTTGTCGGGTGCTCAACCGGCTCGAAAGCCTCATTCCCCGAAATGTTTATCGGCTCTGTGGGACAGGGGGAAACCGATGCTCTGAAAACGCTCGGTGTCACCGAGCAGGCGCTCTCCGGCTATACTGTGGACGTTTACGGCAAAACCGCCGATGTGCAGCTCTCGTTTGATGCATACCGCGGCGATGAAACCTCCGCCGGCAAGCTCAACTACGCAGAGCTCACCGTACCGTGCACGCCGAATGGCGACGGCTTTTCATACATGCGCACCTGCTACGACAAGCTTGAAAAAGCGCTCGGCGGACCGTTCACGACCGACGTGAACATGGACGGCGTTTCCGCCGAAGACGATACCGATACGCTTTTTGCGGCGCTGCAAAAAGATGCAGGCGGCGAAAACATCTGCGCCTTACAATACCAGTGGCGCGGCCTCGGTGAAAACGAATCGCTGCTTTACCTTTATTACTATCCGAACGAAAACGGCTCGGCGCGCGTAAAGCTCACGTTTTTGCCGAAAGAGCGTGCACAAATTCCATAAAGCTCTACAAAAAGGCGCGGAAGTTTTGAAAAGCTCCTGCGCTTTTTGCGTTTTCAAAAAATTTACAGGTTTTCGATTTGCTTTTTTTCGCGTATTGTGGTAATATACGATATTATCATACATGCCAAGCGGCATATGGCTGCGGCAAATTTTTTGTAGGAAAGACAGGTTATTTTTTCTCAGATGGACAGTCACAGTACAGGGTTGATCATAGCGTTGATCGTTCTGATCGTTTTGTCCGCCTATTTCTCCGCCACGGAAACAGCGTTTTCGTCGCTCAACCGTATCCGGCTCAAAAACTTGGCCGATAACGGCAACAAGCGCGCAAAGCTCGCCTATAAGCTCGTGGATAATTACGACGAGCTCATCTCCTCCGTTCTGGTGGGAAACAACATCGTCAACATCAGTGCGTCTTCTCTCGCCACCGTTTTGTTTATCAAAGCATTCGGCGACAACGGTCCCACCGTTTCCACCATCGCCATGACGATCATCGTGCTCATTTTCGGCGAGGTCACGCCGAAAAGCATCGCAAAAGAGGCCCCGGAAGCGTTCGCTATGTTTTCCGCGCCCATCATCAACGTGCTCATTTACGTCTTCAAGCCCATTAACGTATGTCTTGTGGGCATCAAAAAGCTGGTGAAAAAATTCGTAAAGGTCTCTAACGATCGTACCATTTCGGAAAGCGAACTGCTCACCATCGTGGAGGAAGCCGAGCACGACGGCGGTATCAACGAAAACGAAAGCGAGCTTATCCACAACGTCATCGAATTCGACGACCTTGAAGCCATCGATATCATGACGCCGCGCGTAGACGTGGAAGCCGTGGATAAGACGAGCACCGTGCAGGAAATCGCCGACCTCTTTACGGAAACAGGCTTTTCGCGCCTGCCGGTGTATGAGGAGACGATTGACAGCATCGTCGGCATTATCAATGAGAAAGATTTCCATAACCTCGTGCTGCGCGACGGCAACGCGGTGAAGCAGATCATCAAGCCCGTGGAGTTCATCCCGCCTTCGATGAAAATTTCCGCGCTTTTAAAGCTTTTGCAGCAGAACAAATCGCACCTTGCCGTCATCGTGGATGAGTTCGGCGGCACCGAGGGCATCGTCACGCTGGAAGACATCATCGAAGAGCTTGTCGGTGAGATCTGGGACGAACACGACGAAGTGGTGGAAGCGTTTCAAAAGGTCAGCGACAACGAATACCTTGTCGATTGCTCCACCAACCTTGACGACCTTCTTGAATACTTCCATTTGAAGTCCGATTCCGAAGCCTCCACCATCAACGGTTGGGTCATCGAGCAGCTCGATCGCATTCCCGAAAAGGGCGACTGCTTTGATTTTGAAAACCTGCATGTCGTTGTAGAAGAAACAGAGTACCAGCGTGCCACCCGCGTGCGCATCACTGTGTCCCCGAAAAAGGAAGAGTCCGAAGAAGCATAAAATTCCATAATTCATAAATCATTCCTAATTGCGCCCCGCTGTTTAACGCAGCGGGGTTTTCGCTTTGCAAAAGCATCCGCCAAAATAATTTGCAAATCTTTTTCTTTCCTTTTAGACAGGCTTATGCTATAATAAAACCAACAAAAATCTTTCTTGTATTTTATTGAAAATTGTAAGAATTTCGTAAGGAGATTTTAAGAAATGCTAAAGCTGGAGCTTTTACTGCGCCGCATTCGCGGTTTTGACGCAAAGCGCATGATGGTGTATGTTCGCGACGTCAAAAAGGAGACCAAAACGCCCACACCCGTCATCATGGCGGATATGCTGTACTGCATTTTGCGGTATAACGTGGGATTTTACGATTACCACATTTTCGGTTTTGCGCACATCCACGGCGCAAAGGCGAGAAGCACATTCTTCACCATGCAGGATAACTGGCGCTTGACCCGCATGGTAAACAGCCCTGAAGACCGCCCCTATTTTGAAAACAAGCTGCTGTTCTGCCGCACGTTTGCGCCGTACCTCGGACGGTCATTTTTAGACCTCAATGAAGCCGGTGAGGACGCGCTTGCCGATTTTCTGCGCCACCACCCCGTGGTGTTTTTAAAAGAGCCGGAAAGCTTCGGCGGGCTGGGTGTCAAACGCTTTGACAGCGCCGGGACCGATTTAAATGACCGAGAGGCCGTGAAAAGGCTGCGCGAAAACTGGGTGCAAAACGGCTTACTGCTCGTGGAGGAAGCCTTACAGCAGCACCCGGAAATGAGCGCGCTGTATCCGTATTCGCTCAACACCCTGCGCGTCTGCACCTTAACAGATGACAAAGGCGACGTGCATGTGCTGTACAGCTTTGTGCGCACGGGCCGCCACGGCTCATTTGTAGATAACACTACAAGCGGCGGGCTCAACGCGCTCATCTGCGACGATGGTGTCATCCGCCGCCCCGCTATGTCCGATAAAACCGGCATGTATTTCGACATGCACCCCGATACCTGCACGCCATTCATAAACTTCCGCGTGCCATATTTTGATGAAGCGATTGCGCTGTGCAAAAAAGCCGCGAAGGTCCGCCCCGATATGCGGTACGTCGGCTGGGACGTGGGCATCACCCCCACCGGTCCCGTTTTGGTGGAGGGCAACAACCTCCCCGCCTACGACGGGCAGATCTACCACCAGCAGGAGAATCCCGGCATCGGCCTCCGCCCCCTCGTCCGCTCCATCATCCCGGAGTTTTAGTTTACATAATTTTAAAGCCATACGCAGAAACCCGCATTGCAGCCGGAAATTCCGTTTGCAATGCGGGTCTTTTATTTTTCGGTTCGTTCCGCGCGTCTGGCTTTGAAGAACCGGCGTAGGATTGCCGTGCATTCTTCGCACAGCAATCCGCGGTATAATTCGGGTTTAAAGGCATTTTTGAGCGACGTCACCGACACAGCCGTGCCGCACGCACCCATAGCTTCGTCTTCCGTGCCGAACACGATGCGGTCCACGCGGGCGTTTACCGTCGCGCCCGCACACATGGGACACGGCTCCAGCGTCACATACAGCGTACAGCCGGTCAACCGCCAGGAGCCGAGCACTTTTGCCGCCTGTTCCATCGCTTCCAGCTCCGCATGGCCAAGCACACTCTGATGCTCTTCTCGCCGATTCCGCCCACGCCCGATGACTTTGCCGTCCTTCACAACAACGGCGCCCACCGGCACTTCACCTGCCGAAAAGGCTTCTTCCGCAAGCGAAAGCGCCTCGCGCATGAACTTTTCCTCCGGCACAAACGCGCGGTTTTTCATGGCATTATACGGCATATGTCCCCTTACGAATACAGCGTCACGATACACATGACAACAAACAGCACATAGTAGCAGATGAAACCGGGATTCACGAACATCCACAACGCCTTCCCGCGTACCGGTACGCCGCGCTGCATGGGCGTGCGGAACACCTTATGACCGGTGAAATTGCGGATAAGCAGCACCACAAGCGCAACCAGCCCCAAGCCGTACACGATATACGTCAGCAAATTGCTCGCGATATTGGCCGCATCCGCGCCCACAAGCCCCTCAAGGGCGATGGGCAGCGTCGCAAGCAGGTTATTGAGCATGTGCACGAAAATGTTCACCCAAATGTTGCGGGTACGCACATACAAAAGCGCCATTACAAAGCCCGCCGTAAGCACCACGGGCAAGGACTGAATGCTGTAATGCGCCATGCCGAAGATCAGTGCGGAGAAGATCACCGCAGGCCAGTCACCCCAGCGGCGCATGACAGCCGTCGTCACGCTGCGGAACGCAAATTCCTCCGTCACCGGCGCGACGAGCACGACCGAAACGAACATCGTCAGCACCTGCACGGGCGTCAGCGCCAAAAGGTCTGCCGTGTTTGCGTCGCCGTTCAGCCCCGCGCCCTCCAAAAGCTGCGAGATGAGGTTTGCGGGAATGTTCATCAAAACGCTGACGGCAAGGCCCGCAAAGACGAGCAAAACACTGTTCAGCACACCGTTTTTCTCCACAAGCACCGTGTCCGAGAGCTTTCTTTTCCCAAAGAACAGAAAAAACGAGAACGGCAGCACAATGGATAAGAACGATGCAATGGACGAAATAAGGTAATACGCCGTCGGCGGAAAGCCGCCAATGGTGTTCGGCCCCATAAAATTCACGCCGCACACCGTTAAAATCAGCGTTGCAAGCGTCGTCCACAAAACCTGTATCGGCAAAGAGGTCATGGTCGCAAACGAAAGGCGGGAGGCCGCGCGGCGCAGCTCCTTTTGCTCCAAACGCGCGGGGTCCGCCCACTTCGGCGGCTGTACGGGTGCGTAATATACGGGCTGCTGCACAGGCTGTGCATAAACGGGCGCGCCGTTACCGCCCTGCGGCGGATATGTATACACCGGCGTCGGGTTCTGCACCGGCGCGGGATTCTGCGGCGCGGTATACACCGGCTGCCCGTTATAAAGCGGCTGCGTCACCGGCTGCCCAGCGGGCGTGTAGTTCCGGTTATCGTTCATGCTCATTCATCCTTTCCCTTTTTGGTTTTCCCGTTTTTTTCGGGCTTTTTCACGTGAAAACGGATCATCAGCTTTTCCACCCAACCCTTTTTGTACTTGAGGGAAATGTAGCCGATGGTGCTCATCACCAGTGCGCCGATGGCGTCCACGATGATGTCCTTCATCGTGTCCTGCAAGGCTGCCTGCCCAATAAGCGCCGTGCCGTTATCCAGCATATATTTCTGCATGTTGGTGCCGAAAACGGAATCCATCGTGAATTCATAAATTTCCCACACCGCGCCCATCGCAAGCGCAAAGCAAAACGCAAATACGGCGATGAACACCGGTGAAAAATTCAACGGTATGCGCTCCGCTTTGTTGAAAATCGCAATCATGGAAAAGCCAAGCGCACCCAGCATTGCGCCGCTCATCGTGTGCAGAATCGTGTCCCACTGCGGTACGGCGTAGTAAAAGCTTCGCACCTCGCCGAGGAAGATCGCGCAGTACAAAAACGCAATGTACAAAACCAACATCACGCGCGGAATCTGCAGCGTTTTCTGCCGGATGAGCCGCAGCGGCAGCACAATGGCGGCAATGCCCAAAAGGCACTGCAAAAGCATCAGCACATAATCTTCGCGGCTGCGCACTTCCTCCGTCCCGCCGCCGTGCGACACAATCCGTACTACAAGGTAGCCGAGCGGCAGAATAAAGCTCAGCAGCACCGCCATGATGAACATGCCGGTAGAGTCCCGTTTTCTTTTCGGCTTCATAGCCCTTCCTCCTAATGGGGGTATTTTTTACTGTGCAAGCAGCTCCGCGACGTTGTTTGCGTAAGCGACCGGGTCTTCAATGGAGCGGCCCTCAATAAGCAGCGCCTGATCGTACAGCACTTCGGTGTACTTTTTCAGCTTGTCTTCGTCGTTTTCAAAGCGGCGCAGCACCTCAAACACCGGGTGTTCGGTGTTGAGCTCAAATATCTGCTCGGCCTTCACCTTCTGCTCCGCGCCCGGCATGGAGTTTAGCACCTTCTCCATCTCCATGGAAATCGCGCCGTCCGTCGTGATGCACACGGGGTGATTTTTAAGTGTCGTCGAAACGCGCACGTCCTTTACACGCTCGCCGAGAATCGTCTTCATCTTCTCAAGCAGAGCCTTATTTTCCTCCGCCTGCTTTTCGGCAGCCTGCTTTTCTTCTTCGGTCTGTACGCGTGCGTCTTCCGCCGCAACGTTCTTGAAGCTCTTGCCTTCGTACTCCTGCAACACCATCAGCGCGAACTCGTCCACATCGTCCGTAAGGTACAGCACCTCGTAGCCGCGGTCAAGCACGGCTTCGGTCTGCGGCAGATGCGCAATGCGCTCCGGGGTTTCGCCCGCCGCGTAGTAAATGCAGGTCTGGTCTTCCTTCATGTCCTGAACGTACTCTTTCAGCGTGCGCATCTTGCCTGTGGAGGAGCGGAACAGCACAAGATCCTTGAGCTTATCCTTGTTGATGCCGTAGTTCTCGTACATGCCGAATTTGAGTCTCAAGCCGAAACTCTCAAAGAACTTCTCGTAGTTCTCTCTGTCGTGCTCCAGCATGGATTTAAGCTCCGACGCAATCTTCTTCTCAATGCGCGTCGCGATAAGTTTTAACTGACGGTCGTGCTGCAGCATTTCACGGGAGATATTCAGCGACAGATCCTGCGAATCGACAAGGCCCTTCACAAAGCCGAAGTAATCCGGCAGCAGGTCTGCGCACTTTTCCATAATGAGCACGCCGGAAGCATACAGCTGCAAACCCTTTTCGTAGTCTCTCGAATAATAATCCATCGGCGCTTTTGCAGGGATAAACAGCAGTGCGTTATACGTCGCTGTACCCTCTGCGGAGGTATGGATAACCTTCAGCGGGTCCTGCCAATCGTAGAACTTCTCCTTATAGAAGCTGTTGTATTCTTCTGCCGTGATCTCGTTTTTATTTTTCTTCCACAGCGGCACCATGCTGTTGAGGGTCTCCACCTCAAAGTAGTGCTCATATTCGTTCTCCGCACCCTCCTTCGCACGGGTCTTTTCGACCTCCATGCGGATGGGGTAGCGGATATAATCGGAATACTTCTTCACGAGCGAACGAATGCGGTATGTATCGAGGAACTCGCTGTACTTTTCTTCCTCGGTGTCCTCTTTGATATGCAAAATGATCTCGGTGCCGTGGTCGGCCTTTTCGCACTCGCGGATGGTATAGCCGTCCGCGCCGTCGGACTCCCAGCAATACGCCTGCTCTGCGCCGTACGCCTTGGATTCCACGCGCACGTGGTCGCTGACCATAAACGCGGAATAGAAGCCCACGCCGAACTGACCGATGATGTCGATATCCTCGTTCTTTTCGTTTTCAGACTTGAATTTCAGCGAGCCGCTCTTTGCGATGACGCCGAGGTTCTGGTCAAGCTCCTCCTGCGTCATGCCGATGCCGTTATCGCGGATACGCAGCGTGCGGCTGTCCTTATCCGCCGCAAGGAAGATCTGGAAGTCGTCACGATTGAGTCCCGTAGCGCCGTCCGCCAGGGATTTATAGTAAAGCTTATCGATCGCGTCGCTCGCGTTGGAGATCAGCTCGCGCAGAAAAATCTCCTTATGGGTATAAATAGAGTTGATCATGAGATCAAGAAGTCTTTTAGACTCCGCTTTAAACTGTTTTTTTGCCATGCAAATTCTACCTCTTTTTCATTTTGGGCATCAAAATCGCGCATTCATCCGCCCGCGTTCTCTTTCTAACAACTATACTATACATTTGTTAAAAAATCACGAACAATTTTAATTTGGTTAAAAAAAAGAACGGTTTAAATTTAAATTTCGCATGGATTATTTTTTCTAAAGGCGGCAATGCCGCCTTTTAAGAAACCCCTTGATAGGGTTTCTTACGAAAAATCGTCCACCGGACGATTTTTCTATTTTCCTGATCTTTGGGTAGGCAAAAGGATTTCGCCATTTGCGAATGGCGACTCAAGGCTCTGCCTTGATGAATCCAAGCGAACGCTTATGTTCGCTTTCAAGTTTTCTCGAAGAAAACTTGACTAAAGACTTTTAACCATGCTCGCCGTTAGAACTCTGCGGCAAACAAAAGAACTTTTCAAAGAACCGCCACACCTTCACTGCCCCGGTCACGGGGATTCTCGCGTCCAGCTCAAACGCGTTGATTTTCAAAAATGCCTTACCGTCCGCCTGATACAGCATTTCCGCCGGCGGGGCGTTGTCATTAAAGCTCAACCGTCTTCCCTCGGCGTCCACCATCAGCATACCGAACACGAACAGCAGCACCAGCACGGTGCAGAAAAACGACATCAAAAACGCGCGGGAACACACACATTTGCGCATGCAAAGCACCTCCGCATGCAGTATGCCCCGTCCGTTTTCCGCTATTCCTCCGCTATGTCGTTTAAAACCGCCAGAATCGTCTCGCCCAGCAGCTCCCCGGCGTAGTCCGCCTCCCTTTGCGTATTCACCTCTGTACCGACCTCCACCAAAAGCGAGCCGTGCGTGGCGTGCATATTGTAGTTTCTCTGCGCGAAAAACAGCGGTCGAAACAGCCCCGGATATAATAAATCGCCTTTTTGCTGCAAGCGCAAGGCCAAATGCAAGTTTTCCCGCCAATCTGGGAACAGCGGGTCTTCCGAAAGGTCACACCCCGCCATAATCATGATCTGCGCGGCATTCTCCCCGTTCACCTCCGCCACGGGCTTATACCGTGTGCCGTCGTCCTCCTCACCGAACGCGTCTCTGTGCACATCCACGGTGATCTGTATCGTGGGGTATTTCAGCAAATTTTCCTGCATCGCATCCATTGAGCGCTGGTAGCTGCCGGAATACGTCTCGTCAAACCTTGTCGTGTCGTGGATCACGCCGAACCCGCCCGCTTCTATCACGTCTTTCGCCCTTTTTGCCACCGCCACAACGCTTTTTTCTTCTTCCTCCGTGCGAAAGCTCTCATCGCGGTAATACCAGTCCGATTCATACTGCAAGTACGCTTCTGACGTATGCGTGGAGTAAAACAGCACCACCGGCGAGCCGTCGCGCTTCACGTGCACATCGGGGTCAATTAAAATTTCTTCCGATAAATCAAGCCCCGAGTCCGAAGTATCCTTCACAAAAAAGCCGTTTATCTCTTCTCCTCCGCCCATAAAGGTCGCGGCGACCGCTGCCGTTTCACGCTCCGGGTCAGGTGTCGGCGCCGGCAGTACGGGCAGCTCCGTGTCTGTTTCCTCCTGTACGGGCACAGGTGTCGCCGTGGGGAGCGATGTTGCTTCCGGCTCCGCTTCATTTACGGCCTCCTTTTGGGGCGCAGGCGATGCTTCCGCTTGCGGCACTTCTTGGCTTGTTGCCGCCTGTAAGCCCGCCGCCCTAAGCGCCCACGCCGCGCCGTTTTCCTTTACAACCGGCCATAAATTATCCCCCATGCACCAAAGTGACACGGCCGCCGCCAGCACCGCGCAAATTCTGTATCCGATTTTTCCGATCCGTTCCTTTCGCATCGCACTGCCTCCATTTGTGTGGCATATCCGTCTTATCATGCTTATGATACGGCATGCAAAATTATGCACATGTACACGGTTCTGACGCAGAAAATTCACAAATTCGACATTTTCACACAGCACCAATATGCTATAATAAAATATATCATTCTTAGTTTTGAACGATTTTAAAAAACTCGCAGAACCCCAAACGGGAAACGAAGAAAGGATGGACTGCATGGCAAGATCCGTATACTCAGAAATCACCCCCGAAATGGAAGCCCTCGCCAATCTTTGCGTGAAAAACGGTAAGATTGACCCGGAGCTCTATGCAAAATACGACGTAAAGCGCGGCCTGCGCGACATTAACGGCAACGGCGTTCTGACCGGCCTTACCGATATTTCGGAGATCCGCTCCAGCCGCATGGAAAACGGCGTGAAAATCCCCTGCGAAGGGCAGCTTTTCTACCGCGGTTACAGCATTGAAGATCTTGTCCGCAGCATGCCGAGCGACCACAGCTTCGGCTTTGAAGTGACCGCCTACCTGCTCCTTTTCGGTGAACTGCCGAATAAAGAACAGCTTGACGGGTTCATCAAACAGCTTTCGTTCTACCGCACATTACCCACAAATTTCGTGCGCGACATCATCATGAAAGCGCCGAGCGGCGACATGATGAACACCCTCGCCCGCAGCGTGCTGACGATGTATTCCTATGACGACGCCCCGGACGACATCTCCATCCCGAACGTGCTGCGCCAGTGCATTCAGCTCATCGCCATTTTTCCGCTTCTTTCCGTCTACGGCTATCAGGCGTATCGCCACTATCACGACGGCAAAAGTCTTTACATTCACCAGCCGAAGCCGGAGCTTACCACCGCCGAAAATATTCTGCGCATCCTGCGTTCCGATAAACAGTTCACCCCGCTGGAAGCCAAAGTGCTCGACATCGCGCTTATGCTGCACGCAGAGCACGGCGGCGGCAACAACTCCACGTTCACAACACATGTCGTGTCGTCCTCCGGCACGGATACGTATTCCGCCATTGCCGCGGCACTCGGCTCTTTAAAAGGCCCAAAGCACGGCGGCGCGAACATCAAGGTCGTACGCATGTTTAGTGACATGAAGGAGCAGGTCAAGGACTGGACGAACGAGAATGAAATCTGCGATTACCTCACCCGCCTGCTTGATAAAAAAGCGTTCGATAACGCCGGTCTCATCTACGGCATGGGCCACGCCGTGTATTCCGTCTCCGACCCCAGAGCACGCATCATGGAGCGCTTTGCAGAGGGCCTCTCCAAAGAAAAAGGCCGTGAGGACGAGTACGGACTATACATGCGCGTCGCACGGCTCGCGCCGCAGGTCATCGCCGAAAAGCGCCGCATCTATAAAGGTGTTTCCGCAAACGTAGACTTTTACAGCGGCTTCATTTACAGCATGCTCGATTTGCCGATGGAGCTCTATACGCCCATTTTCGCCTGCGCCAGAATCGCCGGCTGGAGCGCCCACCGCATCGAAGAGCTCATCAATGCCGGTAAAATCATCCGCCCGGCGTATAAAGCCATCCACCCCGAGCGTGCGTTTCCGGGTATGGAAAGCGAAACCTAAATCTCCCGGCAACCGTGGTTAAAGGTTTTTGATCGACCTTTTTCCAAAAAGGTCGTGGGGTCTTGGGGCAACGCCCCAAGTCGCTTTCCGCAGAAAGCGAAACCCTTTTGCCTACCATAGATCAGGAAGATAGGCGGAAACTTCCAGTGGACGTTTCCGCCGTAAGAAACCCTATCAAGGGGTTTCTTGAAGAACTCGCCACGCGAGTTCTTAGAAATGGAACATAGTATTAAAGCGCACAGCCCTCAAGCTGCGCGCTTTTTTCTTACAAAAACTATGATAAAAGCAATCACCAGACCCGCCGGTATAACCACCCAAACGGGAACCGTCACCGTCTGCGGCGAGCTCATCACCGTGACGACATATTCCGGCATCTCACTTTCTCTTTTCGCGTTGCCGGAGGACGGAAAGCTCATGCAGATCAAGCGGCTTTCCCTCCCCGCAAAGTCATTTTATTCTTCTTAACTACACTCTATCAAAAAGCGAACGGAGTGTCAACAGATTTCAATCCTCGGCTTCCGTCACAAGCTTCATCAGCAATGTTTTCAGTTCTTCCGTGGTCTCCACGGTGTAATCCGCGCCCGCTTCTTCCAGCTCGCCGGGTTCCGCAAAGCCGAAGTACACGCCGATGCCCGGCACGCCGCAATTTTTCGCGCCGATCATATCAAAGCTTCGGTCGCCGACCATGAAAAACGTATTGTTTTCCTTTCCGCCTGCGCGGCGCATGGCCTCCTGCATCACTTCGGTCTTATCCGTCATGGAGCCATCGAGATTCGCGCCGACAATCTGGTCGAACAGCTCAAAGACCCCGTTTTGCTTCAAGATCTTCTCCGTAAACACCGTCGGCTTTGAGGTGGAAACACTCAATTTCACACCTGCGCTTTTCAGCGCCTCCAACAGTTCTTTCATGCCGGGGTACAAGCGGTTTTCGTACACGCCTTTTTCTTTGTAGCGCACGCGGTAGCGGTCTACCGCCTCAAACGCCTGCTCTTTGGAAAAGCCGTAGAATTCCATAAAGGATTCATGCAGCGGCGGGCCGATGAACTTTTTCAGCGTCTCCATCGGCTGGTTCGGATAGCCGTAGCTGTCGAGCGCAAACTGCGTGCTTTTCGTGATGCCCTCGCTGTTATCGACAAGGGTGCCGTCTAAATCAAACAAAACCCAAATACTCATCTTCTTCTGCCTGCACCTCCGCCATGCGTGGAGCCTCCGCCTGCGCGCGGCGCACCGCCGCCCGAACGGCCGCTGCCAAAGCCGCCGGAGCGTCCGCCACCGGGACGGGGACCGCCCGAGGGACGCGAGCCGCTAAATCCACCCGGTCTCGGGCCGCCGAATCCGGGACCGCCCGGGCCGCGCGGCGGACGGGGTCCGCGCCAGAAGCCGCCCATCGGAGGCGGCGGGGGCGGCGCGCCCCAACCTCTGCGGTAATACCGTCTGCGCGGACGCAGCACGCTCAGCGCAATAATCAAAATGACAAACAGAACGATGAAAGCAAAACGTATTATCCGGGTAACCGCAACACGTCTCGCTTGCGAAAAAGCATTTTGAACCCCGGATAAAAATCCGCCGGATGGATTATTATTCGCATAATTATAATTGGTGTTCGCATTCGCGTTGTTTGTCGTACCCGTGGAATGCGAGACATTGTAGTGGTCTTCCAAAATCTCCACCGCGCGGGCGTAGACCTTTTTCACGCCGCTGTCGTACTCTTTCGCGGCAAAATCGTCCTCAAGGTAGTCATACAGCATCGCGTCCAGCACGCCGCCGGTAAAAACATCGGTCAGCCCCACGCCCGGCTCGGCGTAGTAATCCTCCGCACCGATGGAAAGCAGAATCAAGAGACCGTTATTCGCTTTCTTGTCACCGATGCCCCACTTGTTAAAGAGGTCATACGCATAATCGGCAATGTCCTCGCCATCGGTGAAATCCACGGTCGCCACCACGACCTCCGCGCCGCAAGCTTCGGCAAGTGCGCTGCCCGTGCGCTCAATATAGCTTTCTGTCGAGGACGAAAGCACATTCGCGCCGTCATACACATAGCCCGTCGGGGCATCCGGCAACGCCACGGCAAACGCCGGCACCGCCATAAGTACGAGCACCAGCACCGTAAGCAGCACAGCGCCCGTCTTTTTCAAAACAGGATGTACGGTCTTTGTCATAAGCATTTCCTTTCCCTGTCCGTTTCAAACTTTTACGCGAACAGCTCCACATCGCCGATGCCCACCAGCTTCGCCAGTGCATACGCAGGCGAATTGTGCAGCGCATCGTTGAATGCGGCGGCTTTATCATTGTAATCGTCGCGCATCAGATAATCCAAGTCGGAATTGTAGTTCGACATCAGCGATTCGCGGTACGTTGCGTCCTCCTCATTCATGTCGATATTCTTGATCTGGCGATACATCGCCTTCACCGCCGTCGTCAGGTCGTTTAAAGCCGCGTACTTGTCCGCCGGGCGCTCGGCCTTTTTCACCGCGTTCTGCGCGGTGCGCACGGCATCTACAAGCGTCAAATCCGTCTCGCTGTATTTTTCCGCGATCGTCACCAGATTCGATGCTTCGGAAACCATCATCGAGACCTGGTCCAAAACGCCGTACACGTCATCGGAGCCGTAGTATTCCGCCGTCACATTGTTGCGCTCGCGCGACAAAGATATACACGCGCCGACTGGGATCGCCGCCAAAATTAACACCACCATTGCAATGACCGCCGAAACACGGCCCACGGCTTTTACGCCATCGTTTTTCTTTTTCATAAAAATTTCCTTTCTGTTTTTTCTGTCTACATGCAAATTTATGGCACGCAAATTCAAAGTCTATAAACGCACAGCCGGGCAGCACTGCAAGCACAACCCGGCCGGTGTTCTCTTTATTTACGCGCGAATGTCTAAAAGCTTCTGCTTCAGCTCGTTTTCCAAACGGCCGAGCTCCTGCTCCGCTTCGCGGCGGCGGGTCTTGCCCTCTTCCTGAATTTTCACAACTTCATCGAGTGTCGAGATGAGCGACTGGTTTGTCTGGCGCAGCGTCTCCATGTCAACAATGCCGCGCTCGGATTCGCGCGCCGTCTCAATGGTGCTCATCTTCAGCTTCTCTGCGTTCTTGCGCAGCAGCTCGTTCGTCATATCGGTCACTTCACGCTGTGCGCGCACCGCATCTGCAGAGTGCGCCACACCAAGCGCCAATACCATCTGGCTCTTCCAAAGCGGAATGGTGTTCACAATGGTGGACTGAATTTTCTCCGCCATCAAACGGTCGTTGTTCTGCACAAGACGAATTTGCGGCGACATCTGCACGGAAACCATGCGGGTCAGCTCGAGGTCATGCAGCTTCTTTTCAAAGCTGTCGCACTGCTGTGCAAAGTCGTTTGCCGCCTGCGCGTCCTCCGCCAGGCCGGAGCGCTGTGCCTTTGCTTTCAGCTCTTCCAGCGTCGTTTCGCGCTCTCTTTTCAGGCGCTTTTTGCCCGCCAGAATGTACATGGAAAGCTCTTTGTGATACGCAAGGTTCGTTTCGTACAGCTTATCGAGCATCACGATGTCCTTCATCAGCTGCACCTGGTGGCCCTCAAGGGAAGACGCGATCTTATTCACGTTCACTTCGGCCTTGTCGTAACGCGCCTTCATGCCATCGAGGCGGTTTGCCTGCTTTTTAAAGAAGCCGAGGAAGCCCTTTTCCTCCTCGCCCGCATCAAAGCTTTTCAGCTCTACCACAAGGTTCGCGATCTCATCGCCCACTTCGCCGAGGTCCTTCGTGCGCACATTTGCAAGCGCCGTGTCGGAGAAGTTTGCAATTTTCTTCTGTGCGCCGGAGCCATACTGCATCACGAGCGCAGAGCTTGTAATGTCAATTTTTTCCGCAAAGTCGTCTACGACCTTCTGTTCTTCGGGCGTAAGCTGCACTTCGGGCTGTTCCTCTTCTTTTTTCTCAGGGGCTACGGGCTTTTCTTCCTCCACGCCGTCCAGCGTCAGGGTAGGAATGCCGGGTGCGGGGGTCTCCAGCTCGGGCTCTAAGGTCAATTTCACGTCGCTCATGTTGTTCGTCCTCCTTATATTCACCGTGTGCGTCACACGGTCAAAAATCACTTTGTCTGTGTTTTGCTTGTGTCGTTCGGGTCAAGGCCCGGCATTTTCATGTCTTCGCCGGAAAGGCCCTCCTGCTTCAAAATGGATTCCATCACGCTGATGTCCGCCGCAATGTCCAGCGCATCGTCATCAAACAGGCTATCCAGCTGCTTTTCAAACGCGCCCGCGATCGTCTCCATCATGCCTTCAATCTCAAACATCGTCTTTTGAATGTTCTCGCCCTTCACTCTCTGGCGGCTCAGCTTATCATAGCTGTTCAGAAGCTTCAGCGTTGTCGGCAGATAGTAGTTCATAAACCGGCGGATCTCCGCTGCTTTTTCGGGGTGCTCCGCGATATACGCAAAAATATCGGCAGAAGCCACTTCCATGCGGTCGATGCGCTTTGTCATCACCTCGTCCGGGATGCGGATGTTCACGTCGCGCAGCTCATGCAGATATTTGTAGCCTTCCTCAATGATCTTGTCCACCTCGGGATCGCCGGTGGAGACCTTTTTCTGCGGCTCCGCTTTCGGCTCCGGCTTCTTTTCGGGCTCGGGCTTTTTCTCCGGCTGTACGGATTCCGCCGGCACATAATACTTTTTGCCCTTGAAAATTTTGCCGCCGATGAAAAACGCCGCCGCACCCACCACAACAAACGTGATGAGGTCCTGCCAGCGGTAAAGCGGGCCGTTCAGCGCATACAGCATGCACACGATGCCCGTCAGCCAATAGCGGCCGTTTGAGGGCTTGTACTTTTCGATCATGTCCTGCTTGCGCGGCGCTTTTTTCGGCTGCTGCACGGGCGCACCGTTCTGCGAAACGGTATTTCGCGGCGCTGTGCCGCGCGGCGGATTATACGGCCCGCCGGGCGCGCTGCTCGGAGCCTGATTCGGGTTTGTATTCGGGCGCTTGTAATTCGAGTACGCCGTCTGCGTGTAGGAATAGTGGTACGTACCGTCCGGATTCTGCCCCTGCGGCGACTGATAATTTGTCCGCGCGTTCGTGTTAAACTTGCGGTTTACGGTCTCCGCCACACGGTTCACTTCGTTTACAACGCCGTTCACCGCACCCTGCACCTCGCGGGAAATCTTCTCCCCGTCGAGGTTATTCACGCTCTCCGTCACCTTGTCGCCCACCTTGTGGATAACGCGGTACGTCGCGGAGTTTTCAAACTCGTTTTGGAGCGGGTTCGTGTAATTCGCGCCGTTCGGCGTATTCGTGTTTCTGTTTTGTTCGTTCGGATTTTGTGTGTTCGTTTTTGGCACCGCCTTTCTAACGGTAATGCTTCATAAATCTCCGTTTTTGCTGTGGTGTGTCCCGGCAAAGCCGGGACACACCCACTTATTCGACTTTACTCTATTATTGTACGTTTTTCTGAAACCCGGGTCAAGAACTTCCGGGTGAATTTCAGAGTTTTTTCAGGAATTCTCCGGCGCGGGGGTCGGCGTTACCTGCACGGGATCTTTCCCGTCCTGCACAAGGTAATATTCCACCGTCTCTTCACCCGCTATGCGCAGCACGTTGTACTTTACATCCAGCAAAAATTCCGGTGCCGCGCCGAAGGATTGTAATGACGCCTCCGCGTCAAAGCGCGTCATTAGAAGCTGCCGGTCGGAGGGCTCGCCCGCCGTGCCGCGCAGACCAAGCACAACGCCCGCGAAAATCAGAATTGCAGAAAGCAGCCACGCGCCGAGCGGGGCCATCCAGTTTGCACCCGTAAGCTTGCCCAGTACACTCACGCGTCTCTTTAAAAGGCTGCGCGTCAGTGTAAAATGCAGCACCGGCACCACAATCATCAAAAGCGAAAAAAGCCAATTCTGCCCGATGATCTGCACAAGCCCGGCTAAAAACTCCAGCCCTTTTATACCGGCCTTCAGTCCCATGCAGACGCCGAACATCTGCCGGTATAAAAACTGCACGAACGTAAAGCCCCAAAGGCCCACCGTCCACACGGTTAAAAGCAGAAAGTTCAGCCCTTTTAACGGCGTCGTGCGCGAAAGCGCCAGCGCGATGCCGCCAAGTCCCAACGCCATCCATACCTTCACGGGCGTTATGGGCATATGCGCAAAATATGCAAAAATAAATTCACTGTATAAAACCGATAAAAACGGAAGCAGCGATGCCAAAACCGAGACGCTTTTCTCCCGTTCCGCAGCCTGATGCCGCGCCATACTTCCCACCTCCAAATGCGAAACGTGCTGTTTTCAGCCGCTTTGTTCACAGTATACTATAAAAGCTTGAACTTTTCAATCATTTCCGGCAAACCGAAGAAAACGCATCGTTTTCGGCGTTTATTCCGCAAAAAGACGGGCATTCTATGGGTAACGCGGCATACCGCCGCGCACGCTATTTTTGTAGAAAGGATCGATCCGATATGAAAAGAATTTTTCCCGCTCTGCTTGCTTTGCTCTTGGTGCTTTCATTCACGGGCTGCGCAAGCCGAACGACCGAAAGCTCGTCCTCCTCATCTGCCGCAAGTGAAAAGCCCGCGCAGTCTGCGTCGCCTTCCCCGGATGTGAGTGAATCCCCGAACGACACCTCCGTTATGCCGGAGACCGCGCTCGGCCTTTCCGCCTTCCGCGATGCCCTGCGTGAAGCCTATGGCGACAAATATTACCCCGATACGAAACTGACCGAAGATGAAATTCGCTCAGAGCTCGGCATGGACGACTCACTTTACGAAGAGGTATACGCTGAAAACACTGCGCAGAAGGCCCACCCGGATACGTTCATCGCCGTAAAAGTCAAAGAAGGCAAAACGGACGAAGTCAAAGAGAAGCTCACGGCTTATAAGCAGCGCCTGCTTGCAGATGAAGATTTCGCCGCAAGCAAAGACAAAATAGAGGCCGCCGAAATTTACGCCGACGGCGATTACGTATTCTTCCTTCTGCTCGGCGAGCCGGAAACGAGCGGTGAAAGCAGTGAGGGCATGGCAGAGGCCTTCGGTAAAGAAGTACAACACGGCATAGACGCCATTAAAAAGGTCATTGGCATGGAGTAATTTTGTGTCGAAAAGCTCCGTAAAACGCCCCTTATATCCTTGAAATACCTCCGCCTGCGTGGTATACTTCTAATGTATATGCACGCGGGCGGGCTTTTTTGTCCGCCTTTTTGAAAGGAGCTTTCATGTTCAAAGATTCCGAAAAGATCCGCGCCGCCATTTTTGATGTGGACGGTACGCTTTTAAACAGCACACCCATGTGGAATAAACTCACGTTCGCGTTCGCCGAAAAAATGGGCATCACAGCACCCGACGATCTGTTCCGCACCCTAAACAGCCTCTCGCTTGAGCAATGCGCCAAGTATTACCACGACGTACTCCATGTTGAGGGCACCGTTGAGGAAATTCATGAGGGCATCATCGCACTCGCCCGCGAGGGCTACGCCAAAGAAGTGCCCGAGATCACCGGCGCGGCGGCGTTTTTAAAAGCGCTCTCAGAGCGTCACATTCCCGCAGCCGTCGCAACCGCCTCGGACATTGCGTCCTTAAGGCCCGCATTCGATCGCCTTGATATGTCGCCGTACATTTCCGTCATCGAAAGCTGCACCACCATCGGCAAAAGCAAGGAGCACCCGGATATTTATTTAAAGTGCGCGGCCGATTTAAAGGCCGCCCCGCATGAGACCGTTGTGTTTGAAGACGCGCTCTACGCCGCCAAAACGGCAAAAGCCGCCGGCTTTTCGGTCATCGGCGTGTTGAGCGAAGCTGTGGAAGAAGGCGACCGCATAGCGCTTCAAAAGCTCTGCGACCGCTGCATCACAGACTACACAGCGCTTTTGGGCGAGCTTTTGCCGCCCGAAGACCGATAAAAACCGTCAAACGGACGGTTCTCTTTTGGGAACAGAACAGGCGCACGCAGCCGTGTCACGCGAAGCTCTGTTTTGATGATATAAATTTTTAAAAATCAAGCTTTAGGATATTTTGGAGGAGTTATGTTCAAAAAATACAAAGAAAAATTCATCGGCGACCGGGAGTTTTACGCAAACCTCATCCGCCTCATCATCCCGATGATCGTGCAGCAGGGCATCACAAGCTTTGTCAGCCTGCTCGATAACGTCATGGTCGGCCGCCTCGGCACCGAATCCATGAGCGGTGTCGCCATCGTCAATCAGCTTTTGTTCGTCTTTAACCTCACCATCTTCGGCGGCCTTGCGGGCGCGTCCATTTTCGGCGCGCAGTTCTACGGCAAGGGCGACCACAAGGGCGTGCGCTATGCGCTGCGCTTCAAGCTCATTTTCAGCGTTTTAATGGCCGTCATCGCCATCGTCGCGCTTCTGTTCTTCAATAACTCGCTCATTTCGCTGTTCCTCACGGAAAGCGAATCCGGCGGCGACCTCGTCTTAACGCTTTCCGAAGCGAAGAACTACCTGTTCGTCATGCTGATCGGTCTCATACCGTTCAGCTTCTCGCAAAGCTATTCCAGCACTCTGCGTGAAACCGGCGAGACCGTATCCCCGATGACCGCCAGCATCATCGCCATCGTCACAAACTTTGTCTTAAACTACATTCTCATTTTCGGCAGCTTTGGCGCACCACGCCTCGGCGTCGTCGGCGCAGCCATCGCCACCGTTATCGCAAGATATATCGAAGCAATCTATCTCATCCTACATACCCACCGCCGCGAAAAAACATTTATTTTTGCACAGGGCTTATATAAAAGCCTGTATTTGCCCGGTGCCGTCGTGAAAAAGATCCTCATCACCGGCACGCCGCTCATGCTTAACGAGCTCTTCTGGAGTATCGGCACCACGATGATCAGCCAAAGCTACTCCACGCGCGGTCTGACCGTCGTCGCCGCCACGAACATTGCCGGCACAGTATGGAACCTCTTCTGCGTCATCATGTTCGCCATGGGCAATGCCGTTTCCATTATCATCGGCCAGCAGCTCGGCGCGGGTGAGATTGAAGAAGCAAAGCGCACGGATAATAAGCTTCTGTTCTTTACCGTCGTGCTGCACATCGGCGTTGGCGCGCTCATCGCCATCACCGCGCCGTTTATCCCGCTCATTTACAACACCACGCCGGAGGTACAGCGCCTCACAACCGAGCTTCTGCTCGTCGCCGGCGCAGCACTGCCCATTCAGGCATTTGCGCATGTCACGTACTTCACCATTCGCTCCGGCGGCAAAACGTTCATCACGTTTCTGTTTGACTGCGTATTTACTTGGCTCATCCCGCTGCCCATCGCGTTTTTCTGCAGCCGCTACACAGCGCTGTCCATCATCGGCATCTATGCGCTCGTGCAGTTTGCAGATATCATCAAGGTCATCATCGGCTCCATCCTGCTGCGCTCGGGCATTTGGGCGAACAACGTGGTTTCCGACGTTGACTGATCCCACATGAAGGAGAATTTATTATGGAACAAAGCAAGATAGACCGCATCAACGCCCTCGCAAAGAAAGCAAAAACCGAGGGTCTCACCGAAGCGGAGACCGCAGAGCGCAAAGCCCTGCGCGAAGAATATATCGCAGCCTACCGCAAAAACCTGCGTACACAGCTCGATAACATGGTCATCGTAGAGCCGAACGGCGAGCGCCGTAAATTAAAGCCGAAAAAATAAGCGAAAGAAGGCATCCTTATGCTGTATAAATACGAGATGCACGTGCACGACAGCCTGTGCAGCCGCTGCGGACACAATCCGCCGGAGGTCATTGCCAAGGTCTATTATGACCGCGGCTACGCCGGCATGTGCTTTACAAATCACTTTTTGCAGGGCAGCACCGCCATTGACAAAACCCTGCCGTGGGAGGATAAGGTCCGCGCCTACTGGAACGCCTACCTGCGCGTAAAGGACTGGGCAAAGGATAAGGATTTCGACATTCTGTTCGGCCTTGAACACCACTACGGCTCCGGCAAAGAGGTGCTCACCTACGGCATCGATCTCGATTTTCTGCTCGCACACCCGAATATCGACGTCGCGCCTATCAAAGACTATTGCGACGCCGTGCACGAAGCGGGCGGATTCATCTCGCAGGCGCATCCGTTCCGCCGTGCGCCGTACATCGACCCCAACGTACTCCCGCAGCCGGAGCTATTGGACGCCGCCGAAATTTACAACGCCGGCAATTCTGACGAAGACAACAGCCGCGGCTATGATTTTGCAAAAAGAAACCACCTCTACGGCACCAGCGGCGGCGATACGCACGAACAGCACGAATCAAACATCGGCAAAGCCGGCATGGCGTTCCCGTACCGCATCAAAACCGAAAAAGAGCTTGCAAACGCGCTGTTCCGCCACGACGGCCGCTGCATCATCAACGGTGTCATTCAGCCCCCGCAAGATATTTGACCCGATTTCTGAAAGGAAAACACATGGAATCACTCAAGGAACTTTACCGCATCGGCACAGGTCCCTCCAGCTCCCACACCATGGGGCCGGAGCGCGCCGCGCGCCGCTTTAAAGAAAAATACCCGCAGGCAGACCGTTTTCTCGTCACTCTGTACGGTTCGCTCGCCAAAACGGGCAAAGGCCACTTGACGGACGACATTCTCGTCAAGACCTTTGCACCGCTGCCGGTGGAAATTCGGTTCGACCTTTCGGATAAGCCTCTCCCCCCCCCGAATACGCTGGAGCTCACCACCATTGAAAACGACAAAGAGATCGGCTTTGAGCGCGTCATGAGCGTCGGCGGCGGTAAAATTCTCTCGGAGGGCGAAACGGAAGACGCCCCCGCAGACGTTTACCCGCTTTCCACATTCGCCGACATCAAAGCTTACTGCGCCTCGCGTCACATGCGCCTTTGGCAGTATGCGGAAGAGTGCGAGGGCACGGAGATTTGGGACTATTTAGAGGAAGTCTGGCGCTGTATGCGCGAAGCCGTCTCCCGCGGTTTAGAGACCGAAGGCACCTTAAAAGGCGGTTTAGACGTGCAGCGCAAAGCGAAAATGCTCTACCGTCAAAATCACATCGATGAAAGCGCCGAAACGCGCGAAAACCGCCTTGTGTGCGCCTATGCCTACGCCGTCAGCGAAGAAAACGCGGCGGGCGGCATCATCGTCACCGCGCCCACGTGCGGTTCCTGCGGCGTGCTGCCGAGCGTTCTTTTGTATATGCAGGAACGCCGCGGCTTTACGGATACCGAGATTCTCCACGCGCTCGCGGCGGGCGGCATCATCGGCAATCTTATCAAGACAAACGCCTCCATCAGCGGCGCGGAGTGCGGCTGTCAGGCGGAGATCGGCAGCGCATGTTCCATGGCGGCGGCAGCCCTCGCGGAGCTGCACGGCATGGAGTTAGACCAGATTGAATACGCTGCCGAGGTCGCTATGGAGCACCACCTCGGCCTTACGTGTGACCCCGTGCGCGGACTCGTGCAGATTCCGTGCATCGAACGCAACGCTGTCGCCGCCATGCGCGCCATCAACGCGCTGAGCCTTGCGAATTTCCTCACCTATACAAGAAAAATCTCGTTCGACGTCGTCGTCAACACCATGTACGAGACCGGCAGAGATTTGTTCTCCAAATACAGAGAAACCGGTGAAGGCGGGCTTGCGAAGTATTATACGGGTAAGAAATAACACAAAGCTTACGTGAAAGCGTGTCTAAAAGTTTTTGATCCAACTTTTTTCAAAAAGTCGGTCAGGTTCCAAGGGTGAAGCCCTTGGTCGCTTTCCGCAAAAAGCAAAACCCTTTTGCCTACCCAAAATCAGGACTGGGAGAAACCAATGCTTCGCATTGCTAGTAAGCAGTCCGGTGGACTGTTTACTCGTGGGAGACCCAATTAGGGGGTCTCCCGAAGAGCTTGCAAAAAGCAAGCTCTTAAAAAGAACACCTATCAAAAAGTAAAGCGCACAGCTTCTTTTCGAGGCTGTGCGCTTTCGTTTTATATAAATTCTTTACTGATTCAAGATCTCCATAAACTCTTCGCCGGTGATGGTCTCTTTCTCATACAGGAACTTTGCAAGCTCGTCGAGCTTCGGGCGGTTCTCCTGCAAAATCCGCACCGCCTTCGCGTGCTGCTTCTTCACAAGGTCAACCACCTGTCTGTCGATCTCTGCCTGCGTTTCGGCGCTGCACGCCAGTGAAGCATCGCCGCCGAGGTACTGGTTCGTCACCGTCTCCAGCGCGACCATATCAAAGTTGTCGCTCATGCCGTAGCGCGTGATCATTGCGCGGGCAAGCTTTGTCGCCTGCTCAATGTCATTCGATGCACCCGTTGTAACGGAATGGAACACGACTTCCTCCGCGGCTCTGCCGCCCGTGAACGTCGCAATCTTGTTTTCAATCTCCTCGCGGCTCATCAGGTAATGGTTGCCGTCCTCCACCTGCATGGTGTAGCCCAGCGCGCCGGACGTGCGCGGAATAATCGTAATCTTCTGCACCGGCGCGGAGTTCGTCTGCTTCGCCGCCACCAGTGCGTGACCGATTTCGTGGTACGAAACGATGAGCTTTTCGCGCGTTGTGAGAATAGAGTTTTTCTTTTGATAGCCTGCAATAACAACCTCGATGCTCTCCTCAAGGTCGGCCTGCGTTGCGGAAGCACGGCCGTCACGCACGGCGCGCAGCGCAGCTTCGTTCACAATGTTCGCAAGCTCTGCGCCGGAAGCGCCGGAAGCCATGCGCGCGATCTTCGCAAGGTCAACGTCGGGTGCAACCTTAATCTTCTTCGCGTGTACACGCAAAATCGCCTCACGGCCCGCAAGGTCGGGCAGCTCCACCGGCACGCGGCGGTCAAAACGACCCGGACGCGTCAAGGCGGGGTCAAGCGACTCCGGGCGGTTCGTCGCGGCAAGGATAATAACGCCGTTGTTGCCCTCAAAGCCGTCCATTTCGGTCAAAAGCTGATTTAAGGTCTGCTCGCGCTCATCGTTCGTGCTCAGCTGATTATCGCGCTTTTTACCGATAGCGTCGATTTCATCGATGAACACGATGCAAGGCGCTTTTTCCTTTGCCTGCCTAAAGAGGTCACGTACTTTCGATGCGCCCATGCCAACGAACATCTCGACAAATTCCGAGCCGGACATGGAGAAAAACGGCACGCTCGCTTCGCCGGCGACCGCCTTAGCCAGCATTGTTTTGCCGGTTCCCGGAGGGCCCACAAGCAAAATGCCCTTCGGCATGGAAGCGCCAATCTCTTTATATTTATTCGGATTATGCAGGTAATCGACAACTTCGGAAAGGTTCTCCTTCGCTTCGTCCTCGCCCGCAACGTCCGCAAACTTAATGCCGTCCGAAGACTGCACATACACCTTCGCACTGCTCTTGCCCATGTCGAACTTCATGGCGTTTGGGCCGCCCATTTTCTTCATGAGCTGCCGCGACAAAAGCTGTCCCAGCACCACAAAGAGCACAACCGGCAACACCCAGCTCACGATAAAGCTCATCAGCGGGGACATCTGCTCCACAATCTCGCCGGAAAACTCCGCGCCGGAATCGTAAAGGCGCTGTACAAGGCCGTCGTCATTCAAAAGGCCGGTTTTATAAATTTTGCTCTTGTCCTTATTTGTGAACAAAATCTGGTTGTCTTCAATCTCCACCTGACCGATTTCTTTGTTCTCCGTCATCTTGATGAACGTGCCATAGTCCACTTCCTCCACCTGGTGCTGTGTAATCAGTGGCATCACCAGCATGTTTAAAAGCAGCAAAACGACCATCGCAATGCCGTAATAAAAAATAAGCGGCTTTTTCGGCGTTTTCACTTCGTTCATGTTCTCTCTCCTCTCGCGCGCGATTAAAATAAGCGCGATATTATTTTAGCCTATTCTATGCGTTTTTTGGCGGAAAGTCAATCTCAAAATTTCCAACTTTTCGTGAACAAATCATGAAAGCACGTGGATATTCTCCTGCACCGTTCCCGCGGGCAGCGCTCCTCTCCGGTCATAATAAGTCGCTTCTCGGCAAGGCCGGCAAAAACTCCCGAGGAAACATCGTCCTTGCCGCAAAACAGCACCGCCGGGTTGACACTTCACCCCGGCGGTGCTATGCTTTTTCCAAATTTACGATTTGTATTTGAGCTTTTAGGGGGTATTTTCATGAGCACTGTTTTGATTCGTGACGCCAAGCTTTCCGACGCACCGCGCCTGCTGGAAATTTACAGCTATTACGTAAAAAACACCGCCATCACCTTTGAGTACAATGTGCCGTCGCTCGAAGAGTTCCGACACCGCATGAAAAACATCATGCTGCGCTACCCGTACATCGTCCTCGAAGCGGACGGCAAGGTCATGGGCTACGCCTACGCGGGCTCATTCATCGGCCGCGCCGCCTACGATTGGTCATGCGAAATGACCGTTTACCTTGACCGCACCGCCAAAAAACTCGGCTTCGGCAGAAAGATCTACGAAGCCATGGAGCAGCGCCTCAAAGATATGGGCATTTTAAACCTTTACGCCTGCATCGGCTATATCGACAAGGAGGACGAGTACCTAAACCACAACAGTGCCGATTTTCACGCCCACCTCGGCTACAAAACGGTCGGCACGTTCAAAAAATGCGGCTATAAATTCGGCCGCTGGTACGACATGATCTGGATGGAAAAGTGCATCGGCACGCACACCGATACCCCTGCCCCCGTCCGCTTTTTGACCGATGCACCCGACCCAAACGCGCATTGATTTTATGCACCCCATACCTTACCGCATGGCAAGCAGCGCTGCGGACTTCTTCAATCTTGTTTTCGCGCGGTTTGCGCAAGCGGAAAGCTCCGCGGCGGCACGGCAATCGTCCATTTTTAAAATGCGTTCCAAGCGTAAGAGGGCCTTTTCGTCCCACTCTGCCTTATTCTGCGCCGCAGCGCCCAGAAGCGTCATCGCATCCAGATAAACCTTTTCGGGCGTGCGTAGGCGGCGCAGCGTCTTTAAAAGCGTTTTGCAGTCCATCTGGCCCTCGCTCTGCTTGTGTGCAAAGGCGAAAAGCTCGTCCGGGCGGTCGTGCAGCGTCTCGTACACAGCCTGCACCATGTCGGCGCTCGTCATCTCGCCCAGCACCTCACGCTCCGTGTTTTCTTCGCCCGCAAGACTCGCACCAAGCGCCATGCTGCCGTCTCCGCCCTCAAGCTCACGGTCTAAGCTGTCCGGCACAGCTTTTTTAAAGCGATCGCCGAGGACATTATTCATCACATACGCGAACAGCGTCGGGATAAAATGCGCCTCCCCCTTTTTGAAAAATAAATCAAGGCGCACTGCGCCCTTGTTTTCGCCCTTTGTAATGGGGCTCATCAGACCGATGAACGTCTCGTGCGTGTATTCGGTCTGCGCCGTCTCCGCTTCGCCGCCGCAAAAAGCGCACAGTGCGCGCAGCTTTACGCCCGCCGCAGCACTGCCCAAAACGTCCTTTAGAAGAAACGCATACAGGGTTTCCTGAAAGCGTGCGGAAAGGGCCGCGTCCGCCCACAACACAGCAACGCTGTTTTTTCCGCTTTCGTACACTTCCTTTAAAACCGCGCGGAACGCTGTTTCCTCCGCGCTCTTTTCAAATACCTTCGCTGCCATATCCGTTCCTCCTTAAAGCGTTTTTCTTGTGCTTTAAGGATAAAAAACGGTTCTCGGTACTATCCCGAAACGGTCTCGATTTTTTCTCGATTTTCGCCGAACAGCGTTGAAGAACCGCACATTCAATGCTATAATCGGGTTATCCATAAAAAAGGAGGAAACGCGGTGGACGAGCTTTATAAAATCCAAAACGTCACGTATAACGCCACGGGCGGTACTTTAAAAAACGATAAAGCGGTCATTGACCTCACCGCACAGCAAAACCGCCTGCTGCACTACCTTGTCTTAAACGCCGGGCAAACGCTCACAAAAGAGCAGATCACCGCGCATGTGTGGGGGTATGATGTCGATTCGGACGTCAGCAACCTCATTTACGATACCGTCTCCGCCGTGCGCCGCCTGCTGAAAAAAGCCGGGCTAAACGGCGCCGTCACCACCAAAACCGGCATCGGCTACGCGTTTACGGAAAGCGTCGAAAAAATCAAACCCACAGCCGCCAAAACCGAAGAAACATGCGAAAGCCTGCCGCCCGTTTTTGCGGAAAGCGCCCCGAAGTTCACGCTTGATACGGTCTATCTGCTGCTTATGGGCGACAGTATGTATAAAAAAGCGTGGTTTTTGCAGTCCGTCGGCTATATCGAAAAGCTTCCGCCGCTCAGCTTGGAGCCCGGCTCAGCCGACACCGTCGCCGAGGACGCGTTTTACAGCTGGATTTTACCCGAAAGCATCTGGGCACGCATTTTGTGCACATACCCCGAAGAAAGCGACCGCAGAGCGTTGTATGGCGGCGAAGGTACAAGCGAACTGCTCCTCGACTTAAAGCAGGATTTTCAAAACGACAGCGGCTGGCGCGGGCGTGAGCTTACACGAAACTGCAAAACGTATTTGGAGCGTATGCTGATTCCGAGCGTGATTGAGACCACACTCGGCGCCGTGCTGCAAAATTCGCCGCAGCTAAGCGAGCTTTACCATCTGTGGCAACGGTGCAGCGAGGAAAATAACGTCCACCGCGGCGTCGCACTCGTCATCCTCTGCGCCCTGCTCGGCGAGCGGAATTTCAAAATGCTTGCGGAAACCTGCGATGTCATTGAACTGCTGAACGAAAATTTCTGACCACAAACGACGAATAAAGTTTTGCTCAAGCTTTTTCAAAAGCTTGTCAGATTCCAAAGGTGAAGCCTTTGGTCGAGCTCCGCAGAGCTCGAAACCCTTTTGCCTACCCCAAGACTAGGAATGGTAGAAAGCAATGCTTTGCATTGCTTGAACGTCCGGGGGACGTTCAAATCGTAGGAAACCCAGTCAATGGGTTTCCTAAACGGATCGCCAGAGCCGTTCAAAAAACAAACTATCCCATATAAAAAGAGGTGCAAAGCCACATGGAAACCCCTGTTAAACCTATCGCCCAAAACACACTGCATATCTGCTCCGCCGCAGAAGCGCTCGCTTTGCTCAGAAAGCACGGCGGGTACGGCAGCGCCGCGTTCATGCGCAGCCTTGCGGATGCCGTCTCGGACGAAAACAACCACATCACCGGCACTGTCGGCGATTTCAACAACCTCATCGACCGCTTTGAGGCGCTCGGCGATTATTACGACGCTTTGCGCGTGTGTGATTTTGCACTTAAAATCTATCCCCGCAGCGCAACGTTGCTCGCCATCACGCTCAATACCTGCGCCCGCAGCGGCACGGACGGCGAAACCTATCTTGCCGCAGCCGAAAGCCTCGGGCGCGAAAACTGGAACGAACCGCGGCTTTTTAAAGACGCCGCCGTGTATTGCCGCACCCGCGCCTTGTGCTGCCCGCCGGAGCAGACCGAAGCGTATTTTGAAAAAGCGCTCTCCGTCTGCTACGATTTTCAGCGTATTTTCCCGCTTGATGAGCGTGGTTACATGAAAGAAGCCACCGTGCTGCTCGACAAAAATCGCACCGCAGACGCCGAAAACGTCCTGCGCCGCGTCATTTTTGAGAAAATCACCGCAAACGGCCGCCCGCAGCCCTTAAACGCCGCAAACTGCTGCAAGCTGTACCTTACGGAAATTCTGAAGAAAAGCCTTGAATACGACCTCATCCTGCGCATTGCACAAAAGGGACTTTCGTTCTCTGCCGCCGAGCAGAATTCCGAGCACATGGGCTACTTCAGCTACCGTCTGGCGCTCGCCAAAACAGCGCTCGTCATTGAAAGCGATTACCGCAATAAGGCCGATATTGAAGAAGCGCTCACGTGCTGCCAGCGCGCGTTCGACCTTGTGACGTTCCAAAGCTACGCGGATGATTTAAAGCGCTGCTACGTACAGCTGTGCGAAAACCCGCAGAATCCCATCGACCTCAAAACGCACCGCCTTGTAAAGCATGTTTTAAATACCGCAGAGACCGCTTCCGCACCGACACAAAACTAAATTTGAGCTTTAAAATGCCTTGTTCTGTGAAAAGAACAGGGCATTTTTTCTTTTGTGCGCTCAAAATTTCGTCTGCGCCGTTCGTAGTAAAGGTGAAAACAAACGGATCTAAGGAGGTTTTTACTTTGCCTACACAAAACAGCACCCAAACCTACGAAATGCTCAAAACATATTTGGATGAGACCGCGGACAGCTTTGAAAAGCTCGACGAGGAACCCGGTTTTTTGTACCGCAAAACGGACGGCCGCACCTCGCTCGTTTTCTGCGCCCGCGTGGATAAAGAGCTCGGCTTTCTGCTTTTAAGCGCCTACCCCGGCATTTTAGTCCGCACGTCTTACGTGCCGATGGTCGCCGATTACTGCCAGCGCATCACGCCGGAGGTCGGCGTCGTGTGTGTAGAATCCAATTTGTGCGAGGTCTATTACCGCACGGAGGTCGCCTTTGAGCACGCGCCCGTCTCCCGCGCCACACTGGAGCTTTTGGAGCGCACCGCGTTCGCCGCACTCACGCCGCACATCAACGCTCTGCGTTCGCTCAGCGCGGGCGTACTGCCGGAGGCGCTCCCGGAGCCGCAGGAGATCCACATTCCGTCTCCCGCCCCGTCCCACGCGGAAGATTTTCTGCCCCTCATGGAGGAATATTTTCAAAAAACGCACTTTACCGTGCTTGCAAAACATGCGCCCGATGAAACCGGCGCGTGCTACCTCTACGAGTTTCTGGCCGCGCACCGCCGCTGGAAGCTGCATGTCACCTTAAATGATGAGAAGACCTTTTTCATCCTGCGCCTGTTCCCCGGCCGCAACGCCCTTGTTTTTGATCCACGCTACCTGCACGCCGCCGCGCAGATCTGCAACGCGGAAAACGAATCCGTAAAGTCCGGCGCACTCTTCGTCGGCCGCCGCCCGGAGGGTCTGTGCGCAAAAATGGCTCTTTCCGCACTGGAGGTTCCTACATCACTCGAAGAAACGCTGTATTCCGCCGTTTCCATCCTCGTTTCGCTTTTGTATAGCCGCGAAGCAGAGCTGCAAAAAGCCGCCGCAGGCGTGATTTTTCCGACAGGGCTCGATGCTGAGAAGCTAAAGCCCTCCGCGTCAGACCGCAAAAAACGGCTTGAAGACGCGCAGCGCTTTTTGGCCATGACCGCCCGCCCAAAGCCGCTTGACCCCGCGTCTGCCGAAAAAGAAATCGATGCCCTGTTCGGCGGCGACATCGCCGAGACCGATGACGACGACCCCGAACCGTTCCGATAAGGAGGCCCTTATGCCGGATTATTACATTGCCGAAGACGGCACCATCCACGACCGCGAAGCCGAGCACCGCAGCCGCACACAGCACACCGCAGCCCCCGCCGTTGCCGATACCACCGCCGAGGACACCCCCGAAGTCAGCTTTGCGCGCCAATTCGTTTACTGGCTTTTCGCGCTTTCCGCTTCCGTCTTTGCTGCTGTTTGCGTGTTTCATGAGATGCAGACAGCGTTCACCCCGCCCGCGCACCTCGATTTTTTGGAGGACTACGTACAGCAGTTCGTGTTTGAGCACGCCAAAGCGCTCGTTATCATTCTAACCGTATTCTGCATCTATCTTTACGGCAAAACGGGCGCGAAAAAACACTGCTATAACGTGCTTGCCTACCTCTGCACCGTCTCCGTCTGCTGCTTTGCGCCGCCCGCCGCCGTGTTCGTACTCATGGCCGCGCCCATCCTTATGGCGCTCGCGCTTGCCGTGCTCGTGCTCGGCATCGTCGGGCTCGTCAAAATGGCGTTCGGCTAAATTTTTCGAAAAGGAGTTTTCCCATGAATGCACCGTTTTCCGCCGTTTTCCGCACGTTAAACGGCACCGCCGCTTCGCTTTCCGCGCTGCATGAAACGCTCCGCCGCATGGAAGCGGAGACCCGCACCGCGCTGCGCCTGAACGACCAAAACAGAGAACGCCGCGTCTGCGCCGTACAGGACGCCACCGACGAGCTTTTAGAAGACTTCGCGCACGAGCACGACACACTTAAAGGCGATGCCGAAAGCCTGCTTTCCGCCGCCGAGATTGCGATGAACGACATTCTCGACCCGCACTTTCACCGCATGCAGCCGCAGTATTTTTCCGCCGCCATGCAAAAGCCGTACAACACCGCAAACGTGTGCGCGGAAGCACTCATTGCACGCATGCAAAAAGCGCTTTCCGCCATTCAAGCCGGCGCAAAGAAAATCAAAAACGCGTTTTTGCTGCCGGACGCCGCGGGGCTCATCGGCTCTGTTTCTCCGGATTTCCGCAAATCGCTCTACATGCCCATCCTCGACGCCTACGCGCACATGCGCCGCTGCGCGGAGGCCATAGAAAACGCGCCCGCGTTTACCGAAAAAACCGCCCGCGCCCACGCTGTCTGCACGCGCAAAACGCGGCAGATTGAAGCCGAATGTACCAATCGCCGCGCGGAGATTCTGCAAAAATTAAAGGCCGATACCGAAGCCGCCATCACCCGCACAAACGCTGTGCTCTGCACACCGCCAAGCGCTGCAATTTTCGCCGAAAACGCCGAACATGCCCCGCTTTCCCTCGGCACGCTGCGCATCGCGCTCCCCTCCGGCAAAATGTTTACAGCGCCGCTTACCTGTACAAAGTTCGACTGCAGCGTGCTGTTTTTAACGGATAACACCGCCCCGCACGCGCTCTTTTGCAGTTTGGCGCTCAATCTGCTTAAAAGCGATCCTGCCGCCGTCGTGCACCTTGCAGATCCCGCCCACTGCGGCAATGCGTACAAGGACGTTTTCGCCGCGTTTACGCCGAGCGGCCGCGCGGAAATTTGGTGCAGTGCACAGGATTTTACCCGCGGCATAGAAGCCTTGTGCCGCGCCGCCGCAGAAAATACGCCGAACTCGATGCACTACGTCTTCATCGAAAACATGGAGCAGAATATCCCGGAGCAGACGCTGGAAGACCTTATCCGGCTCATGCGCGCCAACACCTGCGTGCGCGTGCTCGTTTCCGTGCGCAAGGCGATCTCCCTGCCGCACGGTTTTCAACAGAAATTCCTCGCGCTCGTGCAAAACGCCGCGTGCTGCACCGCAAAAAACGGCGGAATTTACATCTCCGAAGACGTTTTTACCGTCCCGCCGGAGGATTTCTCTGCCCGCCGCGCAGCAGCGCTTTCCGCCGTCACCGCGCAGGTTAAAAAAGCCGCCGTGCTGTCCCTCAACGCCCGTTTGCCACATGCCGAAGGCTGGCAGAAAAAGAGCAGCGAAGCGGGCATTTTCCTTCCCATCGGCCAAAGCGATGTCACCCGTCAGCCCGTCACGCTTGCGTTTACGGAAGAAAAGCCGTATGCGCTCGTCATCGGCGATGTAAACTCCGGCAAAAGCGCACTTCTGCATACCGTTGCCTTGCAGATTTTCGCAAACTACACGCCGGGCGAAGTGAAGCTCGCCATTGCCGATTTCAAAGAGGGCGCGGAGTTCGCGCTTTACGGCGCATCGCGCTTGCCCGCAGTCGAAGCCGTCGTTGAAAACGATGACCCCGATTGCGCCGCATCCTTTCTTCGGTACTACGTTTCGGAGCTGCACCGCCGCCAAAGCTGCTTTACGGCGCTCTCCGCCGAGACCGGCCGCCTCATCCGCAAGTACGAGACCTACCGCGCCGTGCAGCGCGAAACGGGTGCGGTGTCCGAAATTCTGCCGCGCATTTTGCTTATGATCGACGAATACCAGTCGCTTTTTGAGGGCAACACAGAGACTGCCGCGCTTTTAAGCGAGCTTGTCCGCAAAGGGCGCACCTACGGCGTGCACCTCATCATGGCGAGCCAGCGCGGCGTAAGCGAAAGCGCGCGCAACACGTTCACGGCCGAGCTAAAGGACCACTTTTCCACACGTCTCGTTTTCCGCTGCCCGCCTGCCGCCGCCCGCCGCATTTTCAGCGACCGCGCGGTCGATACCGGGCGCGAAAACACCGGCATTGCGGCTGCCGTGCTGCTGAAAACCGGCCACGCGCTTTTAAACGACGAAGCGGGCCAAACCGAGCGCGCCACCGTCTCCGTGCAATGCTTTTACGCCGGGGATGACCTCATCGGGCGCATGTGCAGCCTGCTGCCACGCGTAAACGGCACGGGCGAAACCGCGTGGTTGCGGTATAACGCCGCCTCCTGTGCTGCACCGAGCGCACTCCCGCACGGCGAAGTCACCTTCGGCGACTCCGTATGCCTGCATAAGGACCGCGCCGCTTCCGATGCGGATAGCTTAAAAGACGACGGCTTTGTCTCGTTTACACCGAACGGCACGCACATTCTGTGCACGGGCAGCGACCTGCGCGTGCCGGCCTCTGTGCTGTGCAGCGCCGCGCGGTTTGCGGAACAGGAAGGGCTTTCGCTGCATATTTTCTGCGTGGAAAGTCACCCGCTGCTGCGGCTTTGCCCGGAAACCGCCACGGTTTATACCACGCTTGCCGCACAGAGAGAAGCGCTTTCCCGTCAGCTTCGGGAAGGTCAAAATCGCGCCGTCAACGTGTTTTTGGAGATGAGCGCGGAAAAAGAATTCACCCAGCCGCTCGGCACACTGCGCCCCTCCGCGGACACGGCGCTTCTCAAAAACGCCGTCGCACACAGCCGCCTTTCCGTCGTGTTTGAGCGCCGGTGCAAAATCGTGCGCAGCGAGTTGCCCCAGATTTTGGCGCTTGCGCCCATCCACATTACAGCCGTCGGCGACAGCGAAAATCTGCGTGCCGCCCTGCCCGATACCGCCCGCATTACAGCAACAGTCTTTGACGTCCCGCAAAAGGACAGCATCCACGCGTATTACTGTAATCGGGATACGGAAAAATGGGGGAAGATCGTGCTGTTTCAGCCCTTTTCCCCTTGTCAAGGACATCTTTTCAAATCTTCTTGAGGTGTCGCAAAAAGCAGACACCTGCCCTTTAAAACCTCGTTTTCCGAAAAAATCTTCGAATGTTCGATTGACAAATTGCGAACGTTTGTTTATAATACGAGATAGCAAAGAAACAAACGTTCGTAAAGTGCTGATATGCCGCACAGAACCGTCTGTACCATGCATCAACGCACAAGCGAAACTCGGATGGGGGTATTTTTATGATTCTGTTTCTCTTTAGTATTGCCGTTTCCTGCCTGTTGATCGCGCTTGCACAGGGTGCGGTTTTCTTGATCTCTCTTGTAGCGAAATATGCGCACCGCGCGAAAAGCACCTCCGTGCGCCGCAGTGTGCAGAATTTTACGGGGCTGCCGAACCGTGAAGAAGTGAAGAACATATATTCCCTTTCAGACCAGTTTGCAGACCGCCTGCGAGAGGTCGTGCAGTCTTGACCGATACAGAATTTAACGCCGTGAAGGCGTTTTTATCCGCCTACCGCTACACGGAGCTCGACCTCCGTGTACGCAGGGCGGAGCTCACCCGGCTGACAGCGCGCAAAGAAGCGCTGATTTTGGAAGGAAATACCGATCTTCTTTTTCACTTAGAGCACGCGATATGCGCAGCAAAAGACGCCATACGCGTGCTTTGCACAAGGCAGGCAGAAATTGAAGCCGCCATAGACACGGTGGAAAGTGCCGCTTTGCGTGAGATTTTGACACAGCATTACATCTGTGCGCTCGACCTCAAGGAGATTGCAGAGCGCATGCACTACTCGGACCGCCACATGCGGCGGCTGCACCGAAAGGCGATTGAAAGCGTTTCGCTTTCCGCCGTTTCGCCCTTTAAAAAGCGGGGATCCTCTCCGCGCACACTTCCCCTTGTCAAAAGAATTTGAGACTGCCGCGGCAAAGTCGTGGGGTCTCTTTTCTTTTCCTGAATTTCGGCATCTGCTCCGCACGGCAGACGCCGCCCGTTTTGCCGTGCCGCACCGCGGTGAAAACGGAGACTTTGAAAAGGAGTTTATTTGGAATTTATGAAACCGACTATGTTAAAAACCGCTTTTACCGTGGTGTTGGCAGGGCTTTCTTCGTACTTTGGTATGCTGACGCAGCCGCTTTTGGTGTTGTTTTTTGCCATGGTGCTCGATTACCTCACCGGCATGACAAAAGCCTATATTTTCTCACAGCTCAGCTCTCGCATCGGTGTGAAGGGTATTCTCAAAAAGCTTTGCTATATGGCCATGGTCGCCGTAGGCGCGGCGGTGGATTACCTGCTGCACGGCGCACTGAAGCAGGCAGGCATCGACCTGCACATCGAGCTTTTCTGCGGCCTGCTCGTCACCGTTTGGCTCATCATCAACGAGCTCATCTCGGTGCTGGAAAACTTAGCCGCCATCGGTGTGCCGGGCTTTCCTCGCCTCAATCGATTACTTTCTCGCCTGAAAAGCACCGTGAACGAAAAGGAAGACGAACATGACACATGAAATGAGATTGAAAAACTGCAATGCCTATACTGTCGAGGCCCCTTTGAGCCTTGGCACAAAGGGCAGCAAGGTCGAAATCCGGGGCGTAAAAGCGTAAGGAGGAGCTATGGTACCGATCAGAGAAAATCTTGTGCCAAAGGACAAATATGCCATTAAATGCCCGTACACCCGCACACCGACGCGCGTTGTCATCCACAACACGGCAAACGATGCGCCCGCCGCAAATGAGATCTCCTACATGCGGTATAACGACCTTGAGATCTCGTTTCACTACGCGGTGGACGATGTAAACATTGTGCAGGGCATCCCGGAAAACCGCAACGCGTGGGCAAGCGGCGACGGGCACGGCAAGGGCAACATGGAGGGTATCCATATTGAAATTTGTTATTCCAAATCGGGCGGTAAAAAGTTCGATAAGGCCGAGCAAAATGCGGCCGAGTTCACCGCGAGTTTGCTCAAAAAGTACGGCTGGGGCATCGATAAGGTGACAAAGCACCGGGACTATGACGGCAAGTACTGCCCGCACAGGACGCTCGACCGCGGCTGGCAGCGCTTTTTGAGCATGGTGAAACGCTATATGGAGCCGGCAAAAACGCCCGTCGCGAGCAAGTTTACCCCCTATCTCATCCGCAAAAATTGCCGCGATGCGCTCAACATCCGCAAGGGTCCGAGCACGAACTACGGCATTTTAGGGCAGATCAAAGATACGCTGCGCTACACAATCGTTGAAGAGCGCAGCGGCCCCGGCTCCCATAAAGGCTGGGGCAGACTAAAGGCTGGCGGCTGGATTGCACTCGACTGGGTGAAGAAGGCTTAAACTCATTGCAGCGCACAAATTATACATTTCAAATGTGACATTATGCGCTGCAATGGCAGATTTACTCGAACGAAAGTGGGCACTCTTTTCCCCTCTGCCGCTTATACTGAGGTTAGGTAAAAGGAGGGACTTTATGGACAGAGACGTCAAGCAGAACATAGCGGAGAACGCGCCGATTGAAAATCCGCCGGAGGGCGGCGCGGGGCGCGATCCTTTGCAGGATCTCTCACCAGAGGCGTGCACGTTTGAGGTGTTTCAACAGCTAAATTCTAAAACAGGCACGCTGCGCGTGCAGGCGTATGCGGGACAGCGGACATTCCCCGTCCCCGGCGCTTCGGTACTTGTGACGCACGACTTTGCGGACGGCACGCGGCGGTTTTCTGCCGGGGTGACGGACGAGAGCGGTGTTTTCGGCGACATTTTGCTGCCCGCGCCGAATAACGCGTTGGCGCAGTCGCCGATGGGCGAGATGCCGTATGCGCTTTACGATATACGTGTGAGCCACCCGGGATGCCGCACGGAAATTTACCGCGCGGTGCCTGTTTTCCCCGGTGTGACGTCGATACAGCCGGTGCAGTTTTTGGCGGTCGGTAAGGGGTGATGCTATGCCGAACAATATAGACACGCCCGTTGTGCCGGAATACATCACGGTGCACCTTGGGCTGCCGGACCAACCGGCCGAGAATGTGCGCGTACCGTTTGTGGCGTACATTAAAAACGTTGCTTCGAGCGAGATCTACCCGAACTGGCCGGAAAGCGCGATACATGCGAATATTCTGGCGCAGATTTCTTACGCAATGAACCGCATTTACACGGAGTATTACCGCAGCCGCGGGTATGACTTTGACATCACCTCGACAACGCAGTACGATCAGAAGTTTATTTTGAACCGCGATATTTTTGAAAACATCTCGCAGATCGTCGATAATATTTTCAACGATTACGTCGTAAAACAAGGCACGGTGCAGCCGTATTTTACGCAGTACTGCAACGGCACGACCTCGACATGCCCGGGGCTTTCGCAGTGGGGCACGGTAGGATTAGCGCGGCAGGGGCTTGTGCCGTATGAGATTTTACAGCGTTTCTACGGCGATGACATCAACATTGTGTTCAACGCGCCTGTTGGGGACAACGAGGAATCATACCCCGGCGTGGCGTTAAGACTCGGGAGCATCGTCGAAAGTGTGCGCGTGCTGCAAAGGGAGCTGAACCGCATCGGTGACAATTACCCGGCGATTCCGCGCATTCCGCAGATCAGCGTGTATTACGACCTGCCGACCGAAAATGCGGTGCGAGCGTTCCAGAAAATTTTCAATTTAACGCCCGACGGCGTGGTTGGTAAGGCGACATGGTACAAAATCAAGCTCATATACAGCGGCATCAAGCAATTAAACGAGCTGATGAGCGAGGGCATCACGCCCGAGGATGCCGAGCGATTCTACCCGCCGGAGCTGAAAGAGGGCGACAGCGGGCCGGCGGTGGAACAGATGCAGAACTTACTGACGATCATTGCGTATTTTGACAATTCCATCCCCCTGCCCGCGATGAACGGCGTATTTGACGCACGGACGAAAAATTCGCTCATGGCCTTCCAAACGCAGTACGGACTGGAGCCGACGGGCGTACTCAACCGGCAAAGCGCGAATATGCTGCTTTCCGTTTACCGCGACACGCGGGCGATGGCGACGGAAAACGGGAAATCCGTAAGTCGTCTTATCTACCCCGGGCGGGCAATCCTCAGGGGACGCACAGGCGCGGATGTGGAAGATTTACAATCGCTCATTAACCGCGCAGCGGCACAAAACGCATTTATCCCGCAGGTCGCGGAAGACGGGATCTTCGGCGAGGCAACGGAGAATGCCGTGAAGGCCGTGCAGGCGCACGAAGGGTTAGATGTGAACGGCATCGTAGGGCCGCTGACGTGGCAGGCTTTGCTGCGGCTTAGCGGGCTTTCTCCGTAATGACAAAATGAAAAAGCACGCAGGAATTTAGGCCTGCGTGCTTTTATTTTGCCCTAACTATTACTCTTTGCCGATAAAGATGTATTCGCGGATGAGGATGAGGATGCCGCAGAGGGTGAGGGCGGCACTGACGATGAACGGTGCTAAGATCCAGGAATCGAACAGCGCGGTGCCGTAGCGGCCGAGGTTTGTCCACCATTCCGTGAGCGTCTGCGCGTAAAGACCCGCACCACTCAGCGTTGCACTGAGCGCGATGATGCCGAAAATGAGCAGGAACCAGCCGAAATGCATGCGCATGCTTTGGCGCTTCATTCGCTTTTCTGCGGCGCGCTGTTCCGTTTCCCTGTTGTTTTCGGCGGGGGCTGCGCTTTGTGGGGCTTCGACAATATCCAATAATAAATAATCGGTCGTGACATGGAAAATGCGGCTTAGCTGAATAACCTTTTCGGTATCCGGCACGGCTTCACCCGTCTCCCTTAATTAAAGATATTGTTGGGTAAAAAAGAAAGGTCAGTCGATTT
>ERZ894183.305-NODE-305-length-44431-cov-8.995223_pt1 | contig 44431 bp, 37 predicted proteins | sample MGYA00380279_ERZ894183 | MGnify/ENA primary metagenome ERZ894183 (study PRJEB32331, sample SAMN06328422) | human gut metagenome | biome: human gut microbiome; feature: stool | host: Homo sapiens | collected 2013-06-26 ... | reverse complement strand
AGAATAAATAACACAGCAAAATGAATACGCGGGCGTAGTTTAATGGTAGAACATCAGCTTCCCAAGCTGAATACGAGGGTTCGATTCCCTTCGCCCGCTCCAAAAATCACGAGTCTTTTTGATTCGTGGTTTTTTCTTTTGAAAAAAGCTTTTGCACATTTCAAAGCTTCTTCTTTTCCAAAATCGTTAGTGAATGCCGTTTCGTTTCTAAAACTATTCATCAAAATATTTTTTGCAGAAAATGCAGCGAAAGTTTGGCTTAACAGTGATAAGGAACTAATTTACTTATCAACTGTTAGCTGACGGTTTCCGGGGTGCATACGGACAAATCCCGTCTGATTTCTAACAGGAAGTCAGACGGGATTTTCGCTTTATATTACGAATTATGGAGGACATACCATGAAAACCTTAATATCTTGTGCCTACAATATGGATAATTGCTGTGTGGAACTGAAATTCAGCGACGGCAGTATGATTGCGATTGACACTATCGCCGTTGAGAACGAGATTGCTGACAATATATATCAGCGGTCAGAGCTGGATTATTTGATCTACAACGCTCCTTTGGAGTATGCAGACCTTATCTTGAACGGCGATCCCGAAACCTATTTGAAAACTGTAACAGAATACAAGCCTTGGGATAGCTGACAACACGCTGCCCGCAGGAGAAAATCCTGCGGGCGTTTTTCTGTTTATATTATTTTCCTCCGCTGGATCTCAATTTTGGATAGAAGATGGCTATCTTAAAGCCCTTTCCCCACTGGGAAGCTGCTTCCAGACGAAGGTTTAGATCATCAGCCATCTTCTTAACCAGGTAAAGCCCTATACCGGTAGCCTTCTTTCTGCTGTCAGTAGAATCCCCGGTAAAACCCTTTTGAAAAATATACGGCAGATCATATTTTTTTACACCGATGCCGTTATCCTCAACAGAAAGGACATCTGCGGTCTCCGAATGTATCATGGAGATCGTTAGCATGGGACTATCGCTGCTATATTTGATGGCATTGCTCACGATCTGTCCCAACATAAACTGAAGCCCTCTACGGTCTGTATAGACTGTTTCAGATTGCAGTTTGTTGAGAATTACAAACTGCTTTTCTTCCAGAAGTGGGGCATAGTCCTCCAGAACTTCCCCCAAGCAGTCATTCAAATTGACATCCTCAAACCGATAATCCTTTGTACTGCTCTTTAACCGGGCATAGTACAGCATCTGCGTGACATCCTCCTGAAGCTGACTGCGGACATAATCCAGTTTTGCTTGCAGGGGAGGAGACATTTCGTTGCTCCGATTATCCAGGAGCATGGTCAACAACGATAGGGGCGTTTTCGCTTCATGTGCCCAGCCCTCCACATATTCTTCATAGTCCTGTAGGGCATCTGCCATACTGTTACTCTCAGTTTTGTGTTCCTGTAAAACTGATGCCAGAAGCCGGATAGATTCTCCTTCTTCCCGGCTGATGGCACTGAGCAGCCGTTCCTCGTTGCAGATAGTAGGATCACTGAGGAAATCCCGGAACAGCTCCCGGCGGGTGGTCTCCCACTTGTTTAGTACAAACAGAATCGCTGAAAACAGAAGGATGCTTGTCAGAACTACTAACCCAATCAAGGTTTGAAATGCCTGAATGTCAGAAATCCAAAGAATGATAGCACAAAAGCAATCCACGCCCAGCAGCAACAGCAGCCAGGGGTAGTACCGTTCTATCATGTGCCAAAGCTGCTTCATGGAGATACCTCCGCTTCCAAACGATAGCCCATCCCACGAACCGCAACGATTCGTTGCTTCATCTTAAGACCGGACATTGTTTTTTTCAGCCGGGTTAGGTTAACCTGCAAGGCATTTTCATCTATGTATTCCGTGGTTCCCCATAGTGCCATGCAAAGCTGCTCCGTCGTGACCAGAGCATCGCCGCCGGACAAAAGAGCGACCAACAGTTTTCCCTGATTTTTTGGAAGCACCACAGAGGTATTATGAATATAAAGCGTGTAGGTCTGCTGGTCTAACAGGAAATCTGGTCCCTCTATGAGATTAGTACGGCCTTCATACCTTTTGAGAATATTGGATACCCTGGCAAGAAGTCGATCTTTTCTGCACGGCTTCGTCAAATATTCATCGGCACCCAACTGGAACGCTTGCAGTTCATCCTTTACCTGATCTCTGGAAGTCAGTACCAGGACGGGGATAGCGGTTTTATTCTTTAGTTCCTGGCAGATTTGAAAGCCACTGATCTCCGGCAAATTCAGGTCTAAGATCACAAGGTCAGGACGGAGGGCTGCCAGGAGCCGAACGGCATCTTCCAACTCGGTGATTGCCTCCGCAAGATACCCGTCCTTTTGAAGCATATTGCAGAGTTCTTCCCGCATATAGACTTCATCTTCCACAACAGCAATTCTTTTCACGACAGCACCTCCTTCCAAATTATTCTTCTCTCTGCGGCTGCATCAGTGTCAGCAAATACCGATCACTGGAGCGCTTGACCACTCTCATATAAATATATTCTATCACGCAAAGCAGCAAAATCATAGTAGCAGATACAAGCAGCATTTCAGACACTGTCCCACGGGTTCGAGACGAGAGTATCCCTGTAAATAACGCCCTGACTCCAAACAGACTGCTGACAGCCGCAACCAATACAGGAAGTCCCATAAACCAGGTAATTTGCTTTCCAGCAGACTGGCAAAGGGTTTCGTAAGTAGCTCCCAGGCGGATCAGAGTCTGGTATCTGCGCCCGGTTTTCTGCTGACTCATCAGGAACTGAACACCCACGATGGTGTTGGCAACTACCAGGAAAACAATTGCTAGATATAGGGTAATATAACTGGATGCTATGGTGTAGAAAAGCTGACGACCCATATTCTGAAGATAGCTTTCATATTCAATGTCAGTTTCGTCCAGCTTCTCGTTCAAATCCAAATATGCAGTCATAAGGCTATTTCCATTCAGAGCCTGCTCACTGAGCACCGCATTGACATAGGTATCATACATTCCCTGACTATAATATAGGAATGCTTCATCCGGAAGAATCAATGCAAAGGACAAGGTTATAGAACGGTCCGTGACCAAATTCACAGACTGAACCTCTCCTGTAAGATGAATCGGATTACCATCCAGTTCCACCTTGGGCTGCCCGGCCAATACTTGGTTCAGCATTGCGGTACGGCTTGCCGTAGTAAACTCTGTATCAATATAGACAGTGGCCTCCTTTTCGCCTAATTGGAGAGCCGGATTGCCGGACAATTCCAACAAACGATTATAGTCCGATAAACAAATCAAATATGGGTATGTGGCATAATCAAGATTGTTCAAAAGGACATCCCGGTCTTCCGACTGGGGCAGGCTCCGAAGAGAGTCCATAACAGCGTCCATGCTGTAGGCATTATCATAATCTTCTGTGGTGCGAATACGCCCAACCCTCATTTCAAAAAGCTCTGAAAATTGATTTTCCAAACTGTTTTCTTTCAGGACTGCCTTTATATTCGGAAGAACCTGCGATGAATCTTCTGCAGTATGATCTTCAAAAGTATAGTCGATTACATGGCCAGAAGACAGGTTATTCGTTCCTGCAATTCCTACGCCCGCACCAAAACAACACAGCGCCGCCAGAATCAGCAGGGAGCTGATGGCCATGGAGTTTGACTGATGAATGACATTCTCCTGAATCTGCCGGAAGGTAAATACATGAAGCTGCTTATTTCCTTTTCCTTTCTTAACAATCAAAGCAATCAGCGCACGCATCCCATAGAAAAGCAGCATCGTACCAACTATGCCCAACAGCAAAGTCAGTCCCATCATACTTACCTTTGTCCATGCAATTCTCTGAATCGCCATGTAGTAAGCCACTGCCAACATCACACTTCCGCATATAGCAGCCAGTCCATAGATAACAGATGGCATTTGCTTTTTGGGGTGGTTCGTTGGCTGGGATAGCAAAGTACCGATCTCTTGGCGGCTGATTCGTCCACTCAAAATCAGAAGTGCCGTCAGCTTAATTGCCAGAAATCCTGCCAGCGTCCATTCAATCGCAGACCAGGATAAAGAAAACTGATGACCGATGATCCCCATGCCTACCAGTTTGGCAGTGACAAGACTGACAATTTCTGAAAGCACCACAGCCACAGGTAATCCTATGAGCATGGCAAGAATACTGGTCAGGAAATCTTCCGCCAGAAGCATACCAAACAGTTTACTTCTACGCATCCCCAACATTAGATAAACACCAAACTCATGCCGTCTGCGCTCGAACTGATACTTGCAGGCAAAATAGATCAAAAAGAACAGAATACCGAGGGTCATCCCATAAAACGCAGGAATCAGAAGCAGGAGTTTGTCAACTGCGTCACTCTCCATTTTCTGCAAAAAGAGCATCACATCTTGAGTGGAGATGGAAAGAATCATGTAAAAGGCAACAATAGAAATCACCAGGGAGCTGAAAAACAGACCGTTTTCCTTTCGGCTGCGGCGGCTGTTCCGAAGAATGAGATTAGAGAACATTTGCGCTGCCCCCTCCCAGTTGCGCCATCACCTTCAGGATGCGCCCGTAGAACTCCTGCTGGCTTTCGTCTCCACGCCGAAGCTCATGAAAGATCACGCCATCCTGGATGAACAGGATGCGCTTACAGAAACTGGCGGCATTGGAATCATGGGTTACCATCAGGATCGTAGCTTGTTCGTCACGATTCAGGCCGGACAGCTTCTCCATAAGACTTCTTGCGTTCTTAGAATCCAGCGCACCCGTCGGTTCATCGGCAAGGATCATTTGGGGATGTAAGATCAGAGCCCTTGCTGCCGCAACACGCTGACGCTGGCCACCGGACATCTTGGACGGAAACTTATCCAGAACATCAGAAATTTCCAGATAGTCAGCCAACTGCTTCAGCCGCTGGCTGCTTTCTGCTTCGGATACCCCATGCAAGGAAGTCGGGAGCAGGATGTTTTCCCTGCCAGTCAGGTTGTCCAGCAATTCAAAGTTCTGGAATAGATAACCAACTTTTTTGCCACGGTACTCTGCAAGAGCCTTTCCCTTGAGGGATTGCAGAGTATCGCCTTCCACCTGAATGCTCCCACCGGTGGGCTGAATCACAGTTGCAATACAGTTGAGAAGCGTGGATTTACCGGAACCACTGCTTCCCATAATACCGAGAAACTCTCCCGGCATGACCTGAAAAGTGATTCCGTTCAGTGCTCTCGTCTGGTTTGGCAACGTCCCATAGACTTTGGTAAGATTTTCAATATTCAAAATTGGTTTCATGTGAATGCCTCCTATCCATTTCTGGGTAAATGATAGCACAGAAGCACAATAAATAACACTTACAGTCGCTGTAAGGATTCTGTTCCTGTTTTCAGAACAAGAATGACGCATCAAGCGGAATAAGTATATGTTTTGTAAAAACGTCGGGTGACAATGAAAAAATATGCTGGACTACCGGATTGGCTAACTTGCATTTCTTTGTCAATTCTGGTAACCGCTTCAAACATGGAAGTTTCTGTTCTTACTTTTATTATACTCAATCAATAAAATCAACACGGTTCAGCAAATTTTAATTATTTCCAATATGACAAAATTGCTTCCTGTTATATTTATCTATTTCTTTATTTCTCTATTATTCCGATCCGGTCTTCCAAAGGTATAAATAAGGTGTAAATTATTCGTCAATCATCAAAAAATCCTTTAAAGCCTAGGCTTTCACAGCATCCATTAAACACTGCCGTGACAATTAAAAGCAAATCATAATACAACAACGTTCTGTTCGATACTAGAAATATATCATCAGCATGCAGTTTGAGTGAAAAAAGTCTCATGGTCATGAGCAAAAATGAAAGCAAAATTTATTAGATGGTACAACATACTATGCCTTTAAAATTCCAGTTACATATTCATATTGGAACCTAATCACCAGTTATTTTTATTATAATACTTGCAAAAAAGAAGCGCTCATACAAGCACTTCTCCTTACCATATTAGGACTTCAATCAAAAGTTAATGGGCCACAAAGTGGGCCATTTTTCAAAAACTTACATGAATTTATATAGAGTTTTATCCAAGTCGGAAATCCGTTAAATGCTCTAGCTATCAGCATTTAAAGGCATTTAACAACTTATACGGACATTTATGAAATCGGTCTCGTAATAACGATTCCTAATTTCATTTTTTATATTTCCTCCTTCAAAGTTCCTTTATTCATAGTGTTTGCGCTTTCCATTTATCACACCAAGTGCCATATCGAATGCCACCAAACATGATAATATATGTATTTTTATCCTACATTTAATGCACAAGCCACCTTATCAATTTCTTTTCATTTTTCTCTTTTTGAGCCTTTAATATCTTAATAGCTTCATCGCATCTACTATCATACTTGTAGCTTGTTCTATATCACTATGTTCATTTTATTTTAGCTCCTTCCAACAAAAGAAGCTCCAATATAGCAACTTATAGATTACCACACTAGAGCTTCAAATTCAATGTACAGATCAGCTATTTTTACAATTTAGAGTGTAGGATTACAACACGAGAATAGCTTTATCAATATGGAAACGAAAATTTTTTTATGTTATACTGATTGTTATTTACCTACCGGAATGTAGGAAAGATTATTGTTGAGCATGAACAGGGAAATAAAGACCGGGCAGATTACGGAAAGCAGACCTTAAAGGAGCTTTCTAAAGAGCTGACAACAGAATAAGGAAACATCTTATCAAATTCTTCGGCTTCCTTTTCATCTACAGAATATCCCTCTGGTGTCGCATACTCTCCTGAAATACCATTCAGATAGCCAGGAATCAGCTCTTTGCATAAAAAGAAAGACGCATCCTGCCCTTCTTCCAGTCCATGATAACGGATGTTAAATTCACTTGCATACTTAAATCCACTTTTTCCATAAAAATCAATGTTTCCCTCAAAACACACTGCACCACAGCCAAGTTTCGCTGCCGCGTCTAATGAATAATCCAGTAGGATTTTTCCGTACCCTTGTCTTTTCAGTTCTGGAGTAATACAAATCGGTCCCATAGTCATAATAGGAATATTTCTTCCATCATCCGCTTTAATACTTGTTCTCATAAACATATTCTGACCGATCAGCTTCTCACCTTTGCCATTTTCATTAAGAAGCAGCACAAAATCCAGTTCTGGAACAAATGCCGGATCATTTCGGAGCTGATGCAATACATAATGTTCAAGGCATCCTGGACGATACTCATTCCAAAAACTTTCTCTTACCAAATTTTCTACTTTCTGTTGTTCTTCCTTTTTCTCTAAACGAATCTCAATATTACTTTTTTCCATTTCTTTTATGTCCTTTCTTAAAAATAAAAACCGATAATCCTAATTTTTCAGTATCAGAATTAACGGCTCTGCGTCTTAAGCGTCTGGCTCTTATATTACTGTTTCATTTCTTCTACAATTTTATCTAACATATGTTCAAACTGACATTTTACTTTCGCCTTATCTGCTGATCCATCATACATGTTATAATAGAAAAACATATTTGCATAAAATTTAACTGCATTCTCCTCTGGATTTTTTATTTCCATATTGTCGAACAGATCTTTCACGTATTCTGTCGGTCCGGATACCAGATATTGCTGATATAAATTCTGCATTTCTTCACTGCGAAACTGCTCTATTGTCAGCATTTTCCGAAATGATGATGCAAAATCATCCACTGTCCAGTATTCAAACATAGACTTGCTATATTCCACAAAATCATCCAATGATACGTTCTGGTATTCTTCCGGTGTCTTTTCAATACTCTCTTCTGGCACTTCATTCTCTCTGGCCTGCTCACCGTCCTGCTGCTCCATACGCTGCACAATACAGTCAAAAATATCTCTTTTGCTTTTGTAATGACGATACAATGCCCCTTTTGTCATCTCAAGCTCTCCTGCTATCTGGCTGACTGAGACAGCCTCATAACCATCTCTGGCAAACAGATGCAGTGCCACAATCAATATCTCTTCTTTTCTATTACTCAAGCAGATAACCTCCAACCTAAAAAATAAACGACCGTTTACATCTTTGTAATAGTAAACGGTCGTTTATTTGTCAAGAATTTTCTTTTTTACTTACATTATCTCTTTTTATAAATCAACAACTCTGGATTTTCACCATCTTTCTCATATGTACATACCAGAATAAAATCCATACTTGCCAAAATGCCGAAACACCTGTCTCCTCCAAATTCAGACTCCAATTGATTCCCCAGATAGGTTTTCTGATCATCAAGGAATTTCACCTTTTGTCCATTCGGCAGAGTATATTCCAGATTCACATATTTTCCCACAAGTGCATTTAGTTTCTCTACCCTTGGAAGTCCGTCTATATGCAGATCATTGATTTCATTTAGCAACTGCATTTTAAACTCTTCAAACTGCCCATTGTCACTAAGTTCATCATACCTTTTCCAGTAATCTAACTTTGGAAGCATTTCTTTCAGATAAAAGCGTGCCTGTTCTTCGGTAAAATTTTCATTTACCATATTCTTTACACATACATCAATTAATTCATCCATATCGTTATATGTGTATGTTCCATCTGCATAGCACCATTTACAATACTCCTCATTTAATGTGCCATCCTTATCACGTCCCAATATGGAATCATCATCAATTGGCATCCCGCAGCACTGGCAGATCAGCTTTCTTGGTTCTCCCAAAAGCGTATTGATTGAAACATCAAATTCTTTCGATAAGAGCTTAAGTGTATCAGTATTTGGAACTGTATCACCATTTTCCCAGCGTGATACCGCCTGCCTTGTAACCATGATTTTATCTGCCAGCTCGTCTTGTGACATTCCTCTTTCCGTACGAAGTTTCAAAATAATATTTTTCGTTTCCATAGTCGTCACCTCCGTTATCTTTATCATATCGATAAATCTGCAGTCTGAAAAGCAACCTGCTGTTGCTATAAGCTATCTATGTGATTTAGTTATCTCTCTTTGGTCATGACTCTTTTGTTTCCGCTTAAGTCACTACACAAATAAGATCTGCCGTGCTGCTTGTCCCGGCAACATCACTTACAAGATGGAAGAAAGGCCTAATTCACAGCAGCATTTCGCTCGAGATACTCCATAAACGCTTTCAACACCTTAAGCAACGGCTCCGGCAAACGCTTATAGCACTCTTCTTTCAGTTCGACAGGAACACCATAGAAGCCTTCTGCAATGCCACCAGCAATAGCCGTCAGTGTATCACAATCACCGCCAAGGGATACCGCAGTACGGATAACATCCTCAAAACTATCTCCCTCCAGGAAAGCCGTGATGGCCTCCGGCACAGTTTCCATACAGGTTTCTGTATGAAAATATCCGGGTCTGATTTCATCGCAAGTACGATTCAATTCATAACCAAATTCATATTCCATATATTCCTTAATTTCTGTCTTGCCATGTCCTGTCCTTGCCAGGAAAATAGCACTGGCGGTTGCTTCAGCACCCTTGATTCCTTCCAGATGATTGTGGGTAACTTCTGCTGAAAGCCTTGCTGCGTGTCTGACAGCATCAATATCGTTATATAACCACGCAACTGAAGAAACACGCATTGCAGAGCCATTACCAAAACTATTGTAAGCCTTGCACTCTGGATTACGAAGCCATTGTCGGAACATTCCTCCATACCCAGCATTCGGATACATCTTTCCAAATTGACGCATACGATTAGCCAAATTTTGCAAAATCCAATCATCTGAAGCACTCGGCTGTGCATCAAGAAAAGTCAAACTGACAGCCAAAGTCATTACGGTATCATCCGTATAGGTGGATTCGCGAGAGAATAAAGGGAACTCTTTACTCTTGTTACCACGGTCAAATTCATAAGGACTACCAATGATATCACCTAAGATTGCTCCAATCATCTCTTTCCACCTCTCTTCTTGTAATCCGCATCAATCTTCTTTTTCCAGTCAGCAGACAATGGTGCTGCGCTCGTTCTTACGCTGGTAATTGCCTCGCTGATGACTTCATAGTTGAGTACTGTTCCAACCTCATCACAGTGATAGTTTGCGGCCATAGATTCATCGATACCAAATCTTTTGGCTTCAGCTGCCGCATCAATGTTTGCCCCGAGGAAAAGGAACTCCCAACCATAACGTTCCTTCTGACGCTCAATCATATGGCGCACCTTATCGTAGGTGTAATGATGGCTGGCATTTTCCATACCATCAGTTGTGATGATAAAGAGGGTCTTTTCCGGCACATCTTCTTTGCGGGCATACTTATGAACATTTCCAATATGGTGGATTGCACCTCCAACCGCATCGAGAAGTGCAGTGCAGCCACGTACGAAATATTCCTTGTCTGTAAGATTTGGTACATCAGCAATAACAACACGGTCATGAATAACCTCTGTTTCGTGGTCAAACAGCACGGTGGATACCACGGCATCACCTGGCTCCTTACGCTGCTTTTCCAACATAGAATTGAAACCTCCGATAGTATCCTTTTCCAGTCCCGACATGGAACCGCTGCGGTCTAAGATAAATACAAGTTCTGTCATTTTGAAATCCTCCTTTTTTTATTGTGATTTCATTATAAGAAAAACAGGAGAATGAATGGTCGCATGGTATGCGACATTTTTCAGAATCCTGTATAACAGAACAATACATCTGCAGTTATTCAAAAAAAGAAGCGCTCATACAAGCACTTCTCCTATATCACCATCTGAAACACAAGTACCATCAACGGCATTGTAATGATTGCAAATATTGTAGTAATTACATTAATCGCACTCGCATACTGCGAATCATTTCCGTATACCTGACACATCTGTGTGACAGTTGAAGCAGACGGTGTAATAACAGAAAGAAATACAATCAGAAGAATCTTTGTACTATCCTGTCCCCAGGTCGCCAGTCCACTTATTTTCAGTATCAGAAGCGCAATCAGCGGAATTATGATCAGTCTCATAAATGCAATCCCATAGACTCTTCCACGTGAAAATATCTCTTTCAAATTCATTCCTGCGATCAGCATACCTGTAACAATCATGCTGGCTGGTCCGATCATGGAACCTACAGAACTAAGCGTATGGTTGACCAGTTCCGGAAGACGTATTCTGGTAACGAAAAGCACTACTCCCAGAAATACTGAGATCATGTTGATATTTAACACAATCTTTTTCCAGTCTGTTTTTTCTTCTTTCCCAAGCACGCTTTTACAGTGCGTCCAGATAAACACAAGCTGAACGCACATAGCCACACATCCATATAATACCCATTTTTCGCCCAACACATAAGTTACGATCGGCACGATCAGATTTCCCGTATTCGAATAGTAAATGGATGTTGTCTCTACTTCATTCATATGGAATACTCTTCCAATTGCCCAGACAATCAAAAGCAGCAATACCTGTAACAACACGGATGCCACAAGTGCCAGAAACAGCCCTTTTACTTTATCATCTGTATACTCCACTTGAAATGCATTGATAATCACACATGGGATGATCAGATACAATACAATCTTAGAGATTACCTTACTGTCTTCATCTTTCAAGAGTCCTGTCTTCACAATGACATATCCCATGAAGATCATCAGAAAAAGTTCCAGAATCTGTTTCATCAATAATATGCTTATCTGCATGTTTGCCTCTTTTCTTGACTTTCTTTTACTCTTTTCTACTTAACCCGATTCATTATAGATGCTTTTCTGAACGAATACAATTGACGAAAAATACAAAAAAATACATCAGATGCTGATTAATGTGCAACATCTGATGTACAATCTACCCATCCATTATTTTTCTTACGGAAAGATTCCCTTGATTTCTTCTGCATATACTAATTTTCGCAGAGCCACAATCCAGGTTATACCTGATGAATAAATCGCAGGAAAGCTTCTTTTCCCTCTTCATCTCTGCTGTATACGCCAGCCTGTTCAAGTACTTTTGCAAATATCAGTCCAGTCTCTTCCTGAACAATCGTCCATGCATTATCTTCTGTAATATCATAGCGAGCAGCAATATCATTCGCCCATTCCGCATGTACAGCTGTCAGCGGGTCTTTCGTCATATCTTCACCCGATACAAGCTTATCCGCTACTGCTGCCAATTCTGTCTTAAGCCTGCCAGGAAGAATTGCCAGCCCCATCACCTCAATCAGACCAATATTCTCTTTTTTGATATGATGAAGCTCTGCATGTGGATGATACACTCCTAATGGATGCTCCGGTGTAGTCAGATTGTTCCTCAATACCAGGTCAAGTTCAAAGTCTTCACCACGACGTCTTGCGATTGGAGTAATCGTATTGTGTGGCTCACCGTCTGTCTCTGCCAGAATCATAGCCTTCTCATCTGTATATCCGCGCCAGCTGAGAAGGATTCTGTCTGCCAGTTCTACCAGGCGCTCCGGAGCTTTCGCTGTAAGTCTTATAACGGACATTGGCCATTTCACAATTCCTGCCCTGACATCCTTATACCCATCAAAAATTATATCTGTCTCAATCGGCGCCCTCTCCATGGCAAATGTATAATGTCCTCCCTGGAAGTGATCATGTGCCAGAATAGAGCCACCTACAATAGGGAGATCCGCATTTGATCCCACAAAATAATGTGGAAACTGTCTTACGAAATCTAAAAGTTTCGCGAAACAAGCGCGGTCAATCTTCATCGGCGTGTGTTTCTCATTAAAGCAAATGCAATGTTCGTTATAATATACATATGGAGAATACTGCAGATACCAGGCCGTCCCATTAATCTCTATCGGAACGATACGATGATTCTGACGCGCCGGAAAATTCAGCCTTCCCGGATATCCTACATTCTCAACGCAAAGCATACATTTCGGATAATCTGATGCAGGCTGCATCCTCGCAGCTGCTATAGCTTTTGGATCTTTCTCCGGCTTAGACAGATTAATCGATATATCCAGATCACCATACTCTGTAGCTGTCTTCCACCGGATGTCTTTTGCCACACGGTCTTTTCGAATATAATTTGTATCCTGACTAAACTGATAATACCAGTCTGTCGCTTTCTGTGAAGATTCTTTCCGAAGCATCGCAAATCGATCCATCACCTGCGACGGACGTGGGGTCAGACACCCCATCAGCTTCGTATCCAGCAGATCCCGATATACAACCGAATTCTCTGTCAGTACTCCTCGCTCATATGCATCATCTAACAATACATCCAAAAGCTCTGTCAGGTTTATTGTATCCTTTTCCTGCAGTTCTTCTAGTGAATAGGTATCTATTTCCAATACATCCAACAGGCTGTTCACTGCCCATATTTTTTCTTCCGGTCGAATCAATTCCTTATCCAACGCATACTCTGCCAAACCGGTAATAGCCTCATTTCTATTCATGACACGCCTCCTTAGTTTTCACCACATATTTTAAAGTACAATTCCGCCGGCCGGTCGTATATTCAACACGTGGCAGCATCCTTTTCTCAACATCAATTCCATTTTTTCACAGAATTCAGATACACTTTCCGTCGGAACAAATGCCTGGATTGTACCGGCAAATCCGCCTCCATGTACACGACACGCTCCTCTGCCGTTTAGTGCAGTCTCCGCTGCTACCAGTGCAATTGCCATATCCTGAGCCTCTACTGCCCCGGCAGGTGTAATATTCTGCAACAATTCCCAAGATGAACGTCCAGATTCTTTTACCAACTGCAGGAATGCATCCCTGTCTCTTCGTTCCAGCGCATCTGCCTCTTCCACCGCTCTTCTGTCATCTGCATAAAAATGTAAGGCTCTTAGAACCGCCCGGTCTCCAACCACTCTGCGAAGTTGCGGCATTGCTTTCAATACCTCTTCTTCCTGCACTTCACGAAGTACTTTTTTCCCAAAGAATGCAGCCACTTTTTCCATTTCCTGAGGAATAGATGCATACTCTCCGGTCAATGCCGCATGATCTGCGCCACAGTCAACAATGCACAACGCAAGACCCAGTTCTTCCAGGTTCGCTGTAACTGAACGCACAATCGGTGCAGAAGGATCTGCAAAATCAATAGCCACTGCATCTCCCACAGAAGAAGCTGTCTGATCCATCAGCCCACTCGGTTTTCCAAAATACTGGTTTTCTGCCTTTTGTCCAATCTTTGCAAGCGTTACTGCATCCAGTTCATCCTGACAAAACAAATGATTGCCAGCCACTCCCAACAATATCTCACAAGCTGCTGAGGAAGACAGGCCTGAACCTGGCAGGACATTAGAAACAGCATACATATCAAATCCGCCTATTGTATATCCTGCTTTCGCAAGCTCTGCCATTACTCCCCGCACCAGAGATGCCGTCGTCTCTTTTTCCGCTTCCTGCTGCTTTAGGTCTGACAGATCTACTGTCGTCATCGGCCAGCCCTCTGACTGGAAGTGAACGGTCTGAGTCCCATTCGGTGACACACATGCAAGAAAATCCAGATTCACTGCTGCCGCCAGAACATGTCCATGCTGATGATCCGTATGATTCCCACAGATTTCTGTACGTCCCGGAGCAGAACACAATGCTGCCAAAGTATCCTCTTTCACACCAAATGTTTTTTCAAATCCATTCATGACTTCTGTCGCACGTGTCCTATATGCGTTTATATCTTCACATCCGGTCTGCATCAATGACCGATCCATCTCCCCATTCTTTAACATCTTATATAGATCATTCCAAGTTCTCATAGCTTTCGTTCTCCTCTTTCTTTTATTTTTTCAGAAAATGCTCACGGTTTGGATATTCCTCCCGGAACGCTGAAAGTGCTGCTTGTTGTAAAATGTAAAATTCCCTGTCCATATGAAACATATGCGGAGTCTGAAATGCGATCGTGCTGATCTGCTCTGCGATTTTTTTAATCACTCCTTCATCCGACAACTGTCCCATACCAAAAACCAGTGAAGTAAACCCTCTTCCTTGACTGCTTACTTCCATGAATTTTAAAAACACATGTTTCAGTTCTTCCTGTAAGATTTCCCGGTATCTGTCCTCCTGTACTTCCGGACTATTCAGATACATATCTGCTGCGATCCTGGCAGCCTGTCGTTTCTTTTTCCCGCCAATATCAAGCGTACCACCCTCAGCCAGATATTTTAACTCCATAAGACATCCAACATACGCGTCTTTCTTCGGTTTTTTTCTGCCATATCTGGCAAGCCACAGCTTTTTTCGAAATGCATCCTCTTCTGTTGGATTACTCTCAATATTCTCTTTCAGTAATACTAGACGTTTATCTGCATCCATCTCCCGGTAAAATTCATCTGTCCACGTTTTATCCATTCGCTTTACTCCGATCATCTGTCTAAAAACTCCTCCACATTGCTACTGTCCACCTGCTGATACTGCGATACATAATATCTGCCTTCCTTCAGTTCCTTTCTCACCTGCTGTTCACCCTTGAACACTTCATATGCAAGCTTCGCAATCTGCAATGCCTGATCCTCTTTGTCGTTATACACGGTTCCCTGCATTTCCCCGTCTTTAATTGCTTCCAGTGCATCATCCAACCCATCGATACCGAAAATAACCGGTCTCTGAGAAGGTTCATATCCTGCCTTTCGGTAAGCTTCTACGGCTCCCAATGCCATTTCATCATTATTAGAAAGGATCAATTCAATCCCTTCTCCATATTGACTGATCAGACGGTTCATTCTGTTTTCTGCCTGCCCTCTGTTCCAGTCAGCAAACTGATAACTGAGCTTTTCAAGAGATATGCCCGCATCCAGCACTGTTCTGACAGAATAGTCCGTTCTGCTGATCGCATCCTGATGTCCTGCCTCTCCTTCCAGAAGCACATATTGTATCTTTCCATCCTGGTTCTTATCTACTTCCGGATGATTCTTAATATACTCTGCTGCTGTCTCACCTTGCATGACACCTGACTGTTCAGCCTTGCATCCCACATAATACAGATATTCCCACTGCATCAGGTCTTCTTTAACCGGTTCCCGATTAAAGAAAACGATTGGGATATCATCCTGCTTTGCCAGTCGAATAATCTTTGCCGGAGCCGTTCTGTCTACCAGATTCACACACAGCACATCGCATCCGGCATCAATCATTTCTTCTATCGTTTCATCCTGATTTTTCTGATCATTGTCTCCATTCTTAACAGAAACTATAACTTTCACATCTTTGGTACTCATAGCTTTCAGATCTTCTTTTAGCTTATCCGTCAGTGCATTAATGAATGGATCATCCTGTGTATATGTCACCACACCAACCCGAAGCACTTCCCTGTCTGTCTGTATCCTCTGGTTCTGCTGACACCCTGTAACAGCAAATGACATTGTGCTCACAAGAACCAGTATACTTTGTGCCATCCTGCCTTTTTTACTCATAAGAATACAACAACCTTTCCATATCATCATCCGAAAACAGCTCTTCCCCATCAAGCTCTCTGACTCCTGTGTTACAGCTTTCCAACCGGTAGAATCTGTGATTCAATTTTTCAGCAATTTCCTCTACGCTCTTATAACCAATCTCATATCCATCAAGAAGTACAATATCTGTAATATATCCATAATCCAACAATGCGATAGATTTAACACTGCTGCCAATACCGTATATTTCTGCTCCGTAATAAGTGCCGTTTTCCGCCTGTTCCCCAAGTTCAACCAACGCATCGGGATCCAGTACAACCAGCGCATCTACCTTCTCCTTCACACTCACCATTTCAGATGCCTTCTTTTCCTTTTGATTGTAATAGTACCAGGCAATCTCACAATCTGTGCCTTCCAGTGCATCATTCAGTCCTCTGACACCGTTGTCACTGATATCACTTTTTCTCCAGCCTCCCACTACACCAATTCGCCGTTGTCCATCTTCCTGCAAGTGCGCCGCCAATGTCTGACCAATTTCATAATAATCCGGCTTAATCACCGGCAGACCAGATGCTTTCTGCTCTTCATCATAGATATCTTCTGTGATCAGCAAGATCGGTATGTCTGCACACTCATTCTCCAGCATTTCCTTTGTCTCACTTCCGGGCGACGGACATATAATAAATGCATCTACCTGATTATCCAACTGTTCTCTGATTGCTTCCCGCTCAACATCAGCATCCTCAATCTCATCTGTATTACAAATAATAAGATGAATCTTATTCAGACTTGCTGACTGTTTCATTCCTTCAATCAATGCATCCCAACGTTGATCTCCTGACTCCGGGAGAATGATTGCCACCCTTGGTTCTTCGACATTCTGATTAAATATCTTATATACAAAAAACAGCGTTAAAACAAAAAGAATCACCTCTGCTGCCATAAATCTGAATTTACTCTTCTTCATCCGGCATCCTCCTCTGTCCATATGTTTGCTTTTCTAATTGTTCCGCATTTTCTTTTGTATAAGGAATAGCCGGAATATGAATCACAACTTTCGTCCCTTCATCCAACTCACTGTATACTTCTAATCCATATTCCGGACCAAACATAAGACTGATTCTGGAATGAACATTGATCACCCCTACCCCGGAACCATGTTTTGGAACTTTACTGTTATCTGTCAGAATATTACTCCTTATGTCTTCCGGCATACCCATTCCATTATCCTCTATGCTGATGTAAATATCTTCACCTTTCTTCTCTCCACGTATAAGGATCTGACCATCATCATCCTCATCCATATTACCTACTCCATAATATATTGCATTTTCCAGAAGCGGTTGAATCACCAGTTTTACAATACAGTAATTTTTAATCTCTTCATCTATCAGAAACTCTACCTTAAATCGTTCTTTATAGCGTACACGCTGAATATTCATATAACTTCTGCTGTGCTGCAATTCGTCTCCAATAGAGATAATCGTCTTTCCCCTGGATAAACTTACACGAAGAAGTTTTGCAAGCTCTGAGATCATCACAACCGCTTCTTTATTTCTCTGCGCCTCGATCATCCAGGTGATTGATTCCAATGTGTTATAGAGAAAATGTGGGTTAATCTGACTCTGAAGTGCATCCAGCTCACTTTTTCGTCTTTCTGTTTGCTGTTGAATAATCTCTTTCATCAGCGCTTCAATTTGTTCATATGATTTCTGTACCGAATATCCCAGATGACGAATTTCTGCCGATCCACCGATATAAATATCTGGCATTGCTCCGGCTTCATATGCCTTAACAGATTCATCTAACTCTCTGATCGGTCTGGATATCTTTCTGGAAATAAAACGGTTAACCTGAAGCAGCATCATCACCAGAATGAGAATTGTTGTAATAATGTAATATCGGAATTTATTAATACTGGTTTCCTGCACACTCTCCGGCACCACACCGATCAGCTTCCAGCCCGTATACGCAACGCTTCCCACTACTATATTCTCTTTCTGTCCGTCCGTCTTCATCTCATAGATTCCATCCTCATAAGATGCCGCTTTATTATTCTTTTCCTTAAAAAGTCCCCTGTTAATCTCCGTCCACCGGGGATGATAAATTATTTCTCCATCTCTGCTGCACAGATAATAATAGATTCCACTCGATGTCTCATTGATCCGCTCCAGCATATCTTCAAGTACCGAATATTTCATATCCACAAGCAACACACCGCTGCCTGATGTACTGCCATCATTAATATCCACCGAACGACTCAATGACACCACCCGATGATAGCGAAATGTTCCGTCATCAAACAGATTCTGAACATGCGGTGTGGAAAAGTGAATATTTTCTATCTCGGATCTGGCGTCCTGGTACCATTTCTGGTCGGCAACTTTAACATTATCCTTAACTGTCGCCACTGGTTCTGACTCAATCAGCATCCCATCATATCCATACAGGGCAAGGCTCTGAATCTTATCTACATTCGTTTCATACAGCATACTGAACTGCCTGGTAAATTCCTGACTGGAAATATCATATTCCTGCACAATATTATAATTTGCTGCATCCGAAATCTGTCGAAGATCCAGAAGTGATGAATTCAATCTGTCTATTGTACTTTCTACCGTCATTTCTGTATTCGCCACTGCGCTCTTATCCGATGCCAGTTTAAAACGATGATACAGCAGAAAACCCATAACCGTAACTGTTACAAGAGACAATGTCATCAGTACAGACAGAATAATCGACTGTATATTAAATTTGGCAAAGGTTTTCCTTATTCCGGAATCGTTCTTCATATCTTTCATTCTGTTCTGCCCTCATAGCCAACTTATTTTTGCAGATACTTTGTTCTGTACTTGGACGGAGATACTCCGAATCTCTTTTTAAACACATAACTGAAATAATTAGCATCCGGATATCCGACTTTCTCCGCAATCGTATAACTCTTATCATTCGTATTTACCATCAGATCTGCCGCAATGTCCATTCTGTAATCTGTCAGATATGTAATAAATGGCTTGCCTGTCTCCTTTTTAAACACCGAGGAAAAATAGGAATTAGATACCCCAAGTACCGAACACACTTCATCCAGTGATATTTCTGCTTCCATATAGCGATTCTTAACCAGATTCTGTGCCTCTGTTACAAGCCTTCTGGATGTACTGTTCCTTGCATTCTTTAGCATATCACTAATCGTCATGGACACTTCTATCAGCCATGCCGCAAGTGTACTTTCATCCATCTCCGGTACTTTTTCATAGTTGCTCTGCATATCTTTGGATATTCTGTTAAAATCTATTGAGTTATTTGCACAGAATCTATAAAAGCCACTCACAATCTCCATTGTTGCCAAACGATACTGTTCGATCGTATCTGCGTTTTTATGCAATATCTCAATTTCTTTTTTAACCGCCTTTTCAATCTTTTCCTGATTACCTACATGCACTGCCCGAAATAATTCCTGCATCCGGGTCTCTTCTGCCTGTATGGTCAGATTCTGTTCCTTCGGCACAATCTCTCCGATACTGATCGCACGTTTCGTTCCATACAGAACTCTGTAAGACACCGCTTCCCGTGCACCTTCATAAGAAAGATGGATATGAAACAGACTATCACTTGTTCTTCCTATTCCTGCAGTTACAACTGCTCCCATAATCCGATATGCCCATCTGCAGAACCGGTCACACGCATCTGTTAATTCCGCAATTTTCTCTTCCATCTCCAGTTCCACGATTAGGAGTGTATTCCCCAGATATATAAATTCCTGACATTTCCATTCTGTCGCCAGGCGCTCCTTGATTTCCCGTTCAACTGACATTGACAAAAGTACAGGATCTACACCATCCGGCACATGAGTGCTGGATGTATGGAAGATCACACAGCAATATAGCGGACCCTGCATTTCCACTCGGTATGCAGAAAGAAATCTCTGATATTCCTGTTCGCTGATCCGACCTTCTATTAATGACACGAATAAATTTGAACGCAATGCAGGCAATACTTCCTTAAAATAATCTTCCAGCTTACGCACATTTAATTTTTCTTCACGCTCACGATCCAGGGTATCTTTCAACTTTGTCAGACCTGTGGATAATTCCGATGCATTGATCGGTTTCAGCATATATTCCTTAATCTCAAGGCGTACTGCTTCCTGCGCATATTCAAATTCATCAAACCCTGTACACAACAGAATATAGATATTCGGATAGTCCTTATTCAATCTTCTTGCTAACTCCAGCCCATCCATATATGGCATCTTAATATCCGTCAACACCACATCCGGCTGAAGTTTTTCCACAAGTTCCAGTGCCTTCACTCCGTTTGTCGCACTGCCTACCACTTCAAATCCCAGTTCATCCCAATGGATTAATGCCTGCATCGCATCAATCACTTCCACTTCATCATCTACCAGGATCACTTTGTATTGTTCCATTCTAATACCCCTCTGTCACCCTCCGGACTTCTGTTATCATTATATCAGAAAATAATATGATACTAAACAATCATATCGTAAAAGCCGCCTTTTTCATCTCTATCCGACGAATAAAGGCGGCTTGCTTATTACTGTTTTTCTAATTATTTCTTCTGTACATATTTCAGACAGTCAAGCGTAACCGCTGCAAGAATAATAATTCCTTCAAAAATGAACTGAAGGTTGGTATCAATTCCAAGAATTGTCAAAGAGTATGTAAGTGATGTAAAGATCAGCACACCAGTTACTACACCTGAGATCTTACCGATACCACCGGTAAATGACACACCACCAACCACACAGGCTGCAATGGCATCCATATCCCATCCCTGTCCATAAGCTGCACTTCCTGAACCGATCATTCGGTTGCATTCCAGCCATGATCCACATCCATACAAAATACCAGCCAGAATGAATGCTCCCATTGTCACCTTGAATACAGAAATACCAGATACTGCTGCTGCCTCCGGATTTCCTCCTACTGCATACAGGTTCTTACCAAATGTTGTCTTATTCCAGATAAACCATACGACAAATACTGCTGCTGCGGCCCAAAGAATAATTGTCGGGAACTTACCAATCTGTGGAATAAAAATATTTGGAATAGCAGCATCAATTGCACCAAACGAAACACCCTTGGTAGCATAAGTTACGAGTCCAAAGATGATCAGCATATTTGCCATCGTCGAAATGAACGGATGCATCTTAAACCTTGCCATAAAAAATCCGGCGATCATCGCAAACATAGTTGTAAGGAAAATACATGTAGCTAATGCCAGTAATGCTTTCTGCACAGGTGCCATAGCAGAAAAGTCAAAAATATGACCAAACACACTACCTGTATTAATACCGTTATGCATAATGATCGTTGCTGTAACCATACCCATACCAACCATACGTCCTACAGAAAGGTCCGTACCTGTCAGAAGAATCAGTCCTGCAACACCAAGAGCCAAGAACATACGCGGCGATGCCTGCTGTAAAATGTTCAGAATATTGGTTACTGTAAGCAGCTGAGCATTTTTCACCATCGGTGTAATGATACACAATGCAATAAAAATCATAATGATAACAATATACAGACCGTTTTTGTACAGGAACTGAGCTACATTAAACGAATATTTATAGTTTTCCCAACTCTGGATACGTTTCTGTGCAAACGTGAATTTAGACATTCTCAGAAGGTCGATCAGATGGAACTTATGCATAAATGCATCATGTCTTCTGTCTTTGATCTCCTGGATTCTGGATTCATGTGCCATCTGAGCATCAAACAGTTTATTCTTATAATTATACTTTTCTGCTTTGATGTCTTCTGCATCTTTCAAACTATTCAGTCTCTGCTTATGTTCAGTCTGAAGATCCTGTTTCAGCTTATCATAATTACTGTTTTCTGCTTTCTTTTCTGCCTCACAGCTCTTTGCGACAATATCGTAATACTCGCTATTGTAATGCTTGGCAAGATAACTTTCTGCTTCTGCAATCAACCTGGTGACTTCCTGCTTATTAGCATTTTCTACTGATTTTGCTTTTTCCAGTTCTTGTTTATACTCAGCAATAAGTTTTGCCTGTTCTTCTTTTGATAAATTCTTGTTTTCTTTCGCAATTGCAATACAATTGCTGATATTATTAACCTGATCGGTTCCGTCAACGCGAAGTGCGTCAATCTGATCCTGTATTTTACCAACGTATTCATCAATCGGCTGCAAAAGCTTTGCTTCTTCTTCAACCGAAAGAATTACACTGTTCTCTGCCATATTCACTGCTCCTCTCTATTATAAGTACATTGCACTGAGTCTCAATAATTCTTCCTGATCTGTCTCTTTGGTGTTAACGATTCCGGCCAGACGACCATTGGACATTACTCCAATACGGTTCGTAATTCCCAGAATCTCCGGCATCTCAGAAGAAACTACAATAATTGTTTTTCCCTGTTTTGCCATATTAATGATCAGTTCATAAATCTCATATTTTGCTCCTACATCGATTCCTCTGGTAGGATCGTCCATCATAAATATACTCGGCGAACGTTCCAACCACTTTCCAAAGATAACCTTCTGCTGGTTTCCTCCGGAAAGACTTGAAATCATATCATCCGGTCCCATGCATTTTGTGCGCATGATTCGGATCTTTTCTGCAGTCGCACGTACCATACGATCATGTGACAATGCAATTCCATTCTTATAATGATTCATATTTGAAATAGTCGTATTAAAGGTAAGGTCACCTTTCAGGAACAGACCATTTGCCTTTCTTTCCTCCGTGATCAATGCAAATCCATGATCCATTGCCTCCCTTGGAGAATTGAAATTCATGATTTTACCATTGTATATTACATTACCTTCTGCTCTGGTACGCATTCCAAATATAGTTTCCAGAAGTTCGGTTCTTCCGGCACCAACCAGACCATAAAAACCAAAAATCTCACCTTTTCTAATATCAAACGAAATGTTCTGAAGCTTTGGTGCATATTTCGTCGAGAGATTCTGTACAGAAAAAACTGTCTCTCCCGGTTCATTATCCACAGGTGGAAAACGGTTATCAAGAGAACGCCCAACCATGGCTGCGATCAGCTCATTCATATCTGTGTCCTTGCTATCTTTCGTCATAACCAGATTACCATCTCGCAATACTGATATCTCATCACAAATATCAAGTATCTCGTCCATTTTGTGAGAAATATAGATCAACGAAATTCCCTGTGCTTTCAATTGTCGCATCATCTTAAACAGCTTTTCCACTTCCGGTGCTGTCAGTGAAGATGTTGGCTCGTCCAGTACAATCACCTTTGAATTATAGGAAATCGCTTTTGCGATCTCACACATCTGACGCTGCGATACAGACATTTTCTTCATCGGCTGCGTCAGACTCACTGTAATTCCAAGCTTTCGGAACAACTTCGACGTTTCCTTTTTCATTCTTGCCTCGTCAACGATTCCGAATGAATTTTTCGGATATCGTCCAAGGAACATATTATCCACTACGCTTCTTTCCAAACACTGATTCAACTCCTGATGAACCATTGCCACCCCATTTTCAAGCGCATCCTTCGGACCCGAGAAATTAACTTCCCGTCCATCTAATATAATTGTCCCCTCATCTTTCTGATAGGTTCCAAATAGACATTTCATCATTGTCGATTTTCCGGCACCATTCTCACCCATAAGTCCCATGATAGATCCGGGTTTGACATTCAGGTCGATATGTTTCAGAACCTTATTCCTGCCGAATGATTTGCTCATGCCATTAATCGATAAGATGTACTTATTCTTATCCTCTGCCATAGCTCTGCTTCCTTTTCTTAGAGAAAGAAGGGCATCCAGCTCGACGCCCTTCTTTATTTCATTCATTTACTGTTTTACTTACTTCTTAGTTAGAAAGGATTGATGTATATGCTGCTGCGTTATCTGTCTTAACCATGTTAATTGCAAATGCATCATACTCTCCAGGATTACCAAGACGGTTTGTGATGTTAGACTCTGTCTGTCCATCTCCACCGATGTAATCTACAGTTAAGTTGAGAAGATCATCGTAGTTCTCAAGCAGTGGCTGATATGTAGAACTCAGGAAATTATCAGATGAGTTATAAATGTTCAGCCATACTTTCTTAGATGGGCTCTTCTCTGAATCCAGCTGCTTAGAAACCTTGTCATAAATCTTGGTAGAATCTGTAAAGTCTTTGTAGTTATCAGCTGTTACTGCAACATTCAATGCGTAGTAAGATCTGTCTTCTTCGCTGTATCTGTAATCTTCACCTTCTGTCAGGCAGTTACCAGCCTCATCAGCTGTACCGATACCCGTGTCAATATCTACTCCGTCAAGTGAGTTACGAAGAACTCTCAGTGTCAGATAAGCCTGAACATCTGCATGCTGTGAAATTGTTCCGCCGTATCCTTCGCCGATAGCTGCTACCGCATCACTGTTTGCATCATATCCAAATGTAGGAACTTTACTGTCTTTTGCCCATGCATTGAACATTGACATTCCCATACCATCATTGTTAGAAACAACAACATCAATCTCATCGCCAAATGATGCTGTCCATGTTCCGATTGCATTACCGGCTGTAGCTGCATCCCATGTTGCACCTGCTGCGTTCTTCATTTCCTGAGAAGCCAACTCACGAATCGTAAATGTCTTTCCATCGATTTCAAGAGTTGCATCCTGAACAACTTTAGATGCTCCATCTACGTTCGTTCCGGCTGGTGCAGAATCAATATCACCATCTGTCTCTACACCTGTACCAAGTGCTGAACGAACACCACGTGTACGTGCAATTGAATCATTATGTCCGATATCTCCGATTGCAAGTACGTAACCGATCACTCCATCACCATTTCTGTCGATCTTGTCTGCATTTGCTTTGATATAATCTACAACCATCTGGCCCTGAAGTTCAGCACCCTGGTTAGCATCAAATCCTACATAATAAGTATCTTTGTTAAAGTTCAGTGCCTCCTGATCCAGTTCTCCGGTTGAACTGTTGGATGGCTGACGGTTAAACCAGCACAGTGGTTTGTCTTTGTTGGCTGTGCTGCTCTCTGAAGAACTTGATGACTTAGATGAATCAGATGAACTTGAAGATCCGCCACAGCCTGCCAGAGATAATGCAAGCGTTGCTGCCAGCATTGTTGCAATTACTTTTCTTTTCATTTTTCTTTCCTCCCATTTGGTTGTTTTGTTCCATAAGCCCTTCGCCTTTTTGATTAATTTAATTATAATAACGAATCCACCAGGAAAGAATAGAATATTTTTGGATTAATTATCAAAATTCTATTGTTTTTCTTAATATTTTTATGTATTTTCAACATTTCCCCATTCAGCACATAATAAAAGACTATGCATTTTGGACCACTTTTCCATCTCGTCCGTCTGCATAGTCTTTTTACTTTTATTATTTATCGATCTCTCGTCTCCATCAGTATCACGGTACCTCCGGAATAGTCAATCACCGCTTCATCTTCGCCTTCTGCGATCTCATTGCTCACACAGAGACTGTCATATGGTGTCAGCGTATGGTCCCTGAGCGGATACTTTGCCCCGGTAATATTAAATCCATAGATAATCTCACCCAGCGGAAATACACTGAAATACGGACCGTACATATCTTCTCTACGGATATGTGTCTCGCCGCCAATCAGACGGATCCGATTCTGTGTATCCAGAATCTCCGCATAAATGCCTGCCTTATGTGAAATCATAAGAGTCTGTACATTTGCCCAGAAATGATCCAGTCTTCCACCTGTCGCCCCCAGAATGATCAGCTTACTACATCCCAGCGTCATACCAAGACGCACTGCAATCTCTGTATCCGTTGCATCCTTCACCGGATTAAACTCCCGGATCGGTACATCGTTCCGCTCCTTGTAATAGGTAACGATCTCCTCTGGCAGACTGTCAAAATCTCCTACGATATAATTCGGACGGATCTTGTGGTGATAGAGAAATTCTACGCCCCGATCTACACCGATCACACATGGTTCTTCATACTCCCTAAGCGTTTCAAATGCCAATGCCTCATCAAGAGTTCCCCCACTGACAATGATTGCACACTTACTCATAGTCTCTGAATATCTCCACGAATTTTCTTGTATTTTCAACAATGTTATCACCGAATACAGCAGAACCAGCTACCAGAATATTAGCTCCTGCATCCAGGATCTTACGGGCATTCTCAAACTTCACACCGCCATCAACCTGAATATCGATCTCTTTTCCGCTTTCTTCAATCATTTTTCTGGTCTCACGGATACGATCCAGTGATTCTTCCATGAACTTCTGTCCACCCGCACCCGGATGTACAGACATGATCAGTATCATATCTACATATTCCAGATATTCACGAATCTCTTCTACCGGTGTCTCAGGACAAATAGAAAGTCCTGCCATAATTCCAAGATCTTTAATCCCCGTCAACGTCTTGCGTACATCCGGACATGCCTCAAGATGTACCGTGATCAGATCTGCACCTGCCTCTTTAAATGCTTTCACATAACGAATTGGATCCTGCACCATAAGATGTGCATCCATCACCTGGTGTGTTGCCTTACGGATCGATTTCATAACCGGAATTCCGAAAGATATATTTGGCACAAACATACCATCCATAACGTCAAAGTGCAGGTAAGCTGCACCGCCTTCTTCTGTTTCTTTGATATCCTTACCAAGCTGTGTAAAATCTGCTGACAGAATGGAAGGAGCAATTACGTACTTCAATTCTAGTACCTCCTCTTTTCCTTTAGTTCTTTATATAATTCCAGATAATTCTGATATCTTACCTGGCTGATCTTACCTTCTTCCAGTGCACGCTTCACCGCACAGTCCGGTTCATGCACATGATCGCATCCGTTGAATCTGCACTGTCCTTCATATGGTTCAAATTCCGGAAAATACTGTTTGAGTTCTTCTTTTTCAAAATCATTGGTATACAGCGAGCTGAATCCTGGAGTATCCATGATATATGTATTCTCATCTACTGTAATCAGCTCGGAATGTCTTGTAGTGTGCTTGCCGCGGTCAATCTTCTGGCTGATTGCCCCCGTCTCCATCTGTATCTCCTGCTGTAGACAATTGATCAGCGAAGACTTACCCACACCGGATGGTCCCGCCACCGTCGTTGTCTTTCCTTCCAGCAGTTCTCTGATCTCGTCAATATTCTCTTCCATCCGTGCGCTGATAAATGTCACACGATATCCAGATGGCTCGTAAATCTCTCTGATCTCCTGCATCTCTTCCAATGAGGCCACATCTTGTTTATTAAAGCACAATACAACAGGTATATCCTTGCTTTCCATCATAACCAGAAAGCGATCCAACAGATTAAAATGTGGGGCCGGCTTCTTTATCGCAAATACCACAAGTGCCTGATCCACATTGGCAACTGCCGGACGGATCAATTCATTCTTTCTGGGCAGTATCTCACGGATATTACCCATTTTCGTCTCTTCATCCAGAATATCAATCTCTACATTATCACCAACCAGTGGTTTGGTGCCTTTTTTTCGAAAAATACCTTTTGCCTTACATTCGTAAATACCGAATTCTACTACGTGAACATAGTAGAATCCGGCAATACCTTTCACTATCTTACCCTGCATAATTACTGCTCATTTCCCATATTACCACCAGAAGCGGATGAACCGGTACTGATCACAAGACTTACTCCTGTGCCCTTAGATACTTCCGATCCAACACCAGGACTACAACTGATAACGCATCCTGCTGCCACCGTATCACTGGAAATATATGTTGTATCTGATACAGTCAGTCCTGCATTGCTGATCATCTGTCGTGCACTCGCCTCTGATACATTGACCACATTCGGTACCGTCAGCTTCGTCTCCGGTTTCTTGCCAAGACTTACTACCAGACTGACACTAGTTCCTTTTTCCACCTTGCCACTTGCCGGATCCTGACGAATAACCTGACCTTCTGAATAATTCTCATTATACTCTGTCTCAACAGTAGACACTGTCAGACCTGCTCCTGTGATCGCGCTCTTGGCTTCTGACTCTGTCTTACCGACCACATTCGGTACCGTAATTTTCTCAGAACCTTTGCTGACCTGCATGGTAATCTCTGTATCTTTGCTAACCTTAGTTCCTGCTGTCGGATTCGTGCCGATAACAGTCCCCTGCTCTTCTTCACTGTACACAGCTTCCGATTTGATATTGGTAAATCCTGCATTTTCCAGCGCTTTCTGAGCTGATGCTTCATCCTGTCCGGATACATCCGGGATTGTACCTTCTTCTGACTTCTTTCCAGAGCTTACCACAATCTCTACGTCATAGCCTTTCTTTACGCGTTTACCCTCTTCCGGATTCTGTTCGATAACATATCCTTCGTCATATTTTTTAGACTCACGTCTGGCTGTAACCTTACACTTCAATCCGGATTCTTCCAGGATCTGCTTAGCTTCGCCTTCTGTCTTGCCTACAAGATTCGGCACTTTGATCTTATTCTCTGTATCAAGTGCCAGGATACCTTTATTAAACTTCAGGACACCTGTAGCCTTACCAACTACAACTCCCAATACCACAAGAATCAATACAGCTACCACGATCGTAAGAATCTTCATGATCTTATTCATACGCGGGTTCACTTCATCACTGTCATGCTCCTCGCCTTCGTCATCGTAATCATCGTCATACTCATCATCATAATCGTCATCATAGCTATCATCATCGTAATCATCCGCATCATCATAAGAATCACGGATATCATTCAACTCATCTTCTGTAATAATCACAGTATCTGCATTATTCTGTGGGATGATCTGTACAAAGTCGCCATCCGGATCTACTAATGAATGTTTTAGATCTTTGATAAGATCTTCCATATTATCATAACGTCTCTCCGAATTCTTCTGTGTACATTTTAAAATAATCTGTTCCAGACTGTACGGAATATCCGGCACTTCTTCCGATGGCGGCGTAATCTCTTCCTGCAGATGCTTCACAGCAACTTCTACAGCTGTCTCACCATCAAACGGTACATGACCTGTCACCATCTCATACAAGGTAATACCTACGGAATAGATATCACTCTTGGTATCTACATACCCGCCTCTTGCCTGCTCCGGCGAAGTATAATGTACGGATCCCATCGCAGAGGTGCTAACCGTCGCTGACGATGCAGCCTTGGCAATACCAAAGTCTGTCACCTTCACCTTGCCATCCTTGGAGATCATCACATTGTGTGGCTTGATATCCCGATGTACGATCTGTCGTTCATGTGCTGCCTCAATACCATTACACATCTGAATGGCAATGCTGATAACTTCCTTTGCAGACAGTCTGCCTTTTTTATCAATATATTCTTTTAACGTGATACCGTCTACCAGTTCCATGACCATGTAGTACAGACCACGATCTTCCCCTACATCATATACATTAACAATATTCGGGTTCAGAAGTCCGGCTGCTGCCTGAGCCTCGGAGCGAAACTTCTTAACAAATGTCTCGTCCTCTCTGAATTCCTTCTTCAATACCTTGATCGCCACATAACGATTCAGCATATGGTCTTTGCCTTTGTAGACATCCGCCATACCGCCTGCGCCGATCTTCGTTAACACTTCATATCGCTTACCTAAATAAATGCTCACCACGTACTCTCCTCACTTGCAATCGGTTCGGCAAGTACCACTCCGATGTTATCTCTTCCTCCGTTGCTGTTCGCTCTGTCTATCAGCATCTGAACCGCTTCGACAACATCCCGTGACCCCTTCACCAGTCCAAACATATCTTCGTCTTCTACCATGTTACTAAGTCCATCGGTACACATCAGAATCTTATCTCCCCTTTTGATCCTGAATTCATAAAAATCAGCTTCTGCTTCATCCTTCACCCCCATGGCTCTGGTAATAATATTCTTATCCGGGTGATTCCTTGCATCTTCCGCCTTGATACCACCCAAACGTACCATCTCTTCTACCAGGGAATGATCCTTGGACAACTGCTTTATATTATCATCTATCAAATAGAGACGGCTGTCACCGATATTGGCAAAATACAGCGTATCACCGATCACCGTTGCAACTACAAGTGTCGTACCCATGCCTTCCAGCTTCACATCCCTCGATGCCACACGGATCAGCTCCCGATTGGCAACCTGTATCGCGTCACGCAGTACTTTCTCCGGCTTTCTGCTCCGGCTTCCTGCAATCTCACGCTTTACAACCTCTACTGTGAATTTGGATGCAAAATCGCCCGCTTTGTGTCCTCCCATTCCATCGGCTACCACCAGCAGATTTGGGAACGGACCGATCGGCTGCCCCATTGCATATACATAATCCTGATTCATTTCACGCCGTCTTCCGACATCAGTCATTGCATAATATTTCATCTAATTCTCCTTTTTAGAAGTAATATGACGTCGTCTCAATTGACCGCAGGCCCCATCTATATCGGAACCGCGTTCTCTTCTTATTGTAACATTTATTCCACTATGTTCAAGTTTATTTTTGAATTCCTCCGCATTTTTGCGGCTAGGTTTCTGAAATGCGCGCTCTTTGATTGGATTCACCGGAATCAGATTCATATGACAATTCATATGTCCCAACATCTTAATCAGTCTTGCCGCATCCTCCGCCGTGTCATTGACGCCCTGCACCAGGCTATATTCAAATGTGATGCGCCGTCCTGTCTTCTCAAAATACTCCTCACATGCCGCAAGTACCTCTGACAGATCATACTGATAAGCGATTGGCATCAGTTCCTGTCGTTTTTCCTGACTGGAACCATGCAGTGACAAAGCCAGTGTGATCTGCAGCTTTTCTTCTGCAAGCCGCTTAATATTTGGCACAATCCCACAGGTCGATGCTGTGATATTACGCTGGCTGATATGCAGTCCATGTTCATCACTGACCATATGGATAAACTTCAGAAAATTATCGTAATTATCTAATGGCTCTCCGGTTCCCATGACTACGATATTGGATACCCGCTCTCCGCTGATTTTCTGAATTCGGTACACCTGTCCCAGCATCTCTGATGTAGTCAGGTTTCGTACCTTTCCACCAATCGTCGAGGCACAGAACTTGCATCCCATCCGACATCCGACCTGTGATGAAATGCAAACTGAATTGCCATAATTATATTTCATCAGTACGCTCTCTACCACATTGCCGTCTTCCAGCTCAAAGAGGAATTTTTCCGTAGGATCCTTCTTCGATATCTGATGCTCCAGCATATCCACCTTGCGGATCACATACTGTGCTTCCAGCTTTTCCCGCAGGCTCCTGGAAAGATTGGTCATTTCCTGAAAGCTGTCTGCCAGCTTCACATGCAGCCATTCATAGATCTGTTTCCCTCGAAAGGCTTTTTCTCCAATTCTCGTCATTTCTTCCTGCAGTTCTTTATAATTTAAGGAACGTATATCTATTTTCTCGATTGTCTTTTCCATCGTCATTCTCTCATTTCTTCAGACTATGCTGTATTTACTTTCTGACGAACTCAGCAATATAGAATCCATCACTGTCATCCACTCCTGGAAGGAACTGTCGTTCTCTTACCAGTTCAAACTCCGGATACTGCTCTGCAAACCATGCTGCGTTCTCCTGATTCTCTGCCCTGTGGATCGTACAGGTGCTGTATAACAGCTTACCGCCGGACTTGACATAGCGGTGTACCACAGACAGGATCTCTCTCTGCAAATGAACCAGTTCTTCCTGTGTATCCGGATTCATTTTATATTTCAGATCCGTCTTTTTACCAAGTACACCAAGTCCCGAACACGGCAGATCCGCGATCAGAATGTCTGCCTTCTTCTCAGATGCTTCGTCGTATACCGTTGCATCCTGACACACAGCTTCTATATTATCTATGCCTGTACGCGCAATATTATCACGGATCAGATCTACCTTGTACGGCGTCAGATCCCTTGCTTCTACATGTCCCTTTCCTGCAAGCTTATCTGCCAGATGCAACGACTTGCCACCCGGTGCTGCACACACATCGATAATATACTCGTCCTCTTTCGGAGCTGCCCATTCCGCCACTTCCATAGAACTGATATCCTGTACCTGGAAATGTCCCGTTCTGAAGCTTTCCAATGCTCCCAGATAATCATATCCACTGATAAACAGTGCACTGTCGACGGTATCACACAGGCGTACTTTCACGCCTTCTTTCTTCAGTTCCTCCGCAAGCTCTTCTCTGCTGATCTGGCTCAGATTACACCGAATCGTTGTCGGACGTTCAGCCAAAAATGCCTGCAGCATCTTCTCTACCATCTCACGATCATAATTCTTCAGCCATTCGGTAATGATCCATTCCGGCATTGAATACATTACGGACAGCCACTTTACCGTATCTGACTTATCCGGATACTTCACATTGTCCAGGTTACGGCTGATATTGCGCAGCACGCCATTAACAAATCCTTTTAATCCGGAGAATCCTCTCTTACCGGCCAGCTTCACTGCCTCATTGCAGACAGCCGAATCAGGAACGCTGTCCATATACTTCAGCTGATAGACTGCGCTCCTGATAATCGTCCGGATCACCGGTTTCATTTTATTGACTTTTGTCTTAGAGAACTGGTTAATAATATAATCCAGTTCTATCATACGTTCTAATGTCCCCTCGGTTACTCTCGTAATAAATGCCCGCTCCGATTTATCCAGATACTGGTAATTCTCCAGCACATTCCGAAGGGCAATATGACTATACTCTCCATCTCTGGTTACCGCCAGAAGAATCTCAAGTATCAGTTCCCGGTCATTTACTGTATTTCCCATATATACTCCTTTTGTAACTGTTCAAGCTCTTAATCATTGCGTCTTCCGCCAGTCAGAATCAGAATTCTGAGCAGCTGTAAGATTGCAGATGCTGTTCCTGCCACATAAGTCAGTGCTGCCGCCGTCAGTACCTTACGCACATCGGATACCTCTGGTTCATAGAGCATTCCCGTGCTGCCAAGCAGATTCAGGGCTCTTCTGGACGCATTAAATTCTACCGGAAGAGTTACAATCTGAAACAATACCGCCAGTGAAAATGCAAGAATACCAAGATTCAATAATGTCACTGACATATGATTGTTAAAGATCAGTCCCAGAATGATCAATGGCCATGCAATACCGCTTCCAAAACTTGCTACCGGTGCCAGTGTACTTCGGATAGAGAGCGGCACATATCCCCTTGCATGCTGTAATGCGTGACCGCACTCATGCGCTGCAACTCCAATAGCTGCAACAGATGTAGACTGCCACGTAGCATCTGACAGACGCAGTACTTTATTTCTCGGATCATAATGATCTGTCAGATTGCCGGATACATGCTCTACACGCACATCATAGATTCCCTGGCTGTGCAGAATACGCTCCGCTGCTTCTCTTCCGGTCATTCCATTGTGACTGCGCACTCTGGAATACTTCTGAAATGTACGGTTCATCTTAGACGATGCTGCCATGCAGATTACCACACCGATCAGCACCAGTATATACGTAGGATCCATATAATAATAAAACATTGTTCTTACCCCCTGTAATGCGTTTTCCTTATTATAGTCGAAAAACAGGCCAATAACCTGTTTTTCACACTTTTTTTACAATGTTTCTCCTATTTTTATCTGATTACCCCGCAGAAATGCATCGGTATCCATTCTTTTCTTGCCTGGAAGCTGCAGACTCAGTATCTTCAGCATCCCTTTTCCGGTCTGCACTGCAAATGTCTTCTTATCTACTTCTGCAACTGTACCCGGTGCCTGTCCCGACTCTTTATCCAGAACCTCCGCCTCCCAGATCTTCATAGTCTTATCACTCCATGAAGTATATGCGCTTGGCCATGGATTTAAGCCCCGGATCAATCGCTCGATCTCTACCGCAGGCTTTGTCCAGTCGATATCTCCCATCTTCTTATTCAGCTGCTTCGCATAATCCGTACCGGTCTCGCCCTGTTTCGTGCGAACTGCAGTACCGTCTTCCACCGCCTTTAACGTCTCCACACACAACTTTGCTCCGGCCTCTGCCAGCTTGTCATGTAAGGATCCACCAGTTTCTTTTTCATCCAGCACGATTTCCGTCTTCATGATCATATCACCGGTGTCCAGTCCTTCATCCATCTGCATAGTTGTCACACCACTGACCGGTTCACCATTGATCACCGCCCACTGGATCGGTGCTGCGCCGCGATAATCCGGAAGCAGTGAAGCATGTACATTAATACAGCCATACTTTGTCATATCCAGGATCTCTTTTGGTAAAATCTGTCCAAATGCAATAACTACCATCACATCTGCCGGATATTTCTTTAATTCTTCCACACATTCTGCATCGCGAATCCGCTGTGGCTGATATACCGGAATATCGTGTGCGAGTGCCGCCTCTTTTACCGGAGAGTACTGCATCTCCTTACCACGTCCTCTCGGCTTGTCCGGCTGTGTTACTGCCAGCACAATCTCATGCCCTGCCTCTATAAGCGCTTCCAGTGTTCCCACCGAAAAATCCGGCGTTCCCATGAAAATAACTCTCATTCTTAGTCCTCCTCGTACTCCACATCATGGATGCCATCTTTTGCGAGTTCCACATAGAGATGTCCATCCAGATGATCGATCTCATGACAGAATGCTCTTGCAAGCAATTCTTCTCCTTCCAGTTCGATCGGCTCCATATCTTCATTAAATGCTTTGACTTTTACATGATTCGGACGTGTTACAATGCCGGATTTGCCAGGAACACTTAAGCATCCCTCTTCTCCTGTCTGTTCTCCAGACTCCTCAACGATCTCCGGATTCACCAGAACGATCGGTCCTTCGCCTATATCAATTACAACAATACGTTTAAGAATACCCACCTGTGGTGCTGCCAGTCCAACTCCTCCTGCATCGTACATTGTATCCAGCATGTCGTGGATCAATAACTTGGTGCGAAGTGTCATCTTAGTCACTTCCTTGCAGGTCTTATTCAGAACCTCGTCTCCCATCACGCGTATTTCTCTCAGTGCCATTTATTGTTCTCCTTTCACAGATCCGGTCACCAGAACCGAACCACTTAAAATATATTCATCGGATTAAAATCAAACTGAATTCTCAGTGTCTGAAACCCGGAATTAACCTTAATATAACGTTCCAGCTGATTTTTCACTCTTATCAGCATACCATATTTCGGACATTTTAGATAGAGAATCTTTCGGTAAATGTCGCTGACCTTACCGATATATGGTACTGCCGGACCGATTACTTCCAGATAATTGCCACCGATCCGCTCAGCATAAGCCTTCAGATATTCTGCCGCTGTATTCAGAAGGTTCTCCTCTTCTCCCATCATAAGCACTGCCAGCATATTCTCCACCGGTGGATATCCCATCCGGTCACGAAATTCCAGTTCTTCCCGATAAAACGCCTGATAATCCTGCTTTGCCGCTGTTTTAATGCTATAGTGCTCCGGATCATAAGTTTGGATCACCACTTCACCCGGCGCACTTCCTCTTCCCGCACGACCTGCTGCCTGCACAAGCAGCTGAAATGTACGCTCCCCGGATCTGTAATCTGAAGAATATAACGACATATCTGCTGCCAACACTCCCACCAGCGTCACTGCCGGAAAATCATGTCCCTTCACGATCATCTGCGTACCAACCAGAATATCTGCTTCGCCATCCGCAAATGCAGATAATATTCTTTCATGACCATCTTTATTCTTCGTCGTATCCATATCCATTCGCAGGACTCTGGCTTCCGGAAATTCCCGTTTCACCAGATCCTCGATCTGCTGAGTTCCTGCCTTGAATCCACCCACATGACGAGATCCACAGGATGGGCATACTTTTATCATCGGTTCTTCATAACCGCAATAATGGCAGATCAGCTTGCCATTCCGATGTGCTGACAATGACACATCACAATGTGGACATTTCACCACATATCCACAGGAACGACAGGATACAAATCCCGCATAGCCTCTCCGATTGATAAACAACATCGTCTGCTGCCCCTTTTCCAGCCGGTCTCTGATCTTCTCCCGGAGCAGATCACTGAAGATTGACCGATTGCCATGCGCCAGTTCTTCCCGCATATCCGTCGTATGTACTGTCGGGAGCGGTCTGTTTCCCACTCGCTCCTTCAGTTCTATCAGACGATATTCCCGCGTCTGGCACCGGTAATAACTTTCCATTGACGGTGTGGCCGAACCCAGTACTACACTTGCATGTTCCATCTCCGCTCTCGCGATCGCCGTCTCTCTGGCATGGTATCTCGGTACCTGTTCACTCTTATAACTGTTCTCATGTTCCTCGTCAATAACGATCAATCCCAGATTCGGAAATGGTGTAAAAAGCGCAGATCTCGGTCCGATCATCACATCCAGCTCACCATTTGCTGCCCGCTGCATCTGATCGTACCGCTCACCCGCCGACATCCGGGAATGCATCACCGACACACGGGCACCAAATATCTGATAAAAGCGCATCACCGTCTGCCAGGTCAGTGCAATCTCCGGTATGAGTACGATTGCCTGTCGGCCCTCTGCTGCCACCGTCCGGATCATTTCCATATATACTTCCGTCTTGCCGCTTCCGGTCACGCCATGTATCAAGTAAGTGCCATAATCCCCAGCCAGATATTCCCTCTGAAATTGTTCAATTGCCTGCTGCTGTTCCGGCGTATACCGGATCGACACGTTCTGTTCCCGGTTCTTGATCTTTGGGTTCCGGTACTCCCGTTCAGACTCCACCTTCAACACACCCTGATCTTCCAGTGCACGCACTACCGATGCGGTCACATGAAGCTTTTTCACTGCCAGACCGTAATCCATTTCCGGGCTGTCTAAAAGTGCTGCAAGTACTCTGGCTCTTGCCTTCTGATTCTTCTCCAGATACCGTTCAAGTCTCTCTTTTCCTTCCTGCTCTGTAAGACACAGACGCAGGGTACGTTTCGTCCGCTCCTGTTCCTTTTTCTTGATTGGAAGTACCGTCTTTAATGCCTGGATCATAGTACCGCCATAAGCTTCCTTCATCCATGCTGCCAGACGTACCAGTCTGGATTCAATTGCCATGCCCTTTTCATCAATCTCAAGAATCGGCTTAATCTTCTCCGGCGCATAGTCCGGTTTCTCTGAAAATCCAACTACATATCCGCGAATCTTTCGATCACCTTTTCCAAATGGCACGATCACTTCCGATCCAATACACAGACGATCCTTCAATGTATCCGGTATCCGATACTGAAATACTTTATCCAGTTTTTCATGTGTAATATCTACAATAACATCTGCGTACATTCTCTCACCAGCTCTTTATCATTCATCGGATAACGGATGCCCCGTATCTCCTGATAATTCTCATGTCCTTTCCCCGCGATCAGGATCATATCTCCTGACTGCGCATGTTCGATTGCATAATAAACGGCTTCTTTCCTGTCTGCAATCATTGTATAATAAACATTTGTTTTTAACAAACCAATTTCTATCTCTTTCATAATAGCTTCCGGATCTTCGTATCTTGGATTATCCGTCGTCACGATCACCTGATCCGCATATCTCCCAGCCGTCTCCCCCATCGCCATCCTTCTGGATTTTGATCTGTTGCCGCCACATCCAAAGATGACAACAATTCTCTTCGGCTGATAACTCCGTAATGTCTTCAGACTATTCTTCAGGCTCATAGCATTATGAGCATAATCCACCAGAATTCTATATCCTGTCAATATCGGAAGTTTTATCTGCTCCATCCGTCCCGGAATCTGCACTGTCCGCAAGGTCCCAAAGATCACTGCATCCGGCACTCCCATTTCTTTCAACACTGCCATTGCAGCAAGCCCATTGGATATATTATACTGTCCCGGCATGGATAATGTAAGTCTTCCCGACACATTTCCACTCACATTACAGGTTATTCCAAGTTCTTCCTGCAAATTAATATGCTCGACCTGCTCTGCAACATAATCTGCCGTCTGCGTATTCTGGTCATCACCTTCCCCAGCTCTTACCATATAACGGACCTTTCTGCAAATAGTCTGCGCCCACACTTCCTCCAGAAGCACATCATTCTGGTTGCCAGCTGCGAACTCTGTCTGCAAAAACAATTTACGCTTACATTCCAGATACTCCTGCATATCCGCATGTTCTCCCGGTCCGATATGATCCTCTCCCAGATTGGTAAATACCGCTGCCTTAAAATGTATCCCATCTACCCGATGCATCTTTAATGCCTGTGATGACACTTCCATCACCACTGAATCACATCCAGCATCTGCCATAACCCGGAGATACCGCTGAAGTTCAAGCGATTCCGGCGTGGTATGAGTCTCTGCCTGAACTCTCCCTATCTCTGCGCCATCAGCATTAACTTCGATCGTCCCTATCAATCCCGTTTTATGTCCTGCCTGTCTGAGACCTTCCCGTATCATATAGGTAGTGGTCGTCTTCCCTTTCGTCCCGGTCACACCTATAATCTGCATTTCTTTTGCAGGATAACGATAAAATGCCGCTGCTATCTCTGCCAGTGCAATACGCGTATCCGGGACTGATATCACTGTAATCTGCTCTGGCAGCCGGTCTTTTTTCCAATCATATGATTGCTGTACAACTATCGCAACTGCACCTCGCCTTGCAGCCTCTTCGATATAATCATGCCCATCTGCCTGATATCCTTTGATGCATACAAACATACTGCCGGACTTTGTTTTTCGGGAATCATATACAATCTCCATCACAACCGTCTCTGTTGTTCCCTGTATAACTCGATATTCAACTCCTGAAATCAATTCCTTTATACGAATACTCATTTCCACACATCTCACAACTTCCTTGCTATCATCTTATGCCGAAAGCCTTGTATGGTAACAAAAGAGGCAGATTACTCTGCCTCTTTTATCCGTATTCACATCTACATTAGTTCATATGTGTTGCAATAGAATCTAATTTCTCCATATCACTCTCATTGATAGAGTATACATGATCACCATCTGAATTCTCTTCATAAGTAACATTGAGTGTCACTGTCTGTGGATCATAAGTCTGTGCCTGATTGATACTTTCCTGTACAGACTCATTAAAGACTGCCATATAACCACTTTCATCTACGCCATTTGCCACTGCTTCCTGAAGCTTGTTCGTGAAGATTGTCTGCAGATTATCCAGAAGACCTACAGGAGTAATCTCTACATCTACAGTAAAATTATCATTGTCATCTTTGACTGCGTCTTTTACTGTCCAGGTAATCTTCTTATATCCATCTTCAATCATAGCAACATATGCCTCAATCTCATCGTCTGTTGCAGTCAGTCCGGACTGAGCCAGAGCATCTTTGGCAACCTGAATATTATTATCTTCCAGCTCTTTCTTAATATCCTCTTCGCTCTCTCCCACATCCTCTGCGTGTGCCTTATACTCTCCATGATAAGTTGCGTCCAGCACACCCTCCACATAACCTTTTGCGTCAAAATCCTCTTCTTCTCCGCAGGCTGCAAGTGAAAATACCATCACTCCAGCTAATAACGCTGCTACCAGTTTCTTCATGATACATGTTCTCCTTTCGCTCATTCCGCATTTATGATTTACGCCATCGGCATTAAATCCTTAATCTTTTGTAACTTTCTAATGTCTGCTGTCATACTCAGCCAGATAACGCTGTACATACTCTACATCTGAAGGACAGTCCAGATATTCACAGCCATACTTCTGTCTGGTCTCAGCTCCTTTGCCTGTAACCAGAAGAAGTGTCTTACCTTCTGCCGTCTCGATTGCATCCTTGATCGCCTCTCCACGATCCTCAATCATCTTATACGGACACTTCTGTGCTTCTACATACTGCGCGATCTCTTTGGAAATATCTTCCACCGGTTCGTATCCCGGATCCTCTGCCACTAAGTATACCATCTTAGAATACTGACCGGCAATCGTTCCCAGATATTTTCTTCGGAGAAGTGATTTCTTACCCGGGCATCCAAAGATGGCTACCAGACCATAATCCGGGAATTCCTCTTTCATAGCCGAGAATAACTTTTCAAAGCTTAGCTTGTTATGTGCATAATCTACAATTGCCATGACCTCATGATCCTTGCTGTGATAAAACTCCATACGTCCACTGGATCTTGCGCGTCGAAGTCCAGAATGAATATATTCTGTCGGAATGCCAAGTTTCACGGATGCTGCAACTACGCCAAGCGCATTCTCCACATTAAAGAAGCCTGGCATGGTAAGTACAAATTCCTCATCAAATGCTTCACATTTTACCGAAAAATGAATATCTTTTCCCTCTTTATGAATATTATAAGCATAATAATCTGCTTCCGGATTCTTTGTGCTGAATGTCACAACCTCTCCGGCTGCTTTTGATGCTTCCAGAATCTGATCAATATAATCTGCGTCCAGATTCACAACTGCAATCTTGGACTTCTCAAACATCTTCATCTTAGACTGGAAATAATCTTCAAAATCTGGATGCTCAATCGGACTAATATGATCTTCCGAAATATTCAAAAATACAGATACATCAAACTGCATCTCATCTACACGGCCATACTTCAATGCCTGTGAAGAGATCTCCATCTCCGCATATTCAATGTTACAGTCCAGCGCATTGCGCAGATGCATCTGTAACTCTACTGCCTCTGGTGTAGTAATGTGTGATTCTACTTTTGATTTACCATCATAAATATCGATTGTTGAGATCACGGCGCTTTCCGGCTTGTCCTGTGCCGCCAGATAGTCATCCACAACCGCTTTCATATAATATGTTGAAGTAGATTTTCCCTTTGTTCCGCCAAATCCGATCACCGCAAGATCTTCCCACGGCTTATTATAGAAGAAATTAGCAAGTACCGCCATTGCATCTCGGATACCCTTCACCAGAATATACGGTACTTCTTTTTCTAATTCATATTTCTTTTCACTGACGTAACATACCGCTCCCTGATTCATTGAGTTCTTCAGGTATTCTGCCTTAAATGCAGCACCCTTACAGATAAAGAGCGTTCCCTGTGTAACTTCTCTGGAATCATAAGTAAGAAGTTTAATTTCTTCTCCGTCTTTTCCCTGCAGATTATATTCTGCAAGCATGCCTTTCTCCTCCAGCAGCTTCACATATTCCCCAAGTGTATAATGCTTCATTTCTGCCATTATTTTTCCTCCTATTAAAACAGATCATTCTGCTTTATTACGTTATTCCACATATTCCGCTCCGGATCTGCGGATGGATTCTTCCACCAGTACATCCATTGCATCCAGACAAATAGATGCCACCTCATGCTTCCCCTTAAACACGGATAATTCTGTACATGCCAGGATGATCACATCGCATCCTTTGCGCATAAATTCACTAACCACACGATCAAATTTTGCACGGTCTCCGCTCTTCCCTGCCTTGATATCATCGTAGATCAGTGACATCACATCCGCCTGCCGTTCTGCTGACGGCTGTACAGGCGTCACCCCTGCTTTCCTACAGGCTTTGTGATAAATCTTAGAGCCGATCGTTCCATCTGTCGCCATGATTCCCACACGCTTCACATTGTCATACTTATGTACCGCATAGTTCACACTCTCCTGGATCATATTGATCACCGGAATCTTAACTGCATTCTGTATATGCTTGTAAAAATAATGCGATGTATTGCAGGTGATTGCAATATTCGATGCTCCCAACGTCTCCAGTGTTCTGGCATCATTACACAACAGATTGATCAAATGTGTGTCATCTCCTGTACGGATCGCTTCTGTACGATCCGGCATGGACGCATGACTCAACAGCACCATATCGATGTGCTCCTGATCCTTTTCCGCTTTCGTATGTGCAATTACATTTTCATAGAAATAACAGCTGGCCTCCGGTCCCATGCCGCCTATGATTCCCAGCATCTTTCTGTTCTTTAATTCTTCCATTTTATTCTTTAGATACCTCTAGTTATAATACGTGTCAAAGTACTTATACTGTTTCAGATGTGTTTTTACCATTCTGAGGAAACGGTTCAGTCCAAGATCTCCCTTCTTAAATACAGGATTCACCATCTTGCCTTCTGATACCAGCTTCTTCATCTTCGCTACATATTCCGGATTCTTCACATGCTTATAAGCGACTCCCTTAGGAACAGTCATCCAGAGGTGTTCTTCTGTTGCTTCTTCATACAGAAGTTCATTGTGATAAATATAATCTTCCACAAAATACTTCGCTACATTAAAGCCAGATCCGGTTACATAGTAATTACTTCTTCCCTGTCTGGTATTAATTTCAAAGAAACGATATGTGTTATCTCTCTGATCATATTTGATATCAAAATTAGAAAATCCCACATAATGCAGATCTTCCAACAGATTTTTCACACGTCCCATCAGTTCCTTATTCGGCTCTGTAATGATAACCGCATGATTGCCCAGACCATGTGGTGTATGTTCTTCCAGCAGTACATGACCCAGACACATCATCTTCACCTTGCCATCACGGTCTGAATAAGAAGTCAGCACACGCATATATTCATCATTACCTGGAATCATATCCTGAATAATAAGATCATCATCATAACCCGCGCCGTAAATCTCTTCAATTACTCTTTCAAGCTCTGCACGATCTTTGATCTTATATATCTTCTTCTGTGTCTCAAATGGATGCTCCCAATATGCGATACTGTTCGATGGCTTCAAAATCACCGGATATGGATAATCACATGCAAAATCCAATCCCATCTCACGCTTGTATACAATCGTCTTAGGATATGCTACGCCATGTTTCTCACACAATTCATAGAAACGTTCCTTCTGCTGTAAACTATCCATCAGGTCAAAATCGATATATGGTGCGATTACATTAGCCGGAAGCTCATTCTTATGGCGGCTTGCAAGTGCCACATAGCTATCACCACAGCCAATCAGAAGAATCTTCTTATCCTTATGTTCATTCGCGAAACGATTAATCCGCTTCATAAAATAATCGTCCGTATCGATTGCCTGATTCCCTTCATAAATCGTGATCTTACTTCGGAAACTCGGTCCGGTCTGATACTTACCGAATACATAGGATTTCACCTGATATTGTTCATAAAATGCCCGTGCAACACTGTAAGTGTTAATATCCCCACCAAGCAACACCGGGATAAATTCTCTTTCTTTAAATTCCATAATTTATATATTCCCCTTTGTCGAAATACTGTCAGTCTATTATACTCCGTACCCTATCTGGTGTCAATCGAATGAACCTTCCTGGAATCCTTCTCCCACGACCTCATTAGACTCTACAATCATCGTAAATGCATCCGGATCGATTTCATGCACACGACGCTTGATCTGATACATTTCTTTATTATTAGATGCACACAAAACGATATCCTTTTCTTTCAACGAATATCCACCTACTCCCTTGACGATTGTCGCACCTCTGCCACTGATTTTATCAATCGCATCTACAACTGCCTTACCATGTTCCGTCACTACAAAAGTAAGTTTTCCTTTATAAATACCATACATGAAATGATCCATAACCGTCGAGATCAAAAACGTTACAATAATGCCGTATAATAAACCATCAATCTCATGGAACACAATCAATGTGCCCAGCAAAATCGTCGCACTGTCAAAGATCATCGTAAGTATACCAAGTGTCAGATGCGGACGAATTTTTCGAATAGACACTGTGATGAAATCCTGACCTCCTGTTGAAGAATCCCGCATAAAGATCAATGCATATCCGAGACCACAGAGTACTCCCATACACACTGCAGCGAGCAGTCTTTCTCCATCGTATACTGGAAACAATGGTGCCACATAGTCCATCAGCAATGATGAAATCACCATAGACTTGACCGAACGGAAGAAAAATCCCTTTCCTAAAAACTTATAACAGAATATGGATACCGGAACATTCAGCAGAATTGTCCCTATACCAATCGGAAGTCCAAATATATGATACAAAATAATCGCAATACCCGAAAATCCTGCAACCGGGAAATTCGCATACAGGGCAAAATTATAAATTCCCAGCGCTATCAGAATACCGCCGATCAAATCAGCTCCTATATCAAGTACCCAGTCTTTTACCTTTGTATTCTCCATCATGTACCTCCTGCTCTATAATAACAAAAAACAGCCACAAACTATAAATCTAACTCATAAATCTATAATCCGCAACTGCTCTTTCCGTTATTCATTTTAGGCTTAATTTCACATATTGTCAAGGGTGTGGCACTTCTGCCTGGTTCTGAACTGAACAAAAAAAGACTGCAAACCTTATGGTCTACAGCCTTATCATATATACCTTCAAAACCGTATACAAGAAACTCTACATCTTCTTACCTATCT
>ERZ894183.302-NODE-302-length-44496-cov-19.762719_pt1 | contig 44496 bp, 46 predicted proteins | sample MGYA00380279_ERZ894183 | MGnify/ENA primary metagenome ERZ894183 (study PRJEB32331, sample SAMN06328422) | human gut metagenome | biome: human gut microbiome; feature: stool | host: Homo sapiens | collected 2013-06-26 ... | reverse complement strand
AAGAACTATTACCTGATTGACACTGGGACAATTATATCATGGGCTTTGCTAAGCCGATTGAACAATATTTATTTGGTAACTTATTTAATCAGGGTACATGTATTTATGTATCTAAAAGATATTATACGAGGAGAGGAAGCGGTATGAATCAGGTAGCAAAGGATGACTTCATGAGCGGAGTGGAAGAGGTGGATGTGGAGCACGTTGTGCTTCTGGATCTGACAGATCAGGTGCGGGCGCTTTTAGAGGATGAAAATATGCTGTTTAAGTGCGCCGACATCCGCGGTCTGCTGGACCGTCTGCACGATTATACGAAGATGCACTTTACCCATGAAGAGGAACTGATGGAAAAGATGGAGTACGACGGGCTGGAGCTGCAGAAGCAGCAGCACAGGCTCTTTGTGCAGCGGCTGGACGAGTTTGCAGAGCAGATCTCCCAGCTTTCCCTTGGGACGCAGGATGCGATGATCCAGGAAGTGTTTGAATATCTGCAGAAGTGGCTCCATGACCACATCAAGATCGAGGATATGAAATATGCCAGATTCGCAACGGAAAAAACTAAAGGAAATCATTGATCAGAGCGATAATATCGTATTTTTCGGCGGCGCGGGCGTGTCCACGGAAAGCGGGATACCGGATTTTAGGAGCACGGACGGGCTGTATCATCAGGAATACCGGTTTCCGCCGGAGACGATCCTGAGCCATACGTTTTTTAAACAGAATCCGGAGGAATTTTACCGGTTTTACCGGGCAAAGATGCTGGCGCCCGGCGCAAAGCCAAACGCCGCCCATTTAAAGCTTGCGGAATGGGAGCGGCAGGGAAAGCTTAAGGCGGTGATCACGCAGAACATCGACGGGCTGCATCAGGCGGCGGGAAGCCGGAAGGTGCTGGAGCTCCACGGAAGCGTGCTGCGCAACTACTGCGAGCGCTGCCATCGCTTTTACGGCGCAGAGGCAGTCGCAGAGAGCACGGGTGTGCCGCGCTGTGAGTGCGGCGGCATCATCAAGCCGGACGTCGTTCTTTATGAAGAGAGCCTTGATATGGATACGATGCGGGAGGCGATCGCAGCCATCCGGGAGGCGGACGTGCTCATCATCGGCGGGACGTCGCTTGTCGTATATCCGGCGGCGGGGCTGGTCGATTATTACAGCGGGAATAAGCTGGTGCTGATCAACCGGACGCCGACGCCAAAGGATTCCGATGCAGATCTGGTCGTGACCGGAAGCATCGGGGAGATTTTTGCGGCGCTGTAAGGAAAATGCGGAACGGTTGTATAAGGAGGACGCCATGGATATTCAGGTAGGGGATGTGGTGACGCTGAAAAAACAGCATCCCTGCGGCAGCAAGGAATGGGAAGTGCTCCGGATCGGGGCGGATTTCCGGTTGAAGTGCGCAGGCTGCGGACATCAGATCATGATCGCGCGCAAATTAGTCGAAAAAAATCTTCGCGATATTAGAAGAAAAGCTTGAAAATTGCGGGGATCCATGTTATCATAGTAACCCGTGATATATATTCCTTGCTCCTTTTATAAGGAAGGGGCCAGAGACCAAAAGGAGGTAAATTAGCATGAACAAGTACGAATTAGCTGTGGTTGTCAGTGCGAAAATCGAAGATGAAGAAAGAGCTGCGGTTGTTGACAAGTGCAAAGCCCTGATCGAGAGATTCGGCGGCACCATCACCAACGTTGACGACTGGGGCAAGAAGAGACTCGCTTACGAGATCCAGAAAATGAGAGAGGGCTTCTATTACTTCATCCAGTTCGAGGCTGAGTCTTCTGCACCGGCAGAGATCGAGAGCCGCGTTCGCATCATGGACAACGTACTCAGATACTTAGTTGTCAAGAACGAGAAGTAAGAAAGAGAGTCAATATGAATAAAGTTATTCTTATGGGTCGTCTCACCAGAGATCCCGAAGTTCGGTATTCTCAGGGAGAAAATGCGATGGCGATCGCCAGATATACGCTTGCAGTGGATCGGAGATTTTCCCGCAATAACGGCGGCGACGACAATTCCGCAGACTTTATCGGATGCGTTGCATTCGGCAAGAGCGCGGAGTTCGCAGAGAGATATCTCCATAAGGGAACCAAGCTTGTGGTGACCGGACGTATCCAGACAGGCAGTTATGTCAACAAGGACGGCGTCAAAGTGTACACAACAGATGTTGTTGTAGAGGATCAGGAGTTTGCAGAGAGCAAGAACAGCGCGGCGAATAACGATGGGGGTTATGTCGGCGGCGGTTACGGAAACGCTCCTACAAGACCCCAGCCTTCCGCAGCAGCAGACGGCTTCATGAACATTCCGGACGGAATCGACGAGGAGCTGCCGTTTAACTAAGCAAAATCGCTCTGCGATTTTGCGCTATTTCTCAAATACGAAGTATTTGAGAAATTTCCCGTATCAAAACAGCAGCATGATTTTGCGCTATTTTGTACCACATTCAAACAGGAGGTAAACCATCATGGCATTCAATAAATCTGAAAGACCTGACGCTCCGGCACGGAGAAGAGGCGGCATGCGCAGAAGAAAGAAAGTTTGCGTATTCTGCGGCAAAGACAATGTGATCGATTACAAGGACACAAACAAGTTAAAGAGATACGTTTCTGAGAGAGGCAAAATCCTTCCCAGAAGAATCACAGGCAACTGCGCAAAGCACCAGAGAGCGCTGACAGTTGCAATCAAGAGAGCTCGTCATCTGGCTCTTATGCCTTACGTGGCAGAATAAATTGCAGATATGGAACAGACAGGAAGCCAAGCGTTTTCTGTCTGTTTTTTTTGTTGTAAATCAACTAAATAGATAGTTGACTCTCGAATAAAAACATGATATTATCCACATATAAACTAAAAAAATAGTTAAATAAGAGGTAAAGCATGGAAGAATTAACGACAAGCGAAACACTAGTAATGAAAGTAATCTGGCAAAATGACGAACCGATGTCGATTCAGGATATTTTGCAGCGGGTAAACAGCGCTTATGGAAAGGACTGGAAAACGCAGACGGTTTCCACCTTTTTGAGCAAAATGGTAAAAAAGGGCTATCTGAGCATGCAGCGCAGGGGACGGTATTTCTTTTATGAACCGCTGGTTACGGAGGAGGCATACAGCAGGCGGGAGATCGCGAAGTGCGTGGAGTTTTGGGGAAATGGGAAAATTGACCATCTGCTGACCGCGTTTTCTGAGGTTCACGAGCTGACAGAGGAAGAAAGGGCGAATATAAGGGAGCTGCTGGATGAATTGGAGTAGACTGTTCGTATTTATGCTGATGACGGTCGGGCTTGCGGGAAGCGGGGCAGGTTTGATCGCAGACGGGATGATCAAATTTAAAAAAGTAAAAAATCCGTATTTTATTATCGTATTTCTGCAGAGTGCTTTGGTACTATATATTGTTCCGGTTTTATTTGCGGGAATGATGCTGGACAGAATCAATCTGCATTATTCCACAACAGGGTGGAGGATCGGAACGGATGGTGTGTTTCTGGTGAGCTATCTGCATGTGGCAGATCAAATCGGCATTTTGGCGGGGATAATCTGGGGAGCAGGATGCTTCTGTAAGATCATCCGTTTCCGGCAGTTAAAGATGGCGCTGAACAGGATACTGCAGAATAACGCAGGCGTTTCAGATGGAAAGCTCCGGGAAATAACGGAAGAGTACCGGATGCGGTTTCATCTGCGCAGGCTGATGCTTTATGAAAATGACAGCGTGTTGTCCCCTGTTTCTATAAAGCATCGGGGATATATTATTATAATTCCAAAGAAGAGGTATTCGGAGAAGGAATACCGGATGATTTTGGAACACGAATGCAACCATATCAAACGGAGGGACGTGATATGGAGAAAAATGGCAGTTATTGCAGAATGTATCAACTGGTATAATCCGCTGGTAAAGTGGGTGTCCCGGCAGCTGATTTACTATCAGGAGGTGCGCTGTGATCTGCAGTCCATTTCTTCCGGAGACTATTTTACGCCGAGGGAGTATGGAGTTTTTCTGGCAGGTCTGTCAGACAGCGGGCTGTCCCGGGCGCCGCTGACGGCATTCTGCGAATCAAAATCAATGCTGATAGGGAGGTTGGAAATGATGAAACAGGCAAAACAGATGAAAAAGGTAAACAGGGGATTGGCATTTGCGGCAGCGGCAGGATTTATCGCTGTATCGCTGCTTCCGGCAAACGTTGTGTCGGCACAGGTCATCAGGGCGGAGGAGCAGATGATCTATGCCTCTGAGGTTGCGGTAGAAGTGCCGATGATGGAACAGAAGGTACTGGAAGAAAAGGTGGAATATGCCGGAAATGATGTGAATGAAATTGATCTGTCAGAGGATATAGTGAAATTTTCTGATATATTCCTGATAGACATTGATATTTCCGGAAATACACGCTCCTTGTTAGATTCGAGGGAAATGGCGGCTGGGAGCAGCATTTTGATTTCGACGAATTGCGGAACGAACAGTACATACAGAATCGGAATCAAAAATGAGAGCACCGGGAAATTAACTTATGTAGAAGGAACGGGCGTAATGACACATACATTTAAAATTGCGGATAAGGGGAAATATGCTCCATATGTGGAAAACAGAGGCAGTCAGAAAATTCATGTAACGGGATATACAGAATATCAGTGAATCGTATAAATTGGGGAAAATTCCCCTTTTTATATAAACAATACAACTATAAAAATAGACAATTATTTATGTAGTTGTGTATGAAAGAAGTAAATGGCAGGATAAAATCTGGCTGGATTTGTTCAGAAGGGAGGGGAGTCCAATGGGGAGCAAAAATAGATAGAAACTATTTTGCTAAAGTATTAGAATGGAGGAAAAGAGATGAAATATAAGAAAATTTTAGGTTTAGTATGTGCAGCTATAATGTTATTAGGAAATGCAGGAATGGTACAGGCAGCTACGAATTCATTTAATATCAGAGTAACGGATAATGGAGCCAATCAAGACAATATTTCTAGGCGAACAGTTAAAGATAATGGAACATACATATGGTATGTTAATCCCTCGTCATTTAGTCAAAGTGGTGGGAAAATAGATTTATGTTCCAGACAGTTGAATAATACAGCAGTAAAATCTCCATTTTATCTTGTCTCTGATATGGATATAGGAGAAAATCTTCCATTACAGTATGGAAGATCAGTTCCTAATAATGTTGATTATTATATGGAGGGACGATTTAATGTAAATTGCCCTGGAAGAGAATTAACAGTAACTGGTCATTATACACCTTAAACAAAAGTGCTGGAAGGAGATTTACCTCCTTTCAGCATTAGGGGAAACAAAAAATGAAAAAAACATGCGTGTGGATTATAATTGCTGTACTGCTTATCGTTCCGGGGGGATGTAAAGCGCAGGAAAAAGCGGAATATGTAAGCTGCTACAGCCGGGAAAATATTCCGGAAACATATCATGAAAATATAGAAAGAGTTTCTTTTGATATGCCTGTTTCGGTATCAGAAGAAGTTTTGGACAGACCATTGATGCAGGCAAAGGCAGTATCTAAAAATGTAAATAAAGAGGAAGCTTATCGGATTTTTCTGAATGGGGAAGAGGTGGAAAAAGAAGAGGGGAAGGCTGTAAATGAATTTGGGAAAAAAGCAGAGTATGAGATTTATTATTTCTTAAATGGCTCTAATCTTTCCATTGGTCCATATTCCTCAAATATGTCTTATAGCAATAGCGGAGTGAATAATATATTGTCAATTATCAGCTTGGAACATCGGTTTGAGTCTTACAATGGGGATCTTTTTAGAAAAAATATAGATTTGCCGTTTAAGAGCCGGAAAGAAGCGGAAAGAGAATTGGCTGATATAATGAGGCGGTTGGAAATTTTACCGGAAACGTATGAAGCGGCTTTTTATGTTTTAGATAAAAATACACTGGAAAGTATAGCGCCGGATTTTAATTATGACGAGAATTTAAGTGATGAAGAATGGGCGGAAAGAAATAAAGCGTATTATGTGGCGGTACAGCAGACATATGACGGTTTGCCTCTTTATCATTTTTATTTTAAGACATTTGAACAATATGAAGATGCGAACGCTCCCATACAAGCTATTTTTACAGAAAAAGGGATTGTAAACTGTGATTCCGAATTGATTTTTGACGTGCTGGAAGAGAGGGAATGCGATAGGATGATAAAATTTGAAGATGTAATAAAAATAGCGGCAGAAAAGTACAATAGGATTTTGAATGATACAAAATATATTTATAATAATGCCGCGTTATATTATATGGTTGATGTCCACAGTGGAAAAGAAAGCTTCCCGGTTTTTCCGGCATGGGTATTGGAAGGATATGAGGCGGGGAATGAAGCAAATCAGATTCGTATTATTATCAATGCGATTACGGGGGATGAAGTAAAGTGAAAGTATACTTGCGTTATTTAAAAATGGATATTATAAGAACGATAGAAACAAAACGATTCTATTTCTGTATTTTCAGCATCATAGGGATCGGATTTGTTTCGATGTTTGAAATGGCAGATATGTATATTGATGTTATGTATGTATTTGGTCAGATGATGAGCAGTATGACGTCAATTCTTGTTTTTTTCTTTACGGCGATACCATGTGCGGCGATTTTTGAAGAGGACATGGAAAATAAATTTTACCGTCCATATATTTTCAGGGGAAATCGGAAGAGTTATGTATGGGCGAAATTAACGGTTATTTTTATCACGCCAATTATTATATTCGCTGCGGGAGAGCTGCTGTTTACGGTAATCATAAGCGGATGGCTGCCATGGTGCGGAGATATAGCGGGAAGCAATCTGACGTTTGGAGAGGATCGTATTACGCAGTATCTTCTGGGGGAAAAAAAGTATTTTATATTTATAATCTGTTATTGTGTGCAGGAGGGGATTCTTTTGGGACTGCTGAATCTGGCGGCGGCATATTTGTCCTTATATGAGAGAAACCGTTTGCTGATTTGGATTTCACCGGCTCTTCTGTTTTTCTTTTTACAGTATTTGCTCATATACGCCAATATATCTGATCTGACGTTAATATCCTATTTTCAGCTTACTTATAACACATATATATGGGGAATTTCATTTCCTTATTTTTCAATCGGAATTGGTATTTTAGGATTTGTGTTCATGGGGGTTTTAACACAACGGAAAATGGGGAGGATTCTGGAAAATGATTAGGAAATTTTTTTCGAGAAAAATAGTAATTATTTTATTGATACAGATTATGATGCTGCTTTGGTTTTCTGTGTCTATTCAGAATTTTTCGATAGATGTAAGGTATCCTGTAGCACCATGGGTATGTGTGTTCTATTTTATAAATCCGTTTTTTGCAATGGTCTGGCAAATATGCGTGATCTTTTTTTTCTCGGATGCTCCCTTTTTGCAATATAAGGAAATGTATCGGATGATACGGCTTGGAAGGAAAAGATGGTTCTGGAAAATGCAGGGTTATGTTGTGGGAAGCTCTGCCGCTTTATTTTTTATTGAAGCAGGGCTGAGCATTCTGCTTTTCTTGCCATGCGGCATTGATTGGACATGGGATTGGGGGAGGCTGTTATATACGCTGGCAATGACGAATGTGGAGACAGAATATTCTTTGCTGGCAGTTTTTCCATATACGCTGATGATCAGATATACAGCGTTGGAAGCAATGATATTATTAGCGGTTATCAGTATTTTTTTGAATATTATGACGGCGGAAGTGATCGCGATAGCCGGTTTATTAAAAGGGCACGCTATAGGAATGGGACTTGTATTTGGCGCGGCACTATATGTTGTTGCAGAACGGAATATTTCACGCGAAATGCCGGAAGTATTATATTTTTCCCCGTATTCATGGCTGAATTTGGATCGTATCGGAATGAATTCAGGGTATCAGATTCCACTGTTGTATGTACTGGTCTTTTTAGCGGCAGGGGGATTGGGGTTATTGCTTTGTTGGAGAAGCATTTATTTGAAAACGGATTTATTGTGGATGAAGGAGGATTAGATGAATAAAATAGAAGTAAAAGATTTATATAAAAGTTTCAGGGAGTATCAGGTTCTGAGGGGGATAAACTGCTGTTTTGAAGAGGGAAAAATATACGGATTGATCGGGCGCAACGGCTGCGGGAAAACAGTTCTGTTGAAATGTATCTGTGGATTTTTAGTTCCGGATAAGGGGGAAATCCGGATAAACGGAATGAAAAGGAAAAAGGGGGAGTTATTGGAAGAAGCAGGGATTATTATTGAAGAACCTGCATTTTTGAGAAATGTAAGCGGGATCAATAATTTAAAGTATTTATATGGAATCCGCAATAAAATGGATAGAGAAAAGTTGAAAAATATTATGAAAGAGGTTGGATTGGATGCGGATGATAAAAAAGCTGTTTCAAAGTATTCATTAGGGATGCGTCAGAGGCTGGCGATTGCACAGGCGCTGATGGAAGATCCGCAGATATTGATTTTAGATGAGCCGATGAACGGACTTGATGAAAAAGGGGCGAAAGAAGTAAGGGGGCTGTTGATGGAATTAAGAAGCGCAGGAAAACTGGTTATTCTGGCAAGTCATAATAAGGATGATATTGAGGTACTGTGCGACCGCGTTTATAAAATGGAGGATGGGAAGCTGGCTTTTGTGAAATAATCTGGTTGTATTCTTTTATCGTGTGCCATTACGGAGCAGGTTTTACCGGGAAACCTCCCCAATATTTAATAAAGGTAATGACAGCCAGTAATGGATAAAGTATAATCGAAATAACAATAAATATCGTGCTCGTACAGACAATGGGATTGTTACAAGGGAGGGGCTATGAAGAAAAGAATTTTTACCTTAACGCTGTTGACGCTCGTTTTCTCCCTTACGGCGTGCGCTAAAGAAACTACGGAACAGACGGTATCCACAGGCAGTACGCCTGAAATAGAAACAGTAACAGAGGAAGAAAGCGCTGCGCAGGAAGAGACAGCGGAAGAAACGGACGCATATGCAGAGCCTGTGAGGGGAGAGTATTCGGGCTGGCTGTGCGGGCTGGTTTCAAGCCCTGAAAATGAGATGGATTCAGATGTTCTGGTTCTTGATCCGGAAAGCGGAGAAGCAAAAAAAATTACGACCTTGGAACAGATCTGCAGCACACAGACATGTGCGGTAAGCCCGGATGGAAATTGGGTGGCTTATACGGATTGGGCAAGTGAAGATCATTCGGAAGGCGTTTACCTGATCGTCAGGAATGTGGAGGATGGAGAGGAAAAATGTTATTTGAAGGATAATGGATGTGATCCATTGCTGGCGTATATGACGTGGCTGCCGGATAACCGCAGTTTACTTTTTAATATGAGTTTGAAAGATCAGCAATATTATAGGGATATGATAGGGGTATTGGATATAGAGGCTGAGGAAATACGGATTTTAGATCAGGGAGGAGTCTGGCAGGGACAGACAACGATTGATTATGATGTGGATTGGACGATTTCATTGACAACGCAGGAAGAATTGGATGAATTGATTCAAAAGTATGGGGGAACGGAAGGGATACCCGTAGAGGAAAACGGGGGATATAATTATGTGGAATTTGGAGCTTTGGCATTATCGCCAGATCAGAGAACGGCAATTTATTCTGTAAATTTTAAGCGGAATTCAGCAAGCTGGACAGGAGGAGAAGAAGAGATGGCTCGTCTTACCCTTGCGTCCGGGATCTTTCAGGCAGATTTGGAAAAAGGGGACGCAAAATTGATTTACGGAAATTCCGTACAGAAAAGCTGCATGGGAAATGTGTCATGGTTAGACGGGAATACGGTGGTTTTTGACCGTTATTATAATGAACTGTCGAACGGTGACTGCGAGGTAGTGGCTTTGAATCTGGATACGGGCGAAGAAAAAATCATATCGCCCCGAAAGGAGGGGGAAGCGGCGCAGAAAGTCCGTGGAACCAGCGGCAGTTACGTTGGGATTTCAACGGACGGTCAGGAAGGGGAAAAATTTATCCTGCTGGATGGAAGCGGGCAGGGAGGAAAAGAAACAGAATTTTTTTATGGAGGGGAAAGGATTTCTTTATGGCGTTTCTATGAAATCCCATAAGACAAAGGAGGAGTTTCCCGGCAGGTTTTGTCGCATCCGGCGTTCCCGTTTGGTTTAGGGTATGGTAATTTTTCAAAAGAAATGATATACTTAGTCCGTGCAGCTGGATTTTTAGGGTTATCAGAACTTTTCACAGGTGTGTGTTATGAAGATGAAAAAACGAATCAAGTTAAAGGGCAGGCTGCGGATTTATATGCAGACCTCGGTTTATCTGGGGCTTATGCTTCTGATGCTGGATGTGGGCATTTATTTTCTGAGCGTGGAGGCGGGATTTCTGCTGACGTGCTTTTTGCTCTGTTATTTCGGGATCGTGCTCCTTTTAATGTTCTACAACCGTCCGGTCATTATCAATGAGCTGGTGAGCTTTGCGACCCAGTACGGGCAGATCCAGAAGGCGCTTTTAAGGGATATGGTGATCCCGTATGCGCTTCTGGACGAGGCGGGACGCGTGATCTGGTGCAACAACGCATTCAGGGCGGCGATCCACAGTGAAAAAGGCTTCCATAAGTCCATTACCTATGTGTTCCCGGCGATCACGAGGGAGAAGCTTCCGCAGGGAGAGCAGGAGGCGGAGATCGAGATTCCCTTTGAAGGAAGCGATTACATGGCGCATATCGTCCGCGTCTCCTTAAAGGGGATCGCAGAGGACAGCGATATTCTGGAAGAGGACGATTATGACAGCAGCCTGTACGCGCTGTATCTGTATGACGAGACGGCGTTAAAGATCGCCCTGCGGGAAAATGACGATCAGTCTCTGGCGGTCGGTCTGATTTATCTGGACAATTATGAGGAGGCGCTGGCGAGCGTGGAAGAGGTGCGGCGTTCCCTTTTGACGGCGCTGATCGACCGTAAGGTTAATAAGTACGTCGCGGCGTTTGACGGCATCTGCCAGAAGATCGAGAAGGACAAGTATCTCGTTATTTTAAAGAAAAAATCCGTGGCGCAGATGCAGGAGCAGCGGTTTGAGCTTTTGGAGGACGTCAAGACCGTCAACATCGGCAATGAGATGGCGGTGACGATCAGTATCGGCATCGGTCTGGACGGGCTTGTGTATGCGCAGAATTATGAGTTTGCGCGGACGGCGATCGATTTTGCCCTCGGGCGCGGCGGCGATCAGGCGGTCGTAAAGCAGCCGGATAAGATCAACTATTACGGCGGCAAGAGCCAGCAGGTAGAAAAGAGCACCCGCGTCAAGGCGCGCGTCAAGGCGCACGCGCTGCGCGAGATCATCACGAGCAAGGACAACGTGCTCATTATGGGGCACAAGATCGGGGACGTGGACAGCTTCGGCGCTGCGGTCGGCATTTACCGGATCGCGCGGACGCTGGAACGGCGGGCGCAGATCGTTTTAAACGATGTGACGACCTCCCTGCGCCCGATCGTGGAGCTTTTCAAGGATAATCCGGAGTATGAAAGCGATATGATGGTAACGAGCGCGCAGGCGGTCGAATGTGCCGGACCAAATACGGTGCTCGTTGTGGTAGACGTCAACAAGCCGTCGCTGACGGAGTGCCCGGAGCTGTTGAAGCTATGCAAATCCATCGTCGTTTTGGATCATCACAGGGCGGGTACGGAGACGATCGAAAACGCGACGCTTTCCTATGTGGAAACGTATGCGTCCTCCACCTGCGAGATGGTTTCGGAGGTTCTGCAGTATATCAGCGACGGGCTGCGCATCAAGAGCGAGGAAGCCGACAGCATGTATGCGGGCATGGTGGTGGATACCCAGAATTTCAATACAAAGACGGGCGTGCGCACCTTTGAGGCGGCGGCATTTCTGCGCAGAAACGGCGCGGACGTGACCCGCGTGCGCAAGCTTTTCAGGGAGAATGCGGCGGAATACAAGGCGAAGGCGGACGCGGTCAGCCAGGCGGAGATCTACCGCAGCGCTTATGCGATTTCCGTCTGCAATTCGGAAGGGCTGGCAAGCCCCACCGTTGTAGGCGCACAGGCGGCGAACGAGCTTTTGGACATCCGGGATGTGAAGGCGAGCTTTGTGCTGACGGAATACCAAAACAAGCTGTTTTTTTCGGCGCGTTCCATTGACGAGGTAAACGTGCAGGTCATCATGGAGCGCATGGGCGGCGGCGGGCATTTGAACATCGCGGGCTGCCAGATGGAAAATACCCCCGTGGAGGAAGGCATCGCCATTCTGAAACGGACATTGGACAAAATGATAGAGGAAGGTGAAATCTCATGAAAGTAATTTTACTGGAAGATGTGAAGGCTTTGGGCAAAAAGGGTCAGGTCGTGGAAGTTTCGGACGGCTACGGCAAGAACTTTATTTTAAAAAAGAAGCTGGGCGTTGAGGCGAACGGGGCGAACATGAACGACTTAAAGCTCCAGAAGGCGCAGAACGAGAAGCTTGCAAAGGAGCAGTTAGAGGCGGCAAAGGTGATGGCGGCGTCTTTAGAGGAGATGAGCGTAACGCTTTCGATCAAGGCGGGAGAGGGCGGAAAGGCGTTCGGATCCGTATCCAGCAAGGAGATCGCGTCTGCATACAAGGAGCAGAACGGCGTGGAAATCGACAAGAAAAAGATCCAGCTTCCCGAGGCGATCAAAACCTTCGGCACGCATGAAGTGCCGGTAAAGCTTCACCCTCAGGTGACCGGAACGCTGCGCGTAAAGGTTGTCGAGGCGTAAGAAGCCGGGAAACGCAATGACAGATAAGAGGGAATGAGAAAATGGCGGCAGCGGACGAGGCGATTTTAAAAAGGGTACTCCCACACAGCATAGAGGCGGAGCAGTCGGTGATCGGTTCGATGATCATGGACCGGGAGGCGATCGTGGTGGCGTCCGAGATCATCACGGGAGAGGATTTTTACAACCGGCAGTATGGCGTGCTGTTTGAAACGATGGTGGAGTTAAACGACAGCGGAAGGCCGGTGGATCTGGTAACGCTGCAGGACAAGCTGAAAGAAAAGGATGTGCCGCCGGAAATTTCCAGTCTGGAATTTATCGGCGACTTAATCCGCGCGGTCCCCACCTCCGCAAACATCAAATATTATGCGAATATCGTGGCGGAAAAGGCGACGCTGCGCCGTCTGATCCGTATGAATGAGGAGATCGCAAACACCTGCTATGCAGGCAAGGAAAGTCTGGAAGAGATTCTCGAGACGACGGAAAAAAAGGTATTCGACCTCGTACAGCGGCGCAATACCGGGGATTTTGTCCCGATCCGGCAGGTCGTGATGAACGCCATGGACAGGATCGAGAAGGCTTCCAAGAACAAAGGAAACGTCACGGGAATCCCCACGGGCTTTATTGATCTGGATTATAAGACGGCGGGGCTGCAGCCCTCCGATCTGATCCTGATCGCGGCGCGTCCTTCCATGGGAAAGACAGCGTTTGTCTTAAACATCGCGCAGAACGTGGCGTTTAAGCAGAACATGACGGTGGCGATGTTCAGTTTGGAGATGAGTAAGGAGCAGTTTGTAAACCGACTGTTTTCCTTGGAATCCAAGGTGGACTCCCAGCATCTGCGTACCGGAAACCTGACGGACGCGGAGTGGGAAAGCCTGATCGAGAGCGCGGGCGTGATCGGCAGGTCAAACTTAATCATCGACGATACGCCGGGCATCACGATCGCGGAGCTTCGCTCCAAGTGCCGCAAGTACAAGCTGGAATATGATTTAAAGCTCATTATCATCGACTATTTGCAGCTGATGAGCGGCAGCGGCTCCCGGTCGTCGGATTCCCGCCAGCAGGAGATTTCGGATATTTCCCGCTCCTTAAAGGCGCTGGCGCGTGAGCTGCAGGTTCCGGTGATCGCGCTGTCCCAGCTGTCCCGTGCGGTGGAGCAGCGTCCGGAGCACAGGCCGATGCTGTCCGACCTGCGTGAGTCGGGAGCCATCGAGCAGGACGCCGACGTGGTCATGTTTTTGTACCGGGACGATTATTACAATCCGGACACGGAAAAGAAGGGCATTGCCGAGGTGATCATCGCCAAGCAGAGAAACGGCCCGATCGGTACGATCGAGCTCGTATGGCTGCCCGATTATACAAAGTTTGCCAATCTGCAGAGATAATCGGATACAGGGCGGCAGTTTTATTGATTTTACGAAAGAGAACAGAAAGCGGAAGAAACCGCGCTGTTCTCTTTTTTTTAATCCGCAGGAGCGGAGGAATGGGAGGAAAAAATGACGGCACAGGAAACTTATACAATCAAGGATGCGGCAAAAAAGGTTCAGGTGGAGGCGCATGTGCTGCGCTACTGGGAGGATGAGCTGAGGCTGCCGATCGCAAGAAACGAGTTGGGACACCGGTTTTATACGGAAAAGGACGTGGCGCTTTTGGAACATGTGCGGGACTGGAAAAATCAGGGGCTGCAGCTGAAAGCGATCCGGCTGATGCTTTCGGAGGACGGCAGGCTTTCCGTGCCGCAGGAGGTGGTAAAGCAGGCGCAGTCGATGGTGGAGGCGGCGGCACAGCCTGATCCGGCAGGGCAGCCCGCGGCGGGGCAAGCGGCAGAAAAGGAGGATGCAGGAACGAAGCCCGCTGCGGCAGAAGCGCTGACAGCCCCGTCTTCCGCGCTCGTGAAGCCGTCCGCTTCCATAGAAGCGATCCTTCTGGACGAGAGGAGCACGAAGGCGGCAAAGCTTCAGCTTTTATTGGAAAATCTCATCTCCCGCACAGTTCAGGAAAGCAATGAGACGATTTTAAAGGAGCTGGATTTCCAGTTCCGGCAGATGGAGGAAAACGCGCAGGAACGGGAAAGAAAGAGGATAGAGCGGGAGGAGGAACGCTGCCGGAAGCTGGACGAGCTGATCTGCCAGCGAGGCAGGCGCAGGAAGGGACGCCGCCGGGGGCTGTGAGGGGGAAGCTTTTTTGCAGGCTATGAGGAAGGCTGCCGGAATATAGAAATGGCTGCCGCAATATAAAAATGGCTGCCGCAATATAAAAACGGAGGCAGATGAAAACCCATCTGTCTCCGTTTAAATCGGGACGGCAAAAGGCAGATAGCCCCAGCCGTCTGTGCGATCATAAGTGTAGCGGCCCGGATCATACAGGCCGCCGCGTTTCTCAGCCCTGAGAGATAGCGCCTACGGGGCACTGACCAGCGCAAGTACCGCAGTCAACACATGTAGCAGCGTCGATTTCGTATTTGCCTTCGCCCATGCTGATAGCGCCTACGGGGCACTGGCTTTCGCAAGAGCCGCAAGCAACACAGGAATCATTGATTACGTATGCCATAGTATTTATCCTCCTTTTGTTTTAGGTTATTCCCATTTTAGCGCAAAAACGGAAAATGTACAAGTACCAAATCCTGTACAAATCGGCGGAAAATCAGGTTAGACGCCCCTGCCCAGAAGGTTTAGTTCCATGCGGCGGTCGCGCACGCCCTCCAGCACGGTTTTTTTAAGCTCCACGGCGCGTCTGGTGTCCATGGCGGGAATGTCCTTCAAAGGGTATTCCAGTCCGAGATTGTCGTATTTTACCTTGCCCATCGTATGATAGGGAAGGATGTCCAGCGCCTTGACGCAGGTAAACTGCCCGATAAAATAGCCCAGCTGGTAAAGATATTCCGGATTGTCCGTGATCGTGGGAACGACAACGTGGCGGACCCATGTGCTCACGTGCTTTTCATTTAAGTAAGCGAGAAAATCCAGAATGCCGTCGTTGGGCTGGTGGGTGAGCTTTTTGTGCGCTTCCGGATCAATGTGCTTGATGTCGAGCATGACAAGGTCGGTCAGCTCCATCAGGTGATCCAGCTTTGCAAGCCATTCGGGTGCGGCGTCCTTGTGGTAAACGATGCCGGATGTGTCCAGACAGGTGTGGACGTTCGCATTTTTGGCAAGGGTAAACAGCTCGGTCAGGAAATCGATCTGCAAAAGGGGTTCGCCGCCGGTAACGGTAATACCGCCGCCCTTGTAAAAGCCCTCGTTTCTTTTATACTGTTCAAAAATCTCCGCCGGCTCCATCATCGTCCCGCCGGTAACGGGCCAGGTGTCGGGATTGTGGCAGTAGGCGCACCGCATGGGGCAGCCCTGCGTAAAAACGACAAAGCGGACGCCGGGGCCGTCCACAGTGCCGAAGCTTTCAAGAGAATGGATTCTGCCTTTCATAGTTTCTATATTCCTTTTTATCATAGATATTGTGCCTGTAACGATACAAGTATACTATCTGCGGGGCAAAAAAGCAAATGCTGAGAAAATTTTTCGGGACAAAATTTTTCTGGATAGGTTGTCAGATCGGGGGAAATATATTATACTGTTAGGGATCGCAACGCGGCAGGAAACCGCTGCCGGATGATGATAAGAATAAAAAAGGAGGCATATAGAGATGGAAAAATTCACCAAGGATATGACAATCGGCGAAGTTCTCCGCATCGATGAGAATGCGGCAGGCGTTCTGATGGAGATCGGCATGCACTGCCTGGGCTGCCCCGCATCCCAGGGCGAGACGCTGGAAGAGGCTGCCATGGTTCATGGCCTTCCGGTTGAGAAGCTGATGGAAATGCTTAACAATCTGTAAAAAGAACCGGCTAAAAGAGAAAGAGGCTTTGCAGGGCAGTCTGCGAGGTCTCTTTTTTTGCTCGATCGGAAAGTTCCGTTCCTACCGGACAAAAAAACACGATCCGGACAAAAAAACACGATTATGCGCACTCGCACGAAGGGATCCGATTGCCTGACGGCAAACGCGCTCGGCGCGGGGGTGCACCAAGGCGCACACTTTTTTGTGCAGATGTACGAATCAGGTATAAAAAGAGGGCATGTGTATGGAAAAAAGAACACCTTATACGCTTGACCGCAGAGTGCCGCTCTTTTATAATAGGGAGTGCAGAAATGGTACGGCGCACATCGCGCAGCCGTTCACGGATCTTATTCCGGGGGGAATGGATCTGTCTGTTACCACCCGTAACCGATTTAAAATTTCACAGGAGGTTTTTTTAAAATGAGACCAGAATGGACAGGTTTTACAGGCGGCAAGTGGGAGAAGGAAGTAAACGTTCGCGACTTCATCCAGAAAAACTACACGCCTTATGACGGAGACGACACATTCTTAGCTGGCGCAACTCAGAACACAAAGGATCTGTGGGAGCAGGTTCTTGACCTGCAGAAGCAGGAGAGAGAAGCAGGCGGCGTTCTGGACATGGATACAAAGGTGATCTCCACGATCACATCCCATGGCCCCGGCTATCTGAACAAGGACAAGGAGACGATCGTAGGCTTCCAGACTGACAAGCCTTTCAAGCGTTCCATGCAGCCTTACGGCGGTATCCGTATGGCAGAAAAGGCTTGCGCAGACAACGGCTACACAGTAGATCCCGAGATCTCCGAGTTCTTCAATACACACAGAAAGACACACAATGCAGGCTGCTTCGACGCTTACAACCCTGAGATGAGAGCATGCCGTTCTTCTCACATCATCACAGGTCTGCCGGATGCTTATGGCCGTGGCCGTATCATCGGCGACTACCGTCGTATCGCCCTGTACGGTATCGACCGTCTGATCCAGGACAAGGAAGAGCAGAAGGCTTCCACAGGCCGCGTTATGACAGACGACGTGATCCGTTTAAGAGAAGAGATCTCCGAGCAGATCAAGGCTCTGAAAGAGATGAAGGTAATGGCTGCATCTTACGGCTTTGATATTTCCGCACCTGCAAAGAACGTACAGGAAGCGATCCAGTTCACATACTTCGGCTACCTGTGCGCAGTTAAAGAGCAGAACGGCGCTGCAATGTCTCTGGGACGTACTTCCACATTCCTGGATGTATATGCACAGAGAGACCTTGCAAACGGCACATTCACAGAGGAGCAGATCCAGGAGTTCGTAGACCACTTCATCATGAAGCTGCGCTGCGTAAAATTCGCACGTACACCTGAGTACAACCAGATCTTTGCGGGCGACCCTGTATGGGTAACCGAGTCTCTGGGCGGCGTAGGCGTTGACGGCCGTCACATGGTAACAAAGATGAGCTTCCGTTACCTGCACACACTGACCAACTTAGGTCCCGCTCCCGAGCCGAACCTGACAGTTCTGTGGTCCACAAGACTGCCTGAGAACTGGAAGAAGTTCTGTGCAAAGATGTCCATCCAGACATCCTCCATCCAGTACGAGAACGACGACCTGATGAGAGTGATCCACGGCGATGACTACGGTATTGCATGCTGCGTATCCTCCATGGTTATCGGTAAGGAAATGCAGTTCTTCGGCGCTCGTGCAAATCTTGCAAAGTGCCTGCTGTACGCATTAAACGGCGGTGTGGATGAAGTGACAAAGAAGCAGGTTGGCCCTAAGTACCGTCCTGTTGTCGGCGATGTTCTGGATTATGATGATGTAATGTCCAAGTACATCGACATGATGGAGTGGCAGGCAGATGTGTATGTAAATACACTGAACATCATCCACTATATGCATGACAAATACTGCTATGAGAGAGCACAGATGGCTCTTCATGACAGAGACGTTAAGCGTTATTTCGCAACCGGTCTGGCAGGTCTGTCCGTTGTAGCTGACTCCCTGTCCGCAATCAAGTATGCGAAGGTTGAGCCGATCCGCGACGAAGACGGCATCATCGTTGACTTCAAGACAACCGGTGATTTCCCGAAATACGGCAACGACGACGACCGCGTAGACGATATTGCACATGAAGTTGTTTCCAGATTCATGACTGCTGTAAGAAGAAACCACACTTACAGAAACGGTATCCCTACAACTTCCATCCTTACCATCACATCCAACGTTACTTATGGTAAGGCAACAGGCAACACACCTGACGGACGTAAGAAAGGCCAGCCTTTCGCACCCGGTGCAAACCCGATGCACGGCCGTGATACACACGGTGCTGTAGCATCCCTGTCTTCCGTATCCAAGATGCCTTTCAAGGATGCTCAGGACGGTATCTCCAATACCTTCACGATCATCCCCGGCGCTCTGGGCAAGGAAGACCAGATCTTCAGCAGCGATCTGGATCTGGATCTGAACCTTGATTTAGACCAGCAGTAATCAGGAGCAAATATTATGGATGAAAAACAGATGATCGAGGAACTGGTAAAAATGCTGGATTCCGGCATGGCAGACGGTGTGGGACACATCAATGTGGAATGCGATGATCAGAAGTCATCCAGCGAAGTACAGACCATGGGGTGCACGGATTGTTCCCGGGCGCCTCTGGCCTGCAGTGTCCCCACTCTGCACGAGGGACTGGACGATTTTAAATAATGACCATTAAAGGAGGAACGAACCATGGAAGTGAATCACGCACAGGTAGATAACCTTGTATCTTTATTAGACGGCTATGCAACAAAAGGCGGCCATCATCTGAACGTAAACGTTCTGAACAGAGATATGCTGCTGGACGCTCAGAAGCATCCTGAGAAATACCCTCAGCTGACAATCCGCGTATCCGGTTATGCGGTAAACTTCATCAAGCTGACTCCCGAGCAGCAGAATGATGTTATCTCCAGAACTTTCCACGAGAGCATCTGAGGATAAGATCGGTACGATCGGCTTGATCTTCATTGCCCTTTTTGGACCTTTTTAAAAAAGAAAAGTACCGCGCGGCAGATACGAAAAGTCTGCCGCGCGGTATTTTAGATTCCGGTTGATGTCCCGGCTGTTTTTCTGTTTTTCCGGCTGTTTTTAGATTAGATGCGCGCCAGCGACTGGAGCGCATTTTTGGCGATCAGAAGCTCGCTGTGTTCGCAAAGGTAGGCTTCGCTGCCCGGGACGGAACGCTCGAGCCTGCCGTATTCGGAAACGACGTTGCAGATACGGTTAAAGTCCTCGACGGTAATGCCCTCTTCGCTCAAAAGCAGGGAATAGCCGCCGTTGGAAGCGTTCTTGTAAAGGGTGTTGACGCCGTTGTAAAAGCCCTGAACCACATGGGAAAGGCGCAGCAGCGTGTGCAGGGAGGCAAAGGAGAATACCCGGATACCGGCGGGCTTTTTCTCTTCGGAAGCTTCTGTCTTGGCAGCGGCAGTATCAGCGCTGTCAGAGGCAGCCCCGCCCTTGGAAGCGCTGTCAAGGCTTGCGCGGCGGCTCTCCTGAATCTGCCGGAACAGGTCGAAAATGCTGTCGGTGCTGTCCTGCGAGTCCCCGGCGATTTCCTCCGGGTCAAATTCATCGTCATCGTCCATAGAGGGCGCGAATTTGGAAAAACGGGTATCCAGCTCTTCGGGATCCTCCACCTTGGTAATGATGAGGACGATGCAGTCGGAGCTTAACGGGATCGCTTCTATCATAAGCGGGATGTCTTCCGCTTCAAAGCCGAACTTCTGGGAAGCCTGCTGCATCATGTCGCGGAAAAGGTTCTTTGCTTTTTCAGTGCCGTATGCGAGTTCGCTGATCTTTAATTCACGGTCGGCAAGGTCTGCCTTTGTGAGCGTGCAGCGGATCTGATGGTCGTTGACTTTTTCGATTTTCATATTTATTCACATCCTTATTATATAAAATACTGTCTCTCCGCCTCAGTGTGACAGGAAAGACGAGCATAAAAAGCTTTCTGTGAAAATTATCATATACAGAAAGGCGGACAAAGTCAAGCGCCTTGACCGGCAGTTTCCGGTTTTTTCAGAAATTGCTTGAATTTGCCGCGGCAATCGGGTATAATGCAAATCAGAGATGGTTCCGTCAGTCTGTGCCGGAAGGAGGATGTCGGAACGCCGTTTTTTTCAGGAGAGGATGCAGAAGAGGCATCCGCGCATCACTTATCATTAGACAGCTATGCTGATATGGCTGTTGTCGTTTGACGGAAGGGATCCTTCCTGTCATTCTTAATAGTATTTAAAAGTCCGCGGGACTTATGTAGTTTCAGCGGAAAATCTTATTTTTCAATTTTTTCCAACTATCATAACGAATTTTTCAGGAAAGGAATGAAACGATCGGTTTTTGTACAGGCGTTTTGGTACAGTCGGATCATCTCGTGACAATTCCGTTTTTTGCCTGGTCTGCTCAGTCGGATATATATCACGGATACTCTTTTGGCAAAGGGCGGTAAGAAGGAGAAGCGCCATGGGGAGTTTGAGGACGGACACATGGGAGAAGCTGCTGGAGCAGATGGAGGAGGCGGGCGTCGGCTTTTATTTAAACGGCAGACGGGCGACTCCGAAGGACATTATTGACAAGTGCAGCCTGCGGGAAAAGGCGGTGTATATGCCGGATTTTGTCATGGACGACGAGGGCAGGCTCAAGGAGGTACGGTATGATGAAGTAACGAAATGGTAAGCGCATGTACGCCGGACGGAATGCTTTGGCTAAGGCATGGAAATACCGCTGTTTGAAAGAAAAGGACCCGGGATCACCAAAACGGGACCCCATACCCGCCGCATGCCGGGTCTTTTTCAAAAGAGGGAAAGGGATTTGGAAATTCACCCCTCCAGCGTCATATGACAGCAGCTTTCGATTTGACAAGCGGAAAAATAGCGCTCTTCCATCGGGATCCATTTTTCCTGAAAGGCTGGCCAGCGTTCCGCGCCGTTTCGGGCAAGGATGCGCTGTTTCTGTACGTCAGCGTCAACGGTCAGAAAAAACGACAGATCGTAAGCAGCCCTGAATTCCTGCCGCATGGAATATGCCCCTTCAATAATTAAAACCGGCTGTCCCGATGTGCGGCACAGCTCAGGTGCAAATAAACCGCAGGAGCAGTCAAAGCGTTCCCAGAAAAGCCTCGGAAGAGGCGCGTGCGCAGTCAGGTCAGCCACAGGAGCGCTGTTTTCGGGGCAGGCAGGATGTATACCGTCCTGCAGGAGCGGTTTTATGATCTGCGTCAGAAACCGCTCGTAATGGACGTTTCCGCCGGGCTCTGCAAGGCGCTTAGGCGTGCGCAGGGAAAGGGGCAGGAAGAAGTCGTCCATATGGATCACATCCGCGTTAAAGCTTTCGGAAAGCCGCCCTGCCAGCGTGGTCTTGCCGGACGCACAGCGGCCGTCGATGGCGAGGATAAGATGCTCCCGCAGGGGAAGCGTTTGCTCAATGGAGCGGGCGATAATGTCATAAGCATAGTTCATGGGAAGCGCCTCCTGTGCCGGATATGGGCTGTACAGCAGTTTTCCGGTAAAAAAGCTTCTGGGCGCGGCTTTTTGCCCCACGGCGGCAGCCATGGAGGGAATAACCTCGCCCAGAAGGGGATCGGCGGACAGGATGCCGATTCTGCCTGCCTGTCCGCCGATGATCGATGTTTTCATCTTTTTTGGTAAGGATCAGTCGTCGTTGTCGATCGTGTGTCCCTTTTTGTATTTTGCCACAGCAGCCTGGATCTTATCGTTGGGATCGAGCAGGTCGCTGATGGAGGTGTCGTGGTTTAAGGTATCGATCAGGTAAGCGATATATTTGCTCATGTCGCAGTTGACGTACCACTCGCGCTTTAGCAGCTCTGCGGGCTGATAAATGAGGTTCGTGGTCAGCACGCGGTCGATCGTCCCGCTTTCAAATGCCTTGTCAAATTTGTCGAAGCCGTTTGTGAACAGGCCGAAGGTAGTGCAGATAAAGATCTTGCGCGCGCCGCGCTGCTTGATCGCCGCAGCAACCTCCAGAACGCTTTCGCCGGAGGAGATCATGTCGTCTACGATGATCATATCCTTGCCCTCTACGTTGGAGCCGAGGAATTCGTGGGCAACGATCGGGTTGTGTCCGTTTACGACCCTTGTGTAGTCCCTTCTCTTGTAGAACATACCCATGTCAAGGCCGAGGACGTTTGCCATATAGATCGCACGTCCCATGCCGCCTTCGTCCGGGCTGATGACCATCATGTGATCGGAATCGATCTGCAGGTCGGGATCGGTGCGCAGCAGGTTCTTGATGAACTGGTAGGTTGCAGAGCCTGTCTCGAAGCCGTTTAACGGGATCGCGTTCTGCACTCTGGGGTCGTGCGCGTCGAAGGTAATGATGTTGTCAACGCCCATCTTTACAAGCTCCTGAAGGGCGATCGCGCAGTCTAACGATTCGCGGGAGGTGCGCTTGTGCTGGCGGCTCTCATACAGGAAAGGCATGATAACGGTGATCCTTCTCGCCTTTCCGCCGACAGCGGCGATGATGCGCTTTAAATCCTGATAATGGTCGTCGGGGGACATGTGGTTTTCATGGCCGCAGAGGGAATAGGTCTGGCTGTAGTTGGTCACATCCACCAGCAGGTAAAGGTCGGTGCCGCGGACAGATTCCAGAATGACGCCTTTTGCCTCGCCGGAGCCAAAACGCGGCACTTTGCTCTTTAAGATGTAGGAATCGCGCTGATAGCCGGCAAAGGCGAGACTGTCCTTATGGTCGTTCTCACGCTGTGTGCGCCAGCGGACGAGGTAATCGTCCACTCTCTGTGCGAGGGTTTCGCAGCCCTTCAAGGGGATGATTCCCAGGGAGCCTACGGGGATTGTTTCAAGATTTCTGGTTTCTTCACGTTCCGTCATGGAAGTTCCTCACTTTCTGAAGGTAGGTTTTTAGCGTGTAACCGGCTTGTCTGGCCGCTGGGCGCAGGCAAGGGATACTTTCTTGTACATTCTGATGTCGGGACCTGTGAGCTTGCAGAATTCAAAATTGCTTGCAATCCTTGAAAAGATACGGTCCTGATACCGGTTCCGGCAATCTTCCAGTGAAAGATTGGTGGAAATGATGATGGATTTCTGGCGCAGCAGACGCTCGTTTAAGCATGTGAAAAAATGCGAAAGCGTAAGCGCGGCGGCAGTTTCCGTGCCCAGATCGTCGATTACCAGCAGATCGCAGCCGTAAAGATCGGCGCACAGGGCGTTCATCTCCTCGCGCGCTTTATAGTTGAAGGAATTGCGCGAGAGCAGATCAAAAAGGCTGGCGGCGCTGAAATACAGTACCGAACAACCCATATCGAGACATTCTTTGGCGATGCAGTTGGACAAAAACGTCTTTCCTGTACCTACTGTACCATAAAAAAAGAGGTTTTGGTAGGCGGATTTAAAATTTGCCGAGAAATTTTTACACTTTTCAACTGCCTGACGATAACTTTCCAACTCCTCCCCCTGAAAAAAGGCGTAGGAGAGCGTGCTGAAGTTTTCTTTTTCCAGCATCCGTTTCAGGTTGGACTGCTCGTACAAAAGCGCGATTTCCGCCTGCCGGAAGCAGTGGCATTTCTGCCCGTCGATATAGCCGGTGTCATGGCAGTCGGGGCAGTCGTAGACAGGGTTCAGGAAATCCTCCGGATAGCCGTTTTGGACAAGCAGGGCGCGGCGTCTGTCCGCCAGTGCGGAAAGCTCCCGCTTCAGCTGTGCAAGCGCTTCCTGATCGCCTGCAAGCATCTTTTTGCCCTGGGCGACGGAAATGGAGGCGACGGATTCATCCAGCGCCTGATAACCGGGAACCGTCTCGTAAATATGATGGAGCCGCTTTTCCAGCAGATGCCGGTTGCTGATCTGGCGCTCTTCATATTGTCTCATGATGGAATTGTACTGGGAAACTGTCAAAGCCACGTCAATTCTCCTTGTCTGTGAGAACAGGGCAGGGACGCCCCGTTATTTGAGCAATGCTTCCTCCAGCGCGTCAAAATCGTAGCTGGAATGCATGAAACGGTTGTATTCTGCGGTCGAGCCTGTCTTTGCAGGGCGCGCCGCGCGCTCCTTCTGGAAGGAGGTATCAAGCCCCGCGATGTCGGAGAGGTGATGGACGCCCGCCTTATGCCATGCGGAAAGGATGCTGTCCGCATAGGAAAAGCGGTGTCTGTCGGTCGCCAGCACGGTCCGGCCGCAGGCTTCCAGAATGATGTCCAGCGAAAACCCGAAGTCCTGCGTCCAGCGCTGGATATAAGCCAGCTCGTTGCGGGCGGGGGCGTTGGTCTTTCCGAGGGCGTTCATGATGGAGTATACATTTTTGTCGTACCGGGAAACGTGCCCTTCCGCTTCGGCAGGGGTCGTGATACCGGATTCCGCCCAGGCGATCGCGACCTTTTCGATATAACGGAAGTCCTTCTTGCCGCGCTCCACGCAGTACTGCAGCAGATAGTCGATCAGGTCGTCGGAAAAATGAAGCCGGTCGGTAAAAAAGAGGATGGACTTCATATCCGAAGGGCTTAACGTGCGCCCGAGGTACTGCTCCGCAATGAAAATAAGCTGCGCCGTGTTTTCCTGCTGCTGGAAGGTCTTGAGCTCATCCAGCGTGTAGGCAGGCTTTTCAAAGGCGGGGGCAGGCGTAGCGGTCTGGTGGGACAGCGTCAGAGGGGAAGCCGTCTGCCCGGCAGGTGTAGGAGCGCCTGCGGAAACAGCCTGCCCTGCCGCCATGAGCACCTCTGGGGAAGCCGCGCCTGTGCCTGCCGCCTGTCCGTTATGGGCGGACGCAGAAAGCGGGAGCAGCCGTATCTGGGTCAGCGTCTTTTCCGGGGAAAGGGTCAGCGCCAGGACGCCGCGCTTTTCCCAGTAGCAGAGGGCGCGCAGAATATCCTTCTCGGTGTGGTTGTAGCGGTCAGCCATGTCGGAAATGCTGACAGGCTCGCCTGCCTGCATTTTGCGCACAAGAAAAAGATACACCTTTAACTGTGCATCATTTGCGTCCTTTACATATTCATCGATAAAAACGTTAGAAAGGACGGTAGCGTCCGCCGCCCCGCCGCATAAAAGAATATTGCCCATCTGTTTTCCCTGCTTTTCTTGATTGTGGCATCATTCTACCACAGGGGCATGAAAAAGGAAACAGGTAATTTTTCCGCGGAGCCGCGCAAATGCAGAGGTTCTGTGGATTGTGGAAACTGTGGAAACTGTGTAAAACCGGTTTGAACCCGCATAAAATCCGCCAAATTTCGACAAAAAATATCCACATCCAATCGGGGAAAGTTTTCCACGGTCGGAATGTGGATAATGTGGATAAGTTAGTGGACAAGTAAGTTTTCCCCGATATTTACGACATCTCCGGCGCCCATAGTTATCAACAGATCCCCGTTGATACAATTTTTTAAGATAAATTGCTCAATTTCCTCAAAAGTGTGGAAATAGTAGCACTCTTTGCCCTCTTTTTCCACAAGTGTCTGAATATCTGCGGAGCTGATGCCGAGGGTATCCGTCTCTCTTGCGGCGTAAATATCGGCGAGGATCACCTTGTCGGCGAGGGCGAGCGCATGGCCGAACTCTTCAAGGAACGCCTTGGTGCGGGTGTAGGTGTGGGGCTGGAACACACACCAGAGCGTTTTGTGGGGATAATTGCGCGCGGCGGTCAGGGTAGCGGAAATCTCCGTGGGATGGTGGGCATAGTCGTCGATAATTGTAATGCCGTTGACCGTCCCCTTATACTCAAAGCGGCGGTTTGTCCCGTGGAAATCATGGAGCGCCCGTCTGGTGTCGTCAAAGCTGATGTGGAGCAGATCGGCGAGGGCAACAGCGGCAAGGGCGTTTAAGACGTTGTGCTCTCCGGGGACGCCGAGGGAGAGGCTGCGGTCTGCAAAGCCGGCGCTTTTTAAGACAAAGGAAGCGTTTGCCCGTTCGTCATAGGAAATCTGCTCCGCAGAATAATCCGAAGAAGGATCCAGCCCGAAGGTGATGACGCGGCAGGAAAGCCCGTCGGTGATCTCTTCCCAGCGCTCGATCCCGGAGTTGATGATGAGCGCGCCGTCCTCTGGCAGAAGGCTGGCAAAGCGGTGGAAGGAGGAGCGGATGTCGTCCAGATCCTTGAAGAAATCCATATGGTCCTCTTCAATATTTAAGATGATGCCGATTTTTGGAAAGAAGCTTAAAAAGCTGTTGGTATATTCGCACGCCTCGGTCACAAACAGCCCGGAATGCCCGACGCGGATATTGCCGTTGATGGCTTTCAGGATGCCGCCCACAGAAAGGGTAGGATCCGTGTCTGCCTGAAGCAGGATTTCGGAGATCATCGAGGTCGTTGTGGTCTTGCCGTGGGTGCCGCTGACTGCGACGGGGGTATCGTAGTTGCGCATAAGCTGGCCTAAAAATTCCGCCCGCGTCAGCATCGGGATATTCAGTTGTTTTGCCCGGGCAAATTCCGGATTGTCGTTATGCACCGCCGCGGTATAGACGATCAGATCGATGTCCGGCGTGATATTTTCCGCTTTCTGGGGCTTTCCGTAATGGATGCAGGCGCCCCTGCTTTCCAGAAGGTCTGTAAGGGCAGAGCGGTTCCAGTCGGAGCCGGATACCCGGAAGCCTTCCGAAAGAAGGATTTCGGCAAGGCCGGACATGCTGATGCCGCCGATGCCGATAAAGTAAACGTGGATGGGATGGTTAAAATCTACATGATACATGAAAATGCACTTCCTGTCTGTTATTTCCGGCAGCAGGGAAGGCGCGGGACGCGCTTTTGCCGACGGATAAAAAAGCTACTGTTTCATTATACGCAACTGACGCAAAAAAACCAATAGGAAGTTAAAAAATCGTACGGCAGGGGATTTGGTCAGATTTCCGGTTTTTTATCCGGAAAAGGAAGGTTTTTGTGCCGGAAAATGTCGAAGGATCGGGTTTTTGGTAAAAATAGAAAAATTCAATCTTGTAAATCATGAAAGTTTATTGATGAAAATGAATAAAAAGAAAATGCTTAGGATGGGCTTTTTATCAAATTCACACAAGAAAATGCACAAACACATAAGTTTTTATTTCAAAAAATTATTCACTTTTACCGTAAGGTGTGTTATACTTTTCTTGCGTGCAAAGCACACTGCTATGCAGTCTAATAAAATGAGGTGATGACATGATTAAGAAGGAAATGATTGCCATGTTGCTGGCGGGCGGACAGGGAAGCCGGCTGGGCGTGCTGACGTCCAAGGTTGCGAAGCCTGCGGTTTCTTTTGGAGGGAAGTACCGAATTATCGATTTTCCGCTGAGCAACTGCATCAATTCTGGCGTCGATACGGTGGGTGTGTTGACGCAGTACCAGCCGCTTCGGCTCAACACCCACATCGGCATCGGTATTCCGTGGGATCTGGACAGGAATATCGGCGGCGTGACCGTGCTGCCTCCGTATGAGAAGAGCGAGAACAGCGAATGGTATACAGGAACCGCGAATGCGATCTATCAGAACATTGATTATATGGAAAGCTTTAATCCGGAATATGTCCTGATCCTTTCGGGCGACCATATCTATAAGATGGATTACGAGGTGATGCTGGATTTCCACAAGCAGAACGGTTCGGAATGCACCATCGCCGTCATGCCTGTTCCGATGGAGGAGGCGAAGCGCTTCGGGATCATGATCACGGACGAGAATAAGAAGATCACGGATTTTGAGGAAAAGCCTGCCAATCCGCGCAGCAATTTAGCGTCGATGGGCATTTACATATTTAACTGGAGCACGTTAAAGCAGGCGCTGATCGAGAATGCGGATCAGCCGAACTTAGACTTCGGCAAGCATGTCATTCCGCACTGCCATGCAAAGGGCGCGCCGATGTACGCCTATGAATTCAACGGCTACTGGAAGGACGTCGGCACATTAAGCTCCTACTGGGAAGCCAATATGGAGCTGATCGACATCGTTCCGGAATTCAATCTTTATGAGGAATACTGGAAGATCTACACAAAGAGCGAGATCCTGCCTCCGCAGTATGTGGCAAAGGGCGGCGTGATCGAGAGAAGCATCGTGGGCGAGGGTTCCGAGATCTACGGAAAGGTTTATAATTCTGTGATCGGCTGCGGCGTGACGATCGGGAAGGATACGGTTGTTAGGGATTCGATCATCATGAACCATACGGAGATCGGGGAAGGCTGCGAGCTGGACAAGGCGATCATCGCGGAAAATGTCGTCGTAAAGGACAGGGTAAAGCTGGGAGGTGGCGAAGCGGCAGAGAACGACACGGTGCCCCATATTTATAACAGCGGTCTTGTTACCGTCGGAGAAAAGAGCGTGATCCCGCCGGATGTTTCCGTGGGGCAAAACTCGGTAGTATCCGGCATCACGGCGGCAGAGGATTATCCGGACGGCAGTCTTGGAAGCGGCAAAACATTGATTAAGGCAGGTGACGAACAGTGAGAGCGATCGGTATTATTTTAGCAGGCGGCAATAACCGCCGGATGAAGGAGCTGTCTGAAAAACGGGCGATCAGCGCGATGCCGGTGGCGGGAAGCTACAGAAGCATTGACTTTGCCCTGAGCAATATGAGCAATTCCCATATTCAGAAGGTGGGCGTGCTGACCCAGTACAATGCGAGAAGCTTAAACGAGCATTTAAGCTCTTCCAAATGGTGGGATTTCGGACGTAAGCAGGGCGGGCTGTTCGTATTTACGCCGACCGTGACGGCTGAGAACAGCTTCTGGTACAGAGGGACGGCGGACGCGATCTATCAGAATCTGGCTTTTTTGAAAAACAGTCACGAGCCTTATGTGGTAATTACCTCCGGCGACTGTATTTATAAGATGGATTACAATAAGGTGCTGGAATATCATATTTCAAAGAAGGCGGACATCACGGTAGTATGCAAGGATATGCCCGCAGGCTCCAATGTGGAGCGCTTTGGAACGATCAAGATGAACGAGGAAAGCCGCATCGAGGAATTTGAGGAAAAGCCGGTCGTGGCGCGTTCCAGCACGATTTCCTGCGGCGTTTATGTGATCCGCAGAAGACTTCTGATCGATATGATCGAGCGGTGCGCGATGGAGGACCGGTATGATCTGGTAAAGGACATCCTGATCCGCTACAAAAACCAGAAGCGCATTTACGGCTATAAGATCAGGGACTACTGGAAAAACATCGCCACAGTGGAAGATTATTTCGATGCGAACATGGACTTTTTAAAGCCTGAGATCCGGGATTATTTCTTCAAGCAGTATCCGGATATTTATTCCAAGGTGGACGACCTTCCTCCCGCAAAATACAATGTGGGCGCAAAGGTGGAGAACAGCCTGATTTCCAGCGGCTGTATCATAAACGGCACGGTGGAGGATTCCGTGATCTTTAAGAAATCCTTCATCGGAAACAACTGTTATATCAAGAATTCGATCATTTTAAACGACGTATATATCGGCGACAACACCCATATCGAGAACTGTATCGTGGAAAGCCGGGATACGATCCGCGCAAACTCCTTCTACCGGGGTGAAGATGAAGTCAAGATCGTAATAGAGAAAAATGAAAGATATATCATCTGAAATACGCTGGACAGGGGGAAGGACTTATGAATATCACCGATGTAAGAGTTCGGAAAATTGCAAAAGAAGGCAAAATGAAGGCGATCGTATCCATCACGCTGGACGATGAATTTGTCGTACACGATATAAAGGTGATCGAGGGCGACAAGGGTTTGTTCATCGCGATGCCGAGCAAGAGAAGCGCGGACGGAGAGTACCGCGACATCGCGCATCCGATCAGCCAGAATACGCGGGAGAAAATACAGGAGATCATTCTGGATGCTTACAACGCGGCTCTTGAAGAGCCGGTCTGATAGACAGCATAGCAAACGGGAAAATAGTCGCAGAACGGGAAACCGGGACGCGGCTGTTTTTCATAGGGCAGGAAAGTTCCTTTCCTGCCCTATGAAAAAATACGATTATGCACACTTGCGCGCACCTTTTTAACGGGCAGAAAAAAGGAACCGCAAAAAGCAGAAGGCTTTTGACGGTTCCCTTTGGGAACAGGGACAGGTTCCGGTTGAAACGAACGTTTCAGAGAGCGTTCTTTGAATGATACAGAAAAATGTCTCTACCTGTATATTCCGCCGGATGAATATTCAGTTACAAAATTCTGAATATTTTTTAAATTCTGGAAATTTTACATCAGTTTTCTGAACAGTGCGGTCAGGTCTTCCACGCTTGCATCCTTCGGGTTGCCGGGCGCGCATGCGTCGGCATGGGCGGATTCTGCAAGGAAAGGAAGATCCTCTTCCTTAAGGGCTGCCAGCTTGGACGGGATGCCCACATCTTCGGAAAGCTTGCGGACAGCATCCACAGCGGCCTTGCGGTAGGTTTCCTGATCCATGGAGTCAACGCCCTCCACGCCCATTGCGCGGGCGATTTCGCGGTATTTGTCGCCGGTGCAGTCTGCGTTGTATTCCATAACGATCGGAAGCATCATCGCGCAGGCAACGCCGTGAGGAGTGTCATAAACTGCGCCGAGCGTATGCGCCATGGAGTGCGCGATGCCAAGCCCTACGTTGGAAAAGCCCATTCCGGCGATGTACTGGCCCAAAGCCATGCCTTCGCGGCCCTCTTTTGTGTTTTCAACCGCGCCGCGCAGGGATCTGGAGATGATCTCAATCGCCTTTAAGTGGAACATATCGGTCATTTCCCATGCGCCCTTTGTGGTGTATCCCTCGATGGCGTGGGTCAGGGCGTCCATGCCGGTGGAAGCGGTCAGGCCCTTGGGCATGGAGGACATCATATCGGGATCGACAACTGCGATGATCGGCATATCATGGGGATCGACGCAGACAAATTTACGCTTGCGCTCTACGTCTGTGATCACGTAATTGATCGTAACCTCTGCGGCTGTCCCGGCAGTGGTAGGTACTGCGATGATCGGGACGCAGGGCTTTTTGGTGGGGGCAACGCCCTCTAAGCTTCTCACATCCTCAAATTCCGGGTTGGCGATGATGATGCCGATGGCCTTGGAGGTATCCATGGAGGAGCCGCCGCCGATGGCGATGATATAATCTGCGCCGGAAGCCTTGAAGGCAGCGACGCCGCTCTGTACGTTTTCAATGGTGGGATTTGCCTTGATGTCGGAATAAATCTCGTAGGTCAGTCCCTCTTTGTCAAGAATATCCGTTACTTTGGAGGTAACGCCGAATTTGATCAGGTCGGGATCGGAGCATACGAAGGCTTTCTGGAAGCCGTGCGCCTTCGCCTCGTTTGCGATCTCAGAGATCGCGCCCGCGCCGTGATAAGAAGTCTGGTTTAACATGATTCTGTTTGCCATAAGAAAATTCTCCTTCTTTTGCTTAAAATCAGGTTTTTTACAGCCTGTACCCTTATTATAATTCATCGCAGCGCAGAAGAAAAGACAAAAATAACAGGCTTGAATCAGGATTTTTACGGGCGTAAAATAGGGATTAAGAGGGATGCTGACACAGCCGGAAAAACAGGAGGGAAACGGGATATGAAGATGAATATGCTCGCGATCGAAACAAAATTTTTGCAGCCGCTGGATACGGTGAGCGGCTTTGGGGTGCGGCCGGGATTTTATGAAATGAACGGCGCGACGAAGCTTTCCTGCGGGGTCAATTTTACGATCCATTCCCAGAATGCGACGTCCTGCGAGCTGCTTTTGTTCCACCGGGGGGAAAAGGAGCCATATGCGGTACTGCCGTTTCCGGCGCACTATCGGATCGGGCGGGTGTATTCGATGATCGTGTTTGGGCTGGATATTTATGATTTTGAGTACGCCTACCGGATGGACGGGCCGAACGATCCGGCAAGGGGGCTTATTTTTGATAAGGAAAAGGTGCTTCTGGATCCTTACGCAAAGGCGGTTACGCAGCAAAGCGTCTGGGGCTCGGAGCCGGACAGGCAGGGCGGCTATCATGCCCGCGTGGTGGCAAACGATTTTGACTGGGGAAATATGAGACAGCCCCTAAAGCCGATGCAGGAGCTGATCATTTATGAGATGCACGTGAGGGGCTTTACAAACCATCCTTCGTCGGGAGTAAAAAATCCGGGAACCTTCGCGGGCATCCGGGAGAAGATCCCTTATTTGAAACAGCTCGGGATCACGGCGGTGGAGCTGATGCCGATTTTTGAATTTGACGAAATGATGGCGCAGCGCGAGGTGGGAGGCAAAAAACTTCTGGATTACTGGGGGTATAATACGGTCGGATTTTTTGCGCCCAACACCGGATATACGGCGGACGTGGAGTATAACCGGGAGGGAAATGAGCTAAAGGAGCTGATCCGTGAGCTGGGGGAGAACGGGATCGAGGTCATTTTGGACGTGGTGTTCAACCATACGGCGGAGGGCAATGAAAATGGGCCGTTTTTTTCGTTTAAGGGGATCGACAACAACATTTACTACATGCTGACGCCGGACGGCGAATATTACAATTTCAGCGGCTGCGGCAATACGATCAACTGCAATCATCCGGTGGTGCAGCAGATGATCCTGGACTGCCTGCGCTACTGGGTGATCCATTACAGGGTCAGCGGCTTCCGGTTCGATCTGGCAAGCATCCTTGGGCGCAACGAGGACGGTTCGCCCATGAACCAGCCGCCGCTTCTGCGGAATCTGGCGGAGGATCCCATTTTAAAGGACGTAAAGCTGATCGCGGAGGCGTGGGACGCCGGCGGTCTGTATCAGGTCGGAAACTTCCCGGCGTGGAACCGGTGGGCGGAATGGAACGGAAAATACAGGGACGAGCTGAGAAGCTTTTTGAAGGGGGATTACTGGTTTGCGCCCGAGGCGGCAAAGCGCATCAGCGGGTCGCCGGATCTTTACGGCGGGCAGTACAGGGGCTATAATTCGTCGATCAATTTCCTGACCTGCCACGACGGATTTACGCTGTATGACCTGTATTCTTATAATGAAAAGCATAACGAGGCAAACGGCTGGAACAATACGGACGGCGCAAACGACAACCGCAGCTGGAACTGCGGCGCTGAGGGAGAAACGGACGACGGGCAGGTGCTGGCGCTGCGCAGGCGGCTCATCAAAAATGCCTGCGCCGTGCTGATGTGCAGCCGCGGCACGCCGATGTTTCCGGCAGGCGATGAGTTTGGGAACACGCAGTTTGGCAATAACAATCCCTACTGTCAGGACAATGAGATTTCGTGGCTGGACTGGTCGATGCTGGAAAAGAACCGGGAGATTTTTGACTTTTTCCGCTATATGATCGCCTTCCGCAAAAGCCACGCCGCGATCCGGGGGGAATGTATGGCTTCCGGCATCGGCTTTCCGGCGGTAAGCGTGCATACAAACGAGCCGTGGAACAGCGCTGTTACGGCAGAAAGCAGATTCATCGGCGTGATGTTTGCCGGGAGCGAGCCGGAAAAGCCCGGAACGCCGGGCGTCGCGCAGGAAACCGACAGGGAGGATCTTGTATATCTGGCGGTCAACGTCTATTGGGAGGATCAGACCTTTCATCTTCCGAAGCTGCCCAGCGGCTATCGGTGGCGGCTGGCGGTGAACACGGCGGCGGAAAGGCCGGAGGAATGCTGCCGGGAAAAGCTCCATGACATGCCGGTGATCGAGAGCGGGTTTGTGATGCGGCCGAGGTCGGTGGCGGTGTTTGTGGGGGTGTGAAGGGGAGGATGGCTTTCAAGAAATGGAGATTATATGAATAACGAGAAAGTTTGTTTGCTGAAGGATGCTGCTGAAACGGCATTTTTAGATTATACTTTTACTTCGAATGTGGCTTACCGACCACAGTTTGTATCAAATGATTACAGGAAAGGGAAAAAAGTACTTTCGTCGATTGAAGATGAACTTTTGATGTGTGATGAGTTTTGTATCAGTGTGGCGTTTATTACAATGGGTGGGATTACGCCGTTGCTGCAGACATTAAAAGAGCTGGAAAAGAGAGAAATTCCAGGTCGGATTTTGACGACAAATTATTTGAGTTTTAGTGAGCCGATGGCATTGAAAACGCTGGCAGAGTTAAAAAATATTTCTTTGAGGATGTTTGTGGCGGAAAAGCCGGAAGACGGTTTTCATACAAAGGGTTATATTTTTAAAAATCAGGAATTATATCGGATTATCATAGGCAGTTCCAATATGACGCAGAGTGCGCTTACAACGAATCAGGAGTGGAATACGAAAATTGTATCTACCCAGCAGGGAGAATATACGCTTCATGTGACAGCAGAATTTGAGAAGCTGTGGAATTCTGAGCATACAGTGGAATATAGGAAGTTTATTGACTGGTATTCAATGGAATATGCCAGAAACAAAATTATCCGCCGTCAAAAAGAAATTGCCAGAAGGCAGGAGATTGTGTCGCTGAGTGAATTTTCGCTGAAGCCAAATATGATGCAGGCGGGATTCATTGCAAATTTGCAGAAGCTTTATAAAGATGGAGAGAAAAAGGCGCTTTTGATTTCTGCGACTGGAACTGGAAAAACATATGCATCCGCATTTGCGCTGAGAGAGGCAAATCCGAAGAGGGCGTTATTTTTAGTGCATAGAGAACAGATTGCAAAACAGGCAATTGACAGCTATAAGAGAGTGTTTGGAAGGCAGAAGACTTTTGGTCTTTTATCAGGAAGTTCAAGAGAAGTAGAGGCAGATTATTTGTTTGCAACAATGAATATGATGGCAAAGCCAAAGGTACGGGAGCAGTTTGCACCGGATGAGTTTCAGATGATCGTTATAGATGAAGCGCATCGAACAGGTTCAAGCAGTTATCAGGCAATTATGAATTATTTTCAGCCAGATTTTTGGCTTGGAATGACAGCGTCTCCGGAAAGAACGGATGATTTTGACGTATTTCAGGCGTTTGATCATAATATTGCTTATGAAATCCGTTTGCAGCAGGCAATGGAAGAAAATTTACTTTGTCCATTCCACTATTTTGGAATTACGGATTTGCGCACGGATGAAAAAAACAGGAGAATAAAGCTGAGTTTAGGCAGCTTGCAGCAGACGAGCGCGTGAATTATGTTATTGAGCAGGCGAGATTTTATGGTTATAGCGGAGAAAGGGTAAGAGGACTGGTTTTTTGCAGCCTGAAAGAAGAGGCAGCTGTATTTAGCAAAAAGTTTAATGAGCGGGGATTTCGAACGATAGCTTTAACGGGAGCAGACAGCCAGGAAAAACGTGAGGAAGCGGTGGAGCGGCTTGTTTCTGATGATAAATTGCCTGGATTATATTTTTACAGTGGATATTTTTAATGAAGGCGTGGATATTCCGGGAGTAAACCAGGTAATTATGCTCCGACCCACAGAATCGCCGATTGTTTTTGTGCAGCAGTTGGGACGAGGGCTTCGCAAATCAGAAGGGAAAGAATATGTCGTAATTTTGGATTTTATTGGAAATTATGAGAATAATTTTATGATTCCAATCGCTTTATCAGGAGACCGCAGTTATAATAAAGATAATATCAGGCGTTATGTGATGGAAGGATGCCGTGTGATACCGGGGGCTTCAACAATTCATTTTGATGAAATTTCAAAAGCCAGGATTTTTAAAGCGATTGACCAAATTAAGGGAATTAAAGCGATTATTAAAAAGAGCTACCGCGATTTAAAGTATAGGCTTGGAAGGATTCCGATGCTGCTTGATTTTTATGAAAATGGCGAAATAGATCCGTTACTGATTTTGGATAATTATAGGACTTATTATCACTTTTTAAAGAGTGTGGATACAGGGCAGTGCATAGGAACTTTGATGGAACAGGAGTGTGTAATATTAGAGTATGTTTCCAGAATTGTTGCAAGGGGGAAACGGCCTCAGGAGACAGAAATTTTATCTCAAATCATCGAAAACGGCATTGTGAAAAAGGAGGATGTGAGGAGAGATATTGAAGTTTATTACGGACAGGAAACTTCTGATGAAGATTTTGATGCTGCTATTTCTAATTTGAGCGGGCGGTTTGTTACAAATAAAGATGAATTGGATAAATATGGAGAAATTGAAATGATCCATATGGATGGCGTTGAAACGGTACAGAGAACCATGAGTTTTTATGAGAGACTGGGGCAGCCGATATTTCTCTCCTACATGAGAGATTTGATTGAGGTTTCCCGGGCAAGGCTTAGAAATCAATATAAGAAAAGCATGTGTGAGGATGCTTTTATTCTGTATGAAAAGTATTCTCGCAGGGATGTATGCCAACTATTGAATTGTAAGCGGGATCTTTCCTCTACAATGTATGGGATGAAAAGAATTGGCGAAGATGCTTGTATTTTTGTAACATATCATAAGCAGGAGGATGTTACGGGAAAGGAATATTTGGATGGAAAACCGGATTATGCGGATGAATTTTTGAACAATCAGATATTCATGTGGGATTCCCAGATTGGTAAAGGGCCAGAAAGCAGCTATATGAGGGAAGTTGTGACAGCGAAACGCCGCCGTCTTTTTATTAAAAAGAGCGACGCAGAGGGGATATGGTGATTTTAAAGGCGGATGGGAATTTCCGGGTGGAAAAATTGAACCTGGAGAAACGCCGGAAGAAGCGTTAAAAAGAGAAATTCGTGAGGAGCTGGATACGGAAATTGAGGTTGGCGAGCTTTTGGAAACTGTGGAATATGACTATCCTACTTTTCATTTATCAATGGATTGTTTTATTTGTAAAGTGATTTCTGGAAATCTGGTATTAAAGGAGCACGAAGCGGCCAGATGGCTGAAACGTGACGAACTGGACAGCGTAGCATGGCTGCCGGCAGATGAGGGATTGGTGGAAAAAATCGCAGGGAGGATTTAAAGGGGGATGAGAATTTTAATGTTTGGAAGCAGTTCCATAATCCAAAGGATCTGGCGCTGTCCATTTGTCTGGAGGCAGCAGAGTTACTGGGATTCAGTGCAATGGAAAAAAGTATCCGATCGATAAGGTGAAGGACAGTGCAAAAAAATATGATGAATTGTAAAAGGTAAGCAGGTATTTTTAAGGAGGCTCTGATGCGCTATATTTCCAGAATATCCAATGACAATCGGGAACAGCTGAACATAGACCATTTGCGGGAGTGTGCGGATTATGCGTACCGTTTGGGAGAAAAGGTATGTGTGCCCAATATTGCGTATCTAACGTCCCTTTTTCACGATATGGGGAAATTTTCCGAAAGTTTTTTGAACTACCTAAATGCGAGCCATGAAGCAGGAGAAAATAGAAAAATATCTAAAAACTCCGTAGTACATTCAATTCAGGGGGCAAAATATTTATATGAATTGCAGAATACAGGTAGAAATATAGAGGAAGCGATCGTAAAAGAAATCATTTCCATGTGTATCGCAAATCATCATGGGGGTTTAATGGATGGCATTACAGCGGATGGGGATACGCCTTTTCGTGACAGAATGCAAAATGAAAGTGATCATTACCATTATACAGAGGTAATTAGAACATTTTCTGAATCGGGGGTTCTTACGGAAGCTCCTCAGATTATAATGGGCAGATGTGTGGAAGAAATGAAAGAATTTCTTGATAAGTGCAGAAAATATCGGTTGAATTATTCTTTTATGATTCATTTCCTGACAAAATATATTTATTCCTGCTTAGTTGATGCTGACAGATATAATGCCTATTGTTTTGAGGCGGAGATTCCCATGGATTATAGCTTTATGCCATTATGGGATGATTATATATTGCGTCTTGAAGATAAGGTACGTTCTTTTCCGGTGAATACAGATATTAACCGGCTTCGGCATGAGGTTTCGGAGATGTGTTTCAACGCAGCTGCACGAGCGGCGGGGGTTTATTTATTGAATGTCCCGACTGGAGGCGGAAAGACATTATCCAGCTTGCGATTCGCCCTTAATCATGCGAAAAACCGTAATTTGGATCATATTATTTATGTAATTCCTTATCTTTCTGTTTTGGAGCAAACGGTTAATGATATAAAAATTGCCTTGAAATACGATGATAAAAAGGAGGATTTTTTATTGGAGCATCATTCGAATTGGAGTATATCGGATGATGAGAAAGAAGCCCAGGCACACAGGCTGCTGACAGACCGATGGGACAGCCCTATTATCGTTACTACCATGGTTCAATTTTTAGAAAGTATTTATTCAGAAAAGAGTGGAAGGTTAAGAAAATTACATAATATGTCAAATGCGGTAGTGATCTTTGATGAGGTGCAGTCATTGCCGGTGAAATGCACTCATCTTTTTAATGAAGCGGTCAACTTTTTACATAATATGGCTAATTGCACAATATTGCTGTGTACTGCGACTCAGCCTCCATTTCATGAAGCATATAGACGTTTATATTTATCGGATTCCCCATCCTTGATTTTTGATATGACCAGCTGTTTTTTAGACTTAGGACGAACTCGCGTCATTGATGATACAATCCGTGGAGGGTATTCTATGGAAGCTTTATCACAATTTGTGCTGGAGCGGTATTTGGAAGAAGGAAATTGCCTTATTATCTTAAATACGAAAAAAGATGCAAAGGCCCTTTTGAGTGCTGTAGAGAGGCTTGTAAAAAAGGAGGGAGACGGATCGGAACGGATTGTTTATTTAAGCACGGACATGTGCGCTCAGCATCGGTTGGATGTAATTAGTGCGATGAAGAATAATGGACTGGAACGCACAATTTGCATTTCAACACAGTTGATTGAAGCAGGCGTGGATATTTCTTTCCGGTGTGTGATTCGTGCAATGGCAGGTCTCGACAGCATTGCTCAGGCAGCCGGGAGATGCAATCGAAACGGTGAGGAAGAGAAAGCAAAGAAAGTCCATCTTGTCAATATAGCGGATGAGGATTTATCGTTTCTTCCGGATATAAAATGCGGGGCAGATATTACCTGGCGAATACTAGCTGAAAAAAGAGATGATTTGCTGGCTCCGGTTGTTCTGGAACGGTATTATATAGAATATTACAGCAAACAAGCGAGCAAGATGGATTATTCGTTAAAGTCGGGGAGCAGTATATATGACTTTTTGGCTGAGAATCAAAAGGGAACTGATGCCTTCCGAAATAAGGGGGGAAAGGATATTCCGGCTTTGAGACAGGCATTTCAAAGTGCGGGAAAACAATTTTCCCTGATTGATCAGCAGACAATTTCGATTTTTGTTCCTTATGCAGAAGGAGAAGGGCTGTTGAAAAAATATAGAAAAGCAGGCATAAAAGAAAAAAATAGGCTGCTGCGTCAGCTTGGTAAATATTCTGTTTCTATTTATCAATGGCAATTAAAAAAACTGGCAGAACAGGGGGCGCTTACGATGGAAAACGATCAGATATGGATATTGAATACACAATTTTATAGCGAGAAATCAGGTGTCATATATGAGAGCGAGGGAATGTGATAAATGTCTGAAGGAAGAAAACGATATAGAAATACAGTTGAGTTTATGGTCTATGGTAAATATGCGCTGTTTTCAGATCCTATTACAAAAGTGGGAGGCGAGAAATTTTCCTATCCGGTGCCTACATATCAGGCAGTGAAGGGAATACTTGAGAGTGTTTACTGGAAACCTACCATTATCTGGTATATTGACGAAATTCGTGTCATGAACAAAATACAGACACAATCTAAGGGAATGCGTCCGATCAAGTATGTGACGGATAAAAATGATCTTGCCTATTACACTTATTTAAAAGATGTCTGTTATCAGGTACGGGCACACTTTAAATGGAATATGAACAGGGCAGATCTGGTGGATGATAGGAATGAGTATAAACACCATAATATGGCGCGGCGCATGATAGAAAAGGGGGGAAGAAGGGACATTTTTCTTGGAACCAGAGAATGCCAAGGGTATGTAAGACCTTGTACATTTGGAGAAGGGGAAGGGTTTTATGATAGTTATGGGGAGATTAATTTTGGGCCTATGGTTCATGGATTTGACTATCCGGATGAGACTGGAAGAGATGAGCTAGCCGTCCGATTATGGAAACAGGCGATTATGCGGGATGGAAGAATCTTGTATCCACTGCCGGATGCTGATAAAGGAGAGCTTATAAGAAGATATATAAGACCGATGAAAAGAAAAGAATTTGTTTATGGAAAAAATACGATTGATTGTGATGAAGTGGAATTGATGAAAGAGGAAGGCAGGGAATATGAGTTGGACTGAGAAGTGCTGCGATACATATGATGCCTGTGAGGATATAGTCGGTATCTGCAATGAGGAAGAAGGGACCGTGCTTCTTCCGTTGGGGCATATGTATACAGAGCTTAATGCGATTGTTTATCTGGATTGTGCAGGCAGCTTACAAAGGATGGAGAAAATAGAAGGATGCGATTCAAATGTAAAGAATGGAGATAATATTTTCATGCCCTGCACAGAAGAATCTGCTTCACGGTCAGGAAAAGGAGCTTCAAAGTTTCCGCATCCTTTGTTTGATCGGGTAAAATATCTGTGTAGTTCGATATATCTTGAAAATTTGAAACAATGGATTACTTATCTTGAAAGAAAAGAAGAGTACACGGCGGCTTGCCGTATCATTAGTGCGATATACTGTTACATCAGTCAGGGCACTTTGATCAATGATTTGATATCATACCGGATAACAGATTCAAAGGGAAATGTAAAAAAAGATTGGAATATTGGATTTTGCGTAAATGCTGCAGATGGAAAAGAAAATAGATTGTGGAAAATGCCGGATTTGTGGAGAGCTTGGAATGATTTTTATTCGGAGAATTAGGTCAGTTTACAAGGAACTACACGCAGACCACGAAACGGGGGCTGCTGACAACAAATAAAGGCTGAGTATCAAGCACCGGGAAAGTGCGGGATATTCAGCCTGTTTTGTTGTCAGGGGTTTCCAAAGGGGCTTGCCCCTTGGCACACGACTTTGCTCGCAAAGTGTAGTGTGTTATACGCTCTGTCGGCGTTGCCGTGAAAATGCCGTTGCCGCCGGAGAGGGCAAGGGCATTTGAAGCGGCAGGAAAGCAGGGCTGTGATTGCGTGGCGTGGAGCCGCAAACGCAGGACTGGTTTTATCAGCAGACAGGGCGTATATGAAAGCCCCCGTTCCTCGTCCCACGCCGGACTTCGGGACAAAATGTCCCGAACTTGTGGACACACTCACGAAAAAACAGACGGATTTTTCTCTCAAAATTGAAATGGGCGGGAAGCCGTTTTAGGGCTTTGCTATTTCCCCGATAAACTTGAAGTTGTACTTATGCACAGGCAATCAAGCATCCCGTTTAATCAAAGCGGCATCGGAGTCCGGGCAATCACAATGACTGCCAAAACAGCGCCCGCAAACGCTGCTGCGCCGATAACTGCCGCCGTTTTTTTGCTGAGGTTCTTCTTTACTGCCTTACAGATTAGCATGGCGCAAACCACGCAAACAGCCGCAACCGCAAGCGCAATAACCAGCGTCTCCCATAACCATGAAAGTTCGTATAATATTCTCATTCGCTCACCATACCTTTCTCTTGCAAACTGGAAGTTACTTTTTCATATACACGCCTTTGCCAAATCCCGATTTATCCCTTTACTTTCTCCCCCGCTGCGGTTTTGGGTTTTTCAGCAAGTCCGACTTCTGCGCAATCCTTTTCAGCCACTTTCTTTCTTCCTCCGACAGCTTCCCATAGTTCAGCTTGAGCCGTTTACAGATAAACGCCATCGCCGCCTGTTCCGGGTCGCTGCCCGGAGTGGACGCTGCTTCTGCGGCTTGCAAAAAATCTTCCAGAGGATTGTCCTCCGGGACGCTGAAAAAATCGTCCTTATGGGCTTCCCGCAGGTCAAGGGCTATGCCGTTTATGTCCTGCTGTATTACATAGCGGCAAAAGCTGTCATCGTCAATATGGGCGGCGATAAGCTGCCTTAGCTGCGGGTCGGACAAGCCGGGATTGTGCTGCTTCATAATGGTTGCGCTCATAATATCCACAATGGCATTTGCGCTCTGTACCTGCTTGACTGCCGTTCCGTTCACATAGATTTCAAGGTCAGCCATGAGCCGGGGGAAATCCGGGTGTACCGCCAGTTCACACAAGAGGAAATTATCCACCAGCCCGCTTTTCAACAGTTCAATCATATCATCACTCACACGCAGGTCTGCAAGATCGGCGTTTGGGTGATTTTTTGTTTCGGACAGCCCCAGCAGGTAATCGGCGGTCACGCTGTAAAACTTCGCCAGCTTGATAAGGGCATAGTGGCTGATGTCCTTAAAATCCTCCGCTTCATAACTGCCCAGCGCAGACTTGGAGAGGTGGGTCTGCTCCGCAAGCTGTTCCAGCGTCAGCCCACGCTCTACACGCAGGTCTTTTAGGCGCTCTTGAATGGTTAAAGCCATATTTTGTTCCTCATTATATTGCCGTTATCATATTTTCTAACTTAAATCTTTCGAGCTGCGGAATGTTCTTGGCAGAAATATTTAGGCCATATTCTGGTTTCGACTTTTTACCCTCGTATGAATGGTAAACAAAAGTATTACTACTGTCGTTATCCCATGTGGTCGCAGGAATTAAATATTCTATGGGGTGTTCGCCATCATTTAGCAAAAGCAAGAACAAGTAAAGTGATTGGTCTGAAATATCAAAATATTCCTCCCGCATAAAAACATAGCCTGTTCCTTTGCGAATGGCTTTAACTTGAAACTTCAAAAATCCTCTCTTGCTTTCTGCAATAAAATCTATTCCATGGTCATCAACCTCGGAAGTATAAATGCTCACTCCATAAGAGGCTAATGACATTTTTGCGTAGTATTCACAGAACGTCCCCAGCTTTTGCCGGGTGAGGTCACTTCTTGACCAATTTAGGTTATACATTTCATTTCCACCTCCTGCTACATTTCTCTTTTTCATTCTACCACAATTCCGAGAGCGTGGAAATAGGCAGTTTTTTTGGCGGATTTCCTACCTCTTGGATATACGGGACGAACGGTCATTTAGGTGTAGACTTAGGGTAGTTCATCGATGGACAGCACCTTGAAAACCGAATGACCGTCCGAAAAGAAATACCCCGGCCGGGGAAGCACCGCAAGGAGACGGACTTCTGGACACTTTGTCCAGAGGTCACTTCGGGACAAGTGTCCAGAAGCTGCGGGGAGCGTGCCAACGCCGGAACACGCCGCAGGAATGGGGCAGGAAGCCTTTTCGGGGCGAACGGCAAAAGCGAAAAATGGAGGGAACGCATGAGAGATAACCCCTATAAAGACTTGCCACCGCTGGAACGCAGGCCGGACGGTTCCCTTTACCGCATGACCCCAGCGCAGCGGAAACAGGCAAACGCCCTGATCCGCCGGGAGTGCTGCTGTTATGAGGACGGGAACTGTATGTTCCTTGACGATGGGGACACCTGCACCTGTCCGCAGACGGTTTCTTTCTCGGTCTGCTGTAAGTGGTTCCGCTGGGCGGTTTTGCCGCTGGACAAGACGCTGGAAGCGGAGATTTTCCGGGATAAGGACTTGAAACGCTGTGCGGTCTGCGGCAGAGTGTTCGTCCCAAAGTCCAACCGGGCGAAATACTGTAAGCTCTGTGCAAAGAAAGTCCACCGCAGGCAGAAAACAGCCAGCGACAGGAAAAGGCGGCTCCTATGCGGACAATTAGAAGCAAAAAAGCCTTGAGATTATTGGCGTTTCAGGCTGCGGTCAACGGATATGAGGGATAAATCCCCTGCTCCCCTCTAAAACCCGCTTTTAACTGTCCACAGGAAGATTTTGACCTAAACGGGATTTCCCCGTTCAGGTGTTGACTTTGATTATGCCAATGTATAAGTTTTGCCAGTTCCGCCTATATGGGATTCTCCAATACTGGGTTTTCAGAGACTGGAAAACCTGACGCTCCGGACAGCCCTGTTCCTCTCTTTCCGGCGACGGATTTCCAGACAGTCTTGACAGCCCATATTTAGACGGAAATTAAAGAGAAGAAGTTAATAACAAGATAGTCAATATCAATCCAATCAATCAGGGAGGGATTGATGGAAAGGAGTACATAATGCAAAATGATTTTTTGACGCCTTACAAAGAGGACAGCGGCGTACCGCCCTATCTGCCGTTTCCCCGTTTTCTGGTGCCGATGGACTTATCCAACGATGCAAAGGTACTGTATGCCCTGCTCTTAGACCGGGCGGGTATTTCCAGAGAAAACGGATACATAGAGC